>ENA-UPSB01001499-UPSB01001499.1-bioreactor-metagenome-genome-assembly--contig:-NODE-1499-length-26925-cov-6.122106_pt1 | contig 26925 bp, 27 predicted proteins | sample MGYA00238182_ERZ773286 | MGnify/ENA primary metagenome ERZ773286 (study PRJEB29026, sample SAMN07631240) | bioreactor metagenome | isolation source: Switchgrass digestor | place: USA: Dartmouth...
TCGGTCGCGGCCAGCTCCAGCTCGCGCTGCTGCCGCCGCTTGGCCATGGCCGAGCGGCGGCAGCAGCGCGAGCTGGAGCTGGCCGCGACCGAGGGGGCACTCCACGAGCTGCAGCAGGCCCTGGGCCTGCCGCGGCTGCCCCACCGCATCGAGTGCTTCGACGTCTCCCATGTGCAGGGCGCCGAGGTGGTGGCCTCCATGGTGGTTTTCGAGGGCGGCAGGCCGAAGAAGTCGGACTACCGGCGGTTCAAGATGAAGGCCGACCGGAACAACGACTTCGCCAACATGGCCGAGGCCGTCTCGCGCCGCTTCCGCCGTGGGCTCGCCGAGCGGGCCGCACAGGTGGAGGGGCGCGTGCGGGACCTGGAGGAGAGCCGGGTGGCCGAGGCCGGAGCGGAGTACGGCGGCAAGTTCGCCGACTTCCCCGACCTGCTGATCATCGACGGCGGGAAAGGGCAGCTTTCCTACGCCCGGGCCGCCATGCGGGAGCTGGGCGTCGACCACATCCCGACCTTCGGCCTGGCGAAAGAGGAGGAGTTGCTCTGCGCGGAGGACCGGCCTGACTGGATCGAGCTTCCCCGGGGTTCGCAGGCGCTCTTCCTGCTGCAGCGAATCCGCGACGAGGCGCACCGCTTCGCCATCACGTACCACCGCAAGCTGCACCGCAAGGCCGGCACGCAGAGTCGGCTCGACGAGGTACCCGGCATCGGGCCGAAGCGGAAGAAGGCCCTGCTCCAGCACTTCGGCTCGCTGAAGGCCATCCGGGAGGCCTCGGTGGAGGAGGTGGCGCAGGTTCCGGGGATCACCCCGGAGCTGGCCGAACGCGTGAAGGAGGCGCTCGGAGGCCCCACGCGCTGAGCGACGCCGCATCCTTTGCTGCTCCGCTCCATGGCCCCATTCCGTTAATGAAAGGATATGACCAGGCATGTATAAGCGTTGGGTTGCGATGGTCCTGTTCGTTTCCGTCCTGGTGGCCGGCTGCGGCGGCGCCAGCCCCGGCCGGGACCCGTCCGGGTCGACGCCCCCCGCCTCTTCGGATCAGACGGCCCCCGGCCAGCAGCCGGATCCCGGATCCGGCGCCGGGGAGCCCGGCGGCGCCACGGAAACCACAGACCCGGCAGCCCCCGGCAACCCCGGCGGTCCCGCCGACCCGGGCAACACGGAGAACCCGGGCGATTCCGGCGACGAGCAGTCCCCGACGGACCCTGCGCTTCCGGCCGTGACCTGGAAGCCCAGCGGCATCGGCTACCCGCTGGTGCCCAGCGACCCCTCGGTCGACCGGAAGGTGGCCATGCTCACGTTTGACGACGGCCCCTCGGCCTACACGCCGGCGGTGCTGGACGCACTGAAGGAGGCCGGCGTGAAGGCGGTCTTCTTCATCACCGGCTACGGCGCCGCCCAGTACCCCGACCTGGTGAAGCGCATCCACGACGAGGGGCACGTGCTCGGTATCCACACGATGACCCACCCGAACATGACGCAACTCAGCCGGGAGGAGCAGATCGAGGAGATCCAGCCGCTGATCGACCTGATCACCGAGGTGACCGGCGAGCGGCCGTCCTACTTCCGCCCGCCCTTCGGGGCCTACAACGACGAACTGCTCGCCACCCTGGACGAGCTGGGGCTGGAGGCGATCAACTGGAGCAACGGCTCCCTGGACTGGGAGGGCGTCGTGGACGGGTACAAGGACCCGAACCAGGTGGTCGCGGACGTGCTGGATCAGCTTCACCCCGGCGCGGTGATCCTGGCGCACGACACCATGAAGCACACCGCCGAGGCGGTGCCGATGATCATCGAGGCGCTCCGGGCCGAGGGGTACGACTTCGTCGTGCTGCCGTGACGGGCTGATGATGATACGGAAGGGGAGACCTCCCGGGCAAAGGGAGGGCTCCCCTTCTTCCGTCTACTACGGAGCGCCCACGCGCGATGGAGGGCTGGCGCGCCGCCGCCACCAGAGCCATGCTGCCGTAGCGGTCACGGCGGCCGCAAGCTGCAGCACGGTCACCCCGGCGAGGGCGCCCGACGGGCGTACGAGATCGGCCGCGGCCACGGCCAGAGCACCCGGCAGGAGGGCGGTCACCGCCCCCTCGCCCGCCGCCGGAGCAGTTCGGGAGATGATCAGGAGGTTCAGCAGCCCGGCGGCCAGAAGGGTCGGTCCAAGGGCCCAGTCGGCCGGTGCAGGAGAGCCCAGGGCACCGGTTCCAGCCCCCAGGAGGAGTGCGGGAAGCGCCCGGTCCCACACCTGCAGCCTGTGGGGCGTACTGCGAAGGCCCCAGAGGGCCAGGGCCAGACCTCCCGTCAGCGCACCCGGAAGGACCCGCGTTCCGTAAGGGAAGCTGAGCAGCAGCAGAGGACTTCGCAAGTACGCGCCGGGGTCGAGCAACACGTAGAGCAGCTTCGCGCCGAGCACGCCCCCGATCGCCAGGTTCAGCACCAGGTCACGAGCCCGCTCTGCCGTCTCCCGGCTGCGATCGGCCACCTCGGGGGCGCTCTCCGCAGCCTCGCGGCCCGTCCCGGAGCGGCCCGCCACGGCGTAGGCCAGCAGAAGGCCTGCCAGCCAGAACAGGGCCCGGGTGGGGAGGACGGCCGGGCCGAGGCTGACCGTCTCGGACAGCAGGCTGGCAGGGCTGCGACCGGTCCGCGGTGTTGCCCGGCCTGCCGCCGCGGCCGCCAGGTAGTCCCGCATCGCCCTGTAGGTGAGCGGACCGGTCACGCGCGCGGCCACCACTCCGTCGGGGCTGATGAACAGGCTGGTGGGCATGGAGGCCACCTGGAACAGGGCGCCGGCCTCGTCACCGGGGTCCAGCAGGACGGGAAAACTGTACCCGTTTTCGGCCAGGTAAGCCAGCGGCGCAGAGGCGCTGGTCTCCCGGGCCGTGAGGTTGACGGTGAGGACGGCGGCCCCCGCAGGTGGCGACGCGGCCAGCCGCTCGATCTCCGGCATCTCGGCCCGACACGGGCCGCACCAGGAAGCCCAGAAGTTGAGGAAGACCGCCTGGCCCTCGAAGTCCGCCAGGCTGACCCGCCGGCCGCTGAGGTCGGCCAACGCAAGCGAAGGAGCAGGGTGGCCTGCCAGGGGGCGCGGCGGTCCGGCAGGGGCGGCTCCCTTGGGCCGGAAGGCCCCGCCGAGCAGTAGCAGCGCCCAGACCAGCGCGAGGATGGTTCCGTGAATCCGCCGCAACCCGGTCACCGCCTGTCCATTCCGGTATACCTTTTGGACGTCCCGAAACTCCCCCGGGTATGTGCAGACGAGTTGAGGGCTATCCTCAATAATGTTAAGGAAGACCCTGAGAAACATTGAGCACAGGGCTTGACATGGGCTCCCGCGCACGGATATGATCAACGTGAAGCTGGTACCTTAGGGAAGTTAAGGGTCCGCTTTAACAATGAGGCCTGAACACACGCATGGGATGAGGTGATGGGGTTGAGGAAGTGGCGAATGCCCGGTCAGTGCCCCGTCTGCAGCGGGGAACTGGCGATCACGCGGCTCGAGTGCAGCCACTGCGGCACGAGGGTGGAGGGCCGGTTCGAACCGTCGCCGTTCGCCCGGCTCACACCGGAGCAGCAGGAGTTCGTGACCATCTTCCTGAGGGCCCGGGGGAACATCAAGGAAGTTGAGCGGGAGCTTTCGATTTCGTACCCCACGGTACGCGCCCGCCTCGACGCGGTGCTGGAAGCCCTGGGCTACCGGGTGGACCGCAGCGCGGTTGAGGAGGAGGCCCGGGCGAAGCAGGCCCGCCGCAAGGAAGTCCTGGACCGGCTGAACCGTGGAGAAATCACCGCTGAGGAGGCGGTGGCGGCGCTGAAGAGTCTCTGAGGAGGTGGCTGTGGTGCAGGAGGATCGTCTGATGGTCCTGCAGATGCTCGCCGACGGCAGGATCACCGTCGAGGAGGCGGACGTCCTGCTCCGGTCGCTGGAGGAGACGGCCGCACACGCCGGGCCGGCAGACGCCGGAAACGCCCGCCCGGCGAAGGCGCCGGCGGACGGGCCCGAACTGGGGGCGCGGCTGCGCGCGCTCCTTCAGCAGGTCCTGGACGAGGCCGACGCCGCCCTCGACCGGGCCGTCCGGACGGTGGAGGAGCGGCTGGCTGAACTGGAGCGGCGGGAGCCCTACCGGCAGATCCGCCAGCTGGCCGATTCGCTGGACCGGGCTGCGGCGCGGGAGGCCGTGCGGGACGCCCGGGTCGCGGCGAAGGAAGCCGTGCGGGAGGCCCGGGAGGCGGCGAAGGAAGCCGTGCAGGAGGCCCTCGAGGCGGCGGAGGAGGCCGTGGCGGAAGCCGTCGAGTCGGCCAGGGAGGCCGTGGCGGAGGCCATCGATGAGGCTGAGGAAGCGGTGGCGGACGCCCTCGAGGCGGCGGAGGAAGCCGTGCAGGAGGCCCTGGAAGCGGCAGAGGATGCCGAGGAGGAGGACCGCGATCCGGCCGAGGAGGCCAGGAGGGCGGCCCGGGCGATCGAGAAGCTGAACGATCTGGCACAGCGATGAGGAGGGTCGGCTGAATGTCCCAGGAGGAACGCCTGCTCATTCTGCAGATGGTGGCGGACGGGAAGATCACCGCCAGCGAGGGCGCGGAACTGCTCCGGGCCTTGGAAGGCCAGCGGGAGGAGCGGGAGGAACCGCCCTGCGCCGAGACCCCTCCACGGCCGCGGGAGCGGCGCAGCGGGGTCTCGGCCACGCTTGGCTCCGGCATCTCCAGCCTGGTGGAGGAGATCATGGACCGCGTGTCGGGGGTGCTGAACGACTTTACCGGGCAGCGCTATGAGTTTCCCACGGAGATCAGCGGGGTCTTCACCGCCGACCGGGTGCCGCTGAGGATCTTCACCGGCAACGGCAACGTGGAGCTGCGGGCTTGGGATGAACCGGGGTACAAGGCGCAGATCCTCGTGAAGGCCCGGGGGGCCTCCGAGGAAGACGCCCGGAAGCGGGCGCAGGAGGCCTACCGGGTGACGGCGACGGAGACAGGCTTCGAACTGGAGAGCGACCGGCGGTTTGACTGGTCGGACGTCGGCGTCCACGTCACCCTGTTCCTGCCCGCGGCGCATACCTATCGTCTGGAGACCCGCACGGGCAACGGGCTCATCCGGCTGGAGGGGATCGTGCTCTCCGAGGGCACCGCGACGAGCGGCAACGGCCGCATCACCGTGCTCGGCGTGACGGCTGACCGGCTCTATCTGAAGTCGGGCAACGGATCGGTGGAGGTGGAGGGCGACGTGGCCGATCTGGACGCCTCCACGGGCAACGGCTCCCTGCGGGTGGTGCCCCTGGGCCGCCGCTCCGAGCGGATCCAGGTCAAGACCGGCAACGGCTCGGCCACCATCGACACCGGCCGGCTCAGCCGGGCGGTGGGCCTGTTCGTCGACGCGCACACCGGGATGGGCAGCGTGTCGGTAAACCGCTCCGACCTGGTGTACGAGCTGGACGAGCGCAACATCGGCTATAAGCACGTGATTGCCCACACCGAGGGCTACGACCAGGCCGCCCAGAAGGTGGACATCCGCGTGCGCACCGGGTTGGGTTCCATTTCCGTCGAATAAATCAGGTCGGAAAAACAGGGGTTCGCCGCGGCACCGGCCGCGGCGAACCCGCGTCGAGGAGGGGTTCTCCTTGGGCCTGCTGATCCGCTGGGCGCTCGGTGCGCTCACCCTGCTGGCCATCGCCTACGCCGCGCCCTCGCTGGGCATCCTGCCCGGCTTCCACGTGGCGGGGTTCGAGGCGGCCATCGTGGCGACAGTGGTCCTCTCGCTGCTGAACCTCACCGTCCGCCCCATCCTGCGGTGGCTCACACTGCCCATCACGTGCCTGACCTTCGGCCTGTTCGCGCTGGTGATCAACGCGGCGGTCATGATGCTCGCCGACGCGCTGGTCGCCGGCTTTGAGGTGGGCGGGTTCCGCAACGCCCTCGTGGTGTCGGTGATCTACGCCGTCGTCACGGCGCTGCTCGGCGGGCTGGTGAAGCGGGACAAGAAGGACTGAGGCCGGCTACTGGGGCTGCGTGCCCTGCATGTAGTCCTGGCCGTTCTGCGGCCAGCCCATGGGGGACGCGCCGGGCATCTTGCCCCAGGGGCCCATCATCATGCCCTTGCCGAAACCATCCTTCCCCCATCCCATGCCCGGGTAGCCCATCCCGGGATAGCCCATCCCGGGGTAACCCATGCCGGGGTAGCCCATGCCCGGGAACCCCATGCCGGGGAAGCCCATCCCCGGGAAGCCTTTGCCGTAGCCGCCCATGTCCGGGTAACCGGCGTGCTCCGGCTCCTGGGCCTCGCCCCGCGGCATGCCCAGCAGTTGCGGCTCCATGGCCTCGACGAGGCGAATCGCCTGCGCGGCGGGCATGCCGGTGCCCACCAGCGCGCCCATGAGCGCGACCTCACGCAGGATATGTTCGCGGCTCGCACCTTCCACCCGGAATTCGCGCAGTCCGTGGGCCACCACGGGCTCGACTGCACGCATCAGCCAGTAAGGCATGCTGCACACCTCCAATCTCATGCTATGCCCCGGGGCCTGGTGGTGACATAAGCCCCGGGGAAGCGGAGGCGCCCTTTTCGGTGTATGATGTTGGGTAGAGCGTAATGGAGGGGCCTGCATGAGATTGGCAGCTCTATTTCGAACCGTAGTCGCAGTCGGATATGATCTCTTCCTGAAGCTGAACCCCCGCAAGGTGGCCGCCCACGCGGTGATCTGTGACGACGCCGGGCGCGTGCTGGTGCTGAAGTCGCGCTATGCCGGCGCATGGCTGCTGCCGGGCGGCGGGCTGAAGGCCGGCGAGCACCTGGACGAGGGCGTCCGCCGGGAGTGCCGGGAGGAGCTGGGCGCAGAGGTCGTCGTGGAGGCCCTGACGGGCCTGTACTACGTGGAGCGGTCGGCCGCCTACGTCGGGGTGTTTCGGTGCCGGCTGGATGGTCAGCCCATTCGCCTCTCCCACGAACACGCCGCCTACGAGTGGGTGACGCCGGACAGGCTGCCGCCCGCGGCGCGCCGGATGGCCTCGGACGCCCTGCGGTCGGACGGCGCCGCTGTCGTGGCACGCCTCTAGCCGAAGACCACCGCCAGCTCCTGTATCGCCGCCCAGAAGTAGATGCCCAGCGTCAGCCCGCCCGTCAGCAGCGAGGCTGCGCCCAGCATGCGGCGGCGGCGCCGATGCAGCACCGTCAGCTCGGCGGCCAGGCGCTGCAGCTCGGCGTCCCCTTCGGCGGCCAGCGCCTCGGGGAGCGGCGCCGGCTCCGTCTGCCCCTCGGCCTGCCAGTCCCACTCCACGTCGATCTCGGCGGGGTGGGCCAGGTGGCGGGGGCTGAAACCGGCGGCCAGGTAGTAGGCGGCGACCGAGAGTCCCGCCGCCATGAGGGCGGCGATGATGAGCGAAACCCACAGGGATGCGCCGGAAAGTGCCTCGAGCCCCTGCAGTTCGGCAGGAGTTGCCCGCTCCTGCACGAAGAAAGTCAGCAGCAGGGCAGTTCCATTGTTGATCAGGTGCATGATCATGCCGGGAAGGATCGAGCCCGACCGCTGCACGGCCATGGCCCACAGCATGCCCAGCAGGGTCAGGGGGATCAGCCGGACGATGCTGAGGTGCAGCGCGCCGAAGAGCAGCCCGGTCAGGACCACCGCCGCGGTGGGCCCCAGCGTGCGCAGGGCCCCGAGCACGTAGCCGCGGAAGGACAGCTCCTCGCAGATGGCCGGCACCACGGCCCCGACCAGCAGGGCGAGCCACGACCCGGCGTCCAGCAGCATCTGGTACGTGTTTACCATCTCGCCGCCCAGCAGCCGCACCAGCAGCACCAGCACGGTGCCCATGAGCTGCGCGGCCATCCAGGCGACGAGCCCCAGCAGCACCGCCCGGCCGAAGCCCCGCGGCGACAGCATGCGCAGGCGGAGGAAGGGGCGGACGGGCCGCTTCTCCACGGCACGGGTGAAGATGAGGGGCAGGGCGACGAAGATCCCCAGCTGGGAGATTACAACCCCGGCGAGGCCCAGCGTGTATTGGAGGGCGCCGCCCGCAAACAGCAGCAGGACGAGCGCCGTGAGGTAGAAGGCGAGAACCCGGAACAGGGCCAGGTGCTGTCTTGTTGTCACGCTTTATCCTCCGCTCATCGGATGAACTGAGAATGAAAACTTGGTGAAGGGAAAGCGCCCGTTTCCTGCGTCTAACGCGGCAGAACCCCTGAGAGGGTGTGGAAAGCGTTGTCTCCCCGTGACGAAACTCTGGCGTTCGCGGCGCAACAGGGGGATATGGATGCGTTTGCGACCCTTGTGGACCGGCACAAGGGGCGTGTTTACCGCACCCTCTATCAGGTGGTCGGCGACGCCGCCGACGCGCAGGACCTGGCGCAGGAGGTTTTCGTGAAGGTCTACCGCAGCCTGGGGAGCTACCGGGGCGATGCCGCCTTCACGACGTGGCTCCACCGGGTTGCGCTCAACGTGGCCTTCGACTGGTTGCGGGCCCGCAAGCGACGTCCGCTCACGGTGCCGCTGGAACCGCCGCCGGGCGAGGAGGAGCAGCGCATGCCCGACCTGCCCAGCCCGGACGCCGGCCCCGAGGAGCTCACGCTCCGGGAGGAGCGGCGCCGGCACCTGCGGGAGGCAATCGACCGGCTGTCGCCGGACTACAAAGAGGTTGTGCTGCTCTACCACTTCTACCACCTGAGCTACCAGCAGATCGCCGACAGACTCGGGGTTCCGGTTCGGACGGTGGAAACCCGGCTATACCGGGCCAGGGCGAACCTGAAACGAATGCTGACGAGCCTGGAAGGAGGTGAGCGCGTTGAAGTGCAGCGATGTGCTCCAGCGACTGGAGGCGTACTGGGATGACGAGTTGACGGAGGCGGAGCGGGCCGACTTCGACGCGCACCTCCGGAGCTGTGTGGCGTGCCGCGACCTCGTGGAAGGCCGCGATCTGATCGGCGACCTGGACGACCCGGAGCTGGCGCGGCTGGTGCTGGATGAACCGCCGCCGCTGCCGGCCGACTTCACCGACCGGGTGATGGCGCGGGTGGAGGCCGAACGGCCCCGGCCCTTCGCCCTGCTCTGGCCCTGGCTGCAGGGGCAGTGGTCGATCCACCAGTACGCCAGCGTCGCCTATGCCCTGGCGGCTACTCTTGTGGTAGTTTCGCTGGGCAACCGGATTTTCCTCTGGAGTCAGGCCACGGACCGGCTGGCGGTGTGGACCGCCAAGGGCCAGGCGTACTGGGCTGCCATCCAGGCGTGGTCCGGGCCGCTCTCTGATCGCCTGCTCAGCATGTGGTACGCGTTCACGGCCTTTCTGTACTGATTCCGCGGGAGGAGACATCGATGAGCTGCGCCTACCATCCCGAGCGGGAGGTTCGGGGGATCTGCAGCCACTGCGGCCGGCCGGTGTGCGCGGAATGCCTGGTTGACCTGAACGGTCAGCCGTTCTGCAAGCGCTGCCTCGCGGCGCGCATGCAGCAGCCCGTGCGCGAGATCAACGGGCCCGTGCGCTTTGCGCTTTCGATCGCGCCGGGCGTCGGCCACTTCTACATGGGCTTTTTCAACCGGGGCACGCAGCTGTTCCTGATCACCGTCGTGGGCGGCATGATCCTCAGCCTGGCGCTCCCCGGGCTCCTGGGCCTTTACATTCCGGCCGCCATCTTCTTCAGCATCTTCGACGCCCGGGAGATCCACCTCAGGCTCAGCCAGGGGCTGGAGGTGGAGGACCGGGGCTTCTTCGACGTCAAGGCGCTGCCGCAGCGGTTCAGCGAGCGCCAGGCGGGCATCGCCCTGGTCGTCCTGGGTGCGCTCGCCCTGTGGCGCGTGATCACGACCGACTTGCTGGAGTGGATGTTCGGCGCGGGCTACACGCAGGTGCAGCGGGTGGTGAACGGCTTCACGTTCGGCGCGCTGGCCGTCGGCCTCGGCGTGTGGCTGCTGGTGCGCCAGCAGCGCGGACACTGAAGCCGGCCGGGCGGCGCCGGCCCGATGCAGATCCGTGAAGGAGGAACAGGCATGCCGTCAGGTACCGGGCTCGCGCTGGGCATCGACCTGGGGGCTACGGCGATCAAGGCCGGCGTGGTGAACCGCGCCGGCGAGATTCTTGCCCGGGCTTCCCGGGCCACGGAACCGGAGACGGGCCCGGAGGGGGTCGCGGAGCGGATCGCCCGCGCGGCGATGAGCGCCCTGCAGGCCGCCGGCCGGGATCTGGGCGACCTGGACGGCGTGGGCGTGGGCACCCCGGGGATCTGCGACGCCGGGCGCGGCGTCGTGATCAGCTCGGGCAACCTGCGCTGGAAGGAGGTTCCCCTGGCGGAGCTGCTCAGCCGGCGGCTGGGGGTGCCGGTGCGCCTGGAGAACGACGCGAACTGCGCCGCCTGGGGCGAGCAGTGGTGCGGCGCGGCCAGGGGCTGTGAGGACGTCATCCTGTTCACCCTGGGCACCGGCGTGGGCGGCGCCCTGATTCTGGGCGGTCGCGTGTACAGCGGGGCCACCGGCTGGGCGGGCGAGCTGGGCCACATCCGCGTGGCGCCGGACGGGCCGCCCTGCGGCTGCGGCCTGGCGGGCTGCCTCGAGACCTTCGCCTCGGCTGCGGCCATGGCGCGCGCCGGCCAGGAGGCCGTCGCGGCCGGCCGCTCGCCCGCGATGGCGCGCCTCGCCGCCGCACAAGAGGGGCGGGTTGACGCTCGCGTGGTGATCACCGCTGCCCGGGAGGGCGACGCCGCCGCGACCGAGATCCTGCGGCGGGCCGGGGAGTACCTGGGGCAGGTGGCCGCCGGGCTGGTCAGCGCGCTCAACCCCGCCCTGATCGTGGTGGGGGGCGGCGGCGCCTACGCCGGCGACCTCCTGCTGGAGCCGATGCGCCGTGCGATCGCCGCACAGGCGCTGCCGGGGCCGGCCGACATCGTCAGGGTCGTGCGGGCCACTCTGGGCAACGATGCCGGACTCATCGGCGCCGCGACGCTGGTGTGGCGGTGAAGGCCGGAGGGCGTTCCGCCAAGAGGCCCTGGGAGTTGCGAGAGAAGTGAAACGGGGGCAGGCATCAGCGCCTGCCCCCGTTTGCTCTCAGCGGGGCGGTGACTCATCCGGAGGGGCGTTGCGACCGGGGGAGATCCACGTGCCGCAGAAGGGGCAGCGCACCTGTGCGGCGGGCGGAAACGCGCCGAGCCGCTTGCCGCAGCACGACACCTCCCGGAGCGGCAGCGAGGGCAGCTTATTCCGGACCAGCCGCTGCCGGTCCAGCTCCTGGATGTCGGCCTCGACGAGCGCGAGGAAGTCCTTCAGGTCGAGACTGCGCAACTCGCGCTCGGTCATGGATTGCCTCGGATGACCTCCCACGGCCCGTCACCTCCCGTGCGGAGCGCCACCGGTCACTCTCCTTGTTTCCGAAAGGTTTGGCGATGCGACGCTCAATTCCTGCCGGGAATACTAGCGGCTGCGAGGGAGGGACGCACATTGCGGATCATTGCCGATTTGCACACCCGGGTGCGGACGGGTCCGGCCTCCGACCGCGTGGCCGAGCAGGTGAGCGCAGCCTTGGCCCGCGGGCTGGAGGCCGTGGCGCTCTTCGCACCCGATCCGAGCAGCCTGAGCCCGGTCCGCGAAGCCGCACGGGCCATTGACCGGCGCACGCCCACCATCCGGGTGCTGTCGGGGGTGGATTGCCGCATCGTCTCGGCGGAGGGCGACCTGAGCCTGCCCCGCTCGGTGCGGCGGGAGCACGACCTGGTGCTGGCGCTGGCGGCGCCCCGGGTGGCGCCGGCCATGCAGCGCTGGTTCCCCCGGTACCGCCCCGGGCTGCGCCGGACGCTGACCGAGGCCGTGGTGGCGGCCGTCTACCGGAACGAGATCGACCTCATCGCCCTGCCGGGCCGCCTGGAGGTGGACCCGGCGGAGCTGGCCCGCGCCTGCCGCGACCGGGGGGTCGCCCTTGAGGTATGCGCCCGGCGGCCCCGTCCCCCGGCGGCGTTCCTGCGGCAGGCGGCGCGGCTCGGGGTCCGGTTCGCCGCCACATCGGGCGCCCGCAGCCCGGAGGAGGTGGGCGACTGCCGCGCGGCGGTGGCCCTGCTGGCCGCGGCCGGCGTGCCGCCCGAGCAGGTGGTGAACAGCGATCGCGGCGACCTGGAGAGCTGGCTGGCGGAGCGGCGCCGGCGGCCCGATCCCGGCGGCTGGCCCGACTGGGCCCGGCAGGGCGTACGCGAGGGGGAGGCGCGCCGCGGCCGGGAGGAGCGGCGCCGCAGCGACTGGGCGGACTGGTCTGCACAGGGGGGAGAGATTCACTAGATCCCCTGACCGGAACAGGAGAAGCGCGGGTCGGAATCGAATGCTGCCGGTGATGACCGGGGGTGATGGACGTGGATCAGTCCATTCGGCTGGTGATTGTTACCGGCATGTCGGGCGCAGGAAAGACTCAGGCGCTGAAGTATCTCGAGGATCTGGGGTTTTTCTGCGTCGACAACCTGCCCGCGTCGCTCATGCCCAAGCTGGCCGAACTGTTCGGCCAGACGGAGGGCAAGGTCAGCCGGCTCGCGCTCGGCATCGACATCCGCGGCGGCCGGTTCTTCAACGAGATCGTCGGGGCGCTGCGCCAGACCGCGGAGATCGGCGTCGCCTACCAGATCCTGTTCATGGATGCTGCAGACGATGTGCTGGTCCGCCGATACAAGGAGAGCCGGCGGCGCCATCCGCTGGCGCTCCAGGGCCGGCTGCTGGAGGGCATCCAGCGGGAGCGGAAGCTGCTGCAGGAACTGCGCGGCCTCGCGACCTTCATCATCGACACGACGCACATGACGCCGGCCGACCTGCGCAAGGAGCTGAACCGGCGGTTCGGCCAGGAGCAGGAGAATCCCGGCTTCCACGTGAACGTGGTCTCCTTCGGATTCAAGAACGGTGCGGTGCTGGACGCCGACCTCCTGTTCGACGTGCGCTTCCTGCCCAATCCCCATTACGTGCCCGATCTCCAGTCCCTGACAGGCGAGGACCCCCAGGTGGACGCGTACGTGATGAAGTGGGACACGACGCAGCAGTTCTACCGGCGGCTGACCGGCCTCATCGGCTTCCTGCTGCCGCACTACGTGGCCGAGGGCAAGAGCCTGCTGACCATCGCCATCGGCTGCACCGGAGGCAAGCACCGGTCGGTGTGCCTGGCCCGCCGGCTGGCCGACTGGATCCGAGACCGGGGCTACTCGGTCTCGGTGGAGCACCGCGACCTGCCCAGCCCTGCAGACCGCTCGGAGGAGGAGCAGCCATGATGCGCATGCTGCGCTGGTTTGCCCCGGGGCTTCACATCAAACGGTGGCTGTTTGTCGCCGTCCTCGGCGTCGCGTTGGTGGTCGTGGGCGTGTCGCTGACCCTTCGAATCAACCTCTACCGGCTGCTGGGCGCGTGGCTGGTGGAGAACGTCGCCGCCAGCCGGGCCGTCTTCTACACCGGGCCCGTCGTGGCCGGCGTCGCGGCGGTGGCCCTGGGCGTGGTGCTCACCTGGGTGGGCATCAGCCGGCTGGTGAACTCCGTGCTCTCCACCCTCACGGCCCGCGACGAGGGCGTGGCCGACGCGTTCCTGGAGCGGCGGCTCCTGGTGCGCGGGCCCCGCGTGGTGGCCGTGGGCGGCGGGACCGGGCTTCCGGCCACGCTGCGGGGCATGAAGAACTACACTGCCAACATCGCCGCGGTGGTCACCGTGGCGGACGACGGCGGTTCGTCGGGCCGGCTGCGCACCGAGTTCGGCATCCTGCCGCCGGGCGACATCCGGAACTGCCTGATCGCCCTGGCGGACATCGAGCCGCTGATGGAGCGCCTGTTCCAGTACCGCTTCACGAGCGGCGAGGGGCTGGCCGGCCACCCCTTCGGGAACCTCTTCATCCTGGCGATGACCGAGGCGACGGGCGACTTCTACCAGGCTGTCAGGGCGGCCAGCGAGGTGCTGGCCGTGCGCGGCCGGGTGCTGCCCTCCACGCTGGACCACGTGGTGCTGCGGGCGCAGCTGGCCGACGGCCGGATGGTGACCGGCGAGTCGGTGATCGGCAAGGCCGGCAGCACCATCCGCCGCGTCTTCCTGGACCCGGCCGGCGAGGGCGACAGCATTACGGCCCTGGACGACGTGATCACGGCCATCGGGGAGGCCGAGCTGATCGTGCTGGGCCCGGGCAGCCTCTACACCTCGATCATCCCGAACCTGCTGGTGCCGGGGGTGGCGGACGCGATCCGGCGCTCGCCGGCGCTGAAGATCTACGTCTGCAACATCATGACGGAGCCGGGGGAGACCGACGGCTTCAAGGTCTCGGACCACATCAAGGCGCTGATCGACCACGGCGGATACGGCCTGATCGACATCTGCCTGGTCAACACCAAGGCGGTGCCGGGCAGGCTGCGCGACCGGTACAGGGAGCAGGGGGCGGAGGCCGTCGCGCTCGACCCGGCCGCGTACCGGCTGGGCGTGCAGGTGGTGACGCGCGATCTCCTGCGGGTGGAGGGGGACTACGTGCGTCACGACCCGGAGAAGCTGGCCCAGGCGATCGGGCACCTGTTCCTGGCCCGCCGGCCGCACGTGGGCCACACCCCCTGGGAGTTCTTCCTGTTCCGTCAGCGACTGCGTGAGCGTTCCCGTCAGGAGGGGAGTCGTTAGATGGCCGTTTACGACGCGCGGGGCGTTTGGCCCGGGGAAGCAGAGGGGCGCATCTTCTGGGTGGACGCGGAGTGGAGGCCGGAGCGGGCCGGCTGCGCCGACAGGCCCGCCGAGATCGGCCGGCTCAGGGAGGCGGTCAGCCGGGCGCTGGCCGACCTGGACGCGTGGATGGAGCGGCAGCCGACCCTGGGGGGCCGGGTGCTCCTGCAGCACTGCCGGGAAGCCCTTCAGGATCCGGCCTTCATGCAGCGGGTCACCATGCTGATCGACCAGCACGGCCTGACGGCGCCCAGCGCGCTGGTGGAGGCCGCGGGGCTGGTGGGCAGCATCATGGCCCGCAGCGAGGAGCTTCAGGAGCGGGCCCAGGCGCTGCAGCAGACGGCCCGGTGGCTGGCCCGCCGGCTGGCGGGCGCCGCGTACCCCCCGGATGCGATCCTGGCAGGCTACTCGTTCTCGGCGCTGGATCTGCTCGACCGGACGAACCCGGCCGTGATGGCGGCCGGCGAGCCGGTGGTGGTGGGCGATGCGCCGCTGCTCTGGGGCGTTGACGGGGTCTCGCCGGACTGGGCCGGCCGGCCCGCCCGGATCCGCGGGAGCACCCTCCTCCTCGGCGAGGAAGCGGAGGCCGGCGCCACGCAGTACGAGGCCGTGCGCAGGGCGGTGCTGGCGACCGCCCGCCGCATGCGGGCCGACGGGCTGGTGCGGCTGTCGGAGGGCAACGTCTCCTGCCGCATTCCCGGGACCGCGCTGTTCGCCGTTACCCCCAGCGGCATGCCCTACGAGGCCCTGGAACCGGCGGACATCTGCATCCTGGACCTGGACGGTCGCGTCGTGGACGCTCGGCGGCGTCCGTCCAGCGAGACCCCGCTGCACCGGCTCACGTACCTGCGGCGTCCGGACGTGGGCGCCGTCGTGCACACGCACTCGCTCCACGCCTCCGCCTTCGCCTGCACCGGCCAGGAACTCCCCGTCATCTCCACGGAGCTGGCCGCGCTGGTGGGCGACACGATCCGCTGCGCCCCGTATGCGCCCAGCGGCACGGAGGCATTCGCGGAGGTCGCCCTCGACACCCTGGGCGACGAGGGCGTGGCGGTGCTCTTCCAGAACCACGGCGCCATGACGGTCGGGGAGACGCTGGACCGGGCGTACGCCGCCGCCGTGATGCTGGAGGAGGCGGCCCAGATCCTGATCCTGTCGCGGCTGGTCGGCGAACCGATCATCCTGCCGGCAGAGGAGCGGCGCCGCATCTTCCTCTCCAGGCGCAGGGCGTACGGGCAGTCGCGGGAGGCGTAGGCGTTGTCTGAGGAACTCTCTTTCTCGGCGATGGTCAAGGGGGAGCTGGCGCTCCTCACGCCGGAGCTGCCGTGCTGCCAGCGCATGGAGCTCGCGGGGCTCGTGCGCGCACTGGGGCGGCTCCGCCTTCAGGGCGGCGGCCGCTTCGCCCTCACCCTCGCCACCGATTCTGCCCCGGTCTCCCGCAAGGTGATCCGGCTGCTCAAGGCCGTCACGGCGGTGAAATACGAGGTCGTGGTCATGCGGCGCCGGAAGCTGCGGAAGAACCTCGTGTACCGCATCCACATTCCGCACCAGCCGGCGGCCATCGCACTGCTGCAGATGGCGGGCTTCATCGACGAGCAGGGCCTGCCCACCGCCTGGGCCGAGCCGCCGGAGCTGGCCAACGATCACTGCCGCAGGGCGTACCTGCGCGGCACCTTCCTGGGCAGCGGGTGGGTGGCGGCGCCGGAGAAGCAGCACCACCTGGAGATCAGCACCCTGGACACCGAGGCGGCGGATGCCCTGGGGCAGATGCTGTTCAGCTGCGGCATCTCCGCACGGATGGTGGCCCGCCGGGAGTCCCTCGTTCTCTACGTGAAGGAAGGCGACCAGATCATCCGCTTCCTGGGGCTGGTCGGCGCGCACCAGGCGCTGCTGCACTACGAGGAAGTGCGCGTGATCAAGGAGATGAAGAACCAGGTGAACCGCCAGGTGAACGCCGAGGTCGCCAACATGGCGAAGCAGGCGGACGCGGCCGCCCGGCAGGTGGAGGCCATCGAGCGGCTGAAGGCGGCCGGCGCCCTGGCCCGGGTCTCGCCGCCGCTGAGGGAGCTGGCCACGCTGCGGCTCGCCTACCCGGACGCCAGCCTGAAGGAGCTGGGCGAGCTGTGCCGGCCGCCCGTCAGCAAGTCGGGCGCCGCACACCGCATGCGCCAGCTCATGGCTATGGCGGAGTCGCTGGAGTGAGACAGAATACGTAGTCTTTACAGTTTGCGATTGACAAACCTCATGGTACAATAGGAATGATATCACAAGCCCGTTTTGCAAAGGCTCGCTCCTCCTTTCGGACCAAGTCCGTTCTACTTCGGAAAGAGCAGGTGATCAGGTGAGTTCGCAACCGCTCGCCGGCAAGACACGGCCGCTCGACGTCTTCTCAACGATCGCCGACGACCTGCGGCAGGTGGAGACCGCGATCGAGGCGGCCCTGTCTTCGCAGGAGACGATGCTGGAAGAGATCTCGACCCATCTGCTGAGGTCGGGCGGGAAGCGCATCCGCCCGGCGCTGGTGATTCTGGCGAGCCGCTTCCCCGGCGTGGAGCTGAAGCAGGTCATCGACGTGGCGGTGGCGGTGGAACTCATTCACATGGCCACCCTGGTGCACGACGATGTGGTGGACAACGCCGACCTGCGCCGTGGCCGGCCGACCGTCAACGCCGTCTGGAGCAACCAGATCGCGGTCCTTACAGGCGACTATCTCTTTGCCAAGGCGTTCACCCTGCTGGCCGACACCGGCAACAACCGCGTCGTCCGGCTGATGTCCGAAGTGGTCCGGGAGATGAGCCAGGGGGAGCTGGCCCAGATCGCCTCGTACTTTGACGTGGACCAGACGGAAGAGCAGTACTACCGCCGCATCGCCCAGAAGACCGGCTACCTGATCGCCGAGGCCTGCCGCCTGGGGGCGGTCATGGCCGGGGCCGGCGAGGAGCAGGTGCGCGCCGTCTACGACTACGGCATGGGCGTGGGGCTCAGCTTCCAGATCGCCGACGACCTCCTCGATTTCTTCGGCGACGAGCGGACGGTGGGCAAGCCCGTCTGCGGCGACCTCAAGATCGGGATCCTCACGCTGCCGGTGATCCACGCCCTCAGCCACGCGCCGAGGCGGGCCGAGCTGCGGGAGCTCATCCTCACCCGGTCGATCGACGACGCGGCCGTCGCGCGCGTGAAGGAGATCCTGACGGAGGCCGGTTCGTTCGACTACGCCCGCCAGAAGGCGCGCGAGCACATCGACCAGGCCGTGCGGGCCCTGGACCTGGTGCCGACCCTGGTCACCCGGCCCGCCCTGAAGACCCTCGCCGATTTCGTCATCAACCGGAATTTCTAACCTGCCGGTTGACATACTTGTGAATCAGGGGGCTGTTGCATGCGACGGACCAATATTCCTGATGCCGCGATAAAGCGTCTGCCCGTGTACCTGCGGGTCGTCAGCGATCTGGCCGCCGCTGATGTTCCCATCGTCTCTTCGGCAGAGCTGGCCGAGAAGACCGGGCTCTCCCCGGAACAGATTCGTAAGGACCTCGCTTACTTCGGCGCTTTCGGAACCCGCGGGGTGGGCTACGATACCGCCATGCTCAGCCGCCGTATCGCCCGCATCCTGGGCCTTCACCGCGGCGTGAAGGCCGCGCTGGTCGGCTTCGGCCATCTGGGGTACGCCCTCGCCCGCTACTCCCTCACCCAGCACAAGGACATCGTCATATCGGCCATCTTCGACACCGACCCGGAGAAGATCGGGCAGGAGATCAGCGGCGTGCGGGTCCAGCCCGTGTCGGAGATGGTGGAGACCTGCCGGAAGCAGGGCGTCAAGATCGGCATCATCACCGTTCCGGCCTCCGCGGCCCAGGCCACGGCCGAGCTGCTGAAGGAGGGCGGCGTCGAGGCCATCCTGAACTTCGCACCGGCGAAGCTGACGCTGGACGGCGTGTTCATCCAGAACATCGACCTGACCATCGAACTGCAGAGTCTGGCGTACTACACCTCGGCGAGCGAGGACGAAGCGGCCGAGGAATAAGCGCGCGGGTAAGGGCGGCGCCCCCGGGGGGCGCCGCCCGAACTTTTCTGCGGGCCTCTTCGTCCAATAGTGAGATGGATCGACGCATGCTATCATAGATGGAGACGCAGGGGTTCCCGCGAGGGGGTGGCTCCGGTAGACCTGACCAACGTCGTCAACTTCCTGGCCGCCCTGGGCGTGCGCTCTGTGTGGGATGTACTCCGCACGGTGCTGGACATCAGCCTGGTCGCGTACATCATCTATAAGCTTTTTTCCCTGATACGCGGCACCCGGGCAGTCCCCCTGATCAACGGCGTCATCACGCTGGTGGTCGCGCTTCAGGTGGCCGAGGCCCTACGCCTTTATACCATCCAGTTCATCCTCGAGAACGTGTTCATCGCCGCGTCCGTCGCCCTGCCCATCATCTTTCAGCCGGAGCTCCGGCGGGCCCTGGAGCACCTTGGCCGGGGCCGGCTGCTGAAGACGAGCCTCCGGCTCGATGAGGTTGGCGACGAGGCCCGTACGCGCATGATTGACCAGGTGGTGCGCGCCGCGGAGATCCTGGGGCGCAACAAGACCGGCGCGCTGATCGTCATAGAGCGGGAGACCGGGCTCAACGAGTACATCGACTCCGGCATCAAGCTGGATGCCCTGGTCTCCGCGGAACTGCTGGTCAACCTCTTCGTGGAGAAGACCCCGCTGCACGACGGCGCCGCGATCATCCGGAACAACCGGGTGGCGGCTGCCGCCTGCTGGCTGCCGCTGGCCGAGGCCACGCCCCTTTCGCACGAGCTGGGCACCCGCCACCGGGCCGCAGTCGGCATCACCGAGCAGAGCGATTGCGTCGTGGTGGTCGTGTCCGAGGAGACGGGCGTGATCTCCGTGGCGTTCCAGCGCGAGCTCACCCGGAACCTGGACGAGAAGTCCCTGCGTGAGATGCTGATCAAGCTCATGGAGCGCAGCAAGCGGCCAGGTCCCGTGCGGGGCCTCTTTAACTGGGGGGCTTCGTCATGATCAGGCGGCTGCTCACCCTCCTGCGGCAGGATTTCTGGCTGAAGCTGCTGGCCCTGAGCGTCGCGGTGCTGCTCTGGGCCATGGTCGTTCAGGACTACAACAAGGTGACCTCGGTAACCTTTGACGTGCCGCTCGAAGTGATTTCGCATCCGGAGTACGAGGTGTTCGAGGGTCGCCGCGACCTGGAGACCGACGTGGAGGTGCGCGTCACCGGCCCCAACCTGCTGGTCTCCTCCTTGAAGGCCGAAGACCTCCGGGCGCGGGTGGACTACCGCACCGTACAGCAGCCCGGGCGGGCGCAGGAAGTCCGGGTGCAGGTGACGGGGCCGGCCCGCTACGAGGGGCAGGTGGAGTACCGGGCCAACCCGTCCACCGTCACCGTGACCCTGGTGGAGAACCGCACGCTGATGATCCCGGTCACGGTCACGCCCGAGTCCGGCATCGTGGCCGTGGGCGACCGGGAGTTCCGCTACACCGCCGCCCCGGTGGTCGGCACGATCCCCGTGTCGGGCCGGGCCGACTACCTGGGCCTGGTGCGCAGCGCTGTGGTCACGCTCCAGGGGGCTGATCTGGAGCCGCCCCTGAAGAACGGCAAGCTGACGCAGTCCGCGACCCGGCTGCAGAAGCCGGTGCGGCTGGTGGACGCGGTCATGCAGCCCGTGGAGAAGCTGGCCGACCACTACGCCGAGGTGGAGATCGCCTGGGAGGAGCTGCCCCCGGGCAAGCGGGTGGCCGTGTCGCCCCAGACGATCGGCGAGCTGCCGCCGGGCTTCGAGCTGACCGGGGTCACGGCGAACCCGAGCGAGGTCACGATCCGCTCGGCCACGCTGGACGGGAGCCTGCCGGACGTCGCGGCGGTGCAGACCGAGCCGGTGGACCTCTCCGGCCAGACGCAGAGCTTCACCACGGTGGCCCGGCTGGTGACGCCAACGGGGGCGAGCCTCGCGCAGACCTCCGTGGAGGTCACCGTCTCCATCCACGAGGTCAGCGCGGAGAAGGTGTTCGGCGCTGTACCCATCGCCGTGCAGAACGCGCCCGAGGGCTGGGACGTGACCCTGAGCCAGCCCAGCGCTGAGGTGAAGCTGACGGGCCGCTACACCCTGGTGTACCCGCTGGACGCCAGCGCGGTCGTCGCCTACGTGGACGTGGCGGGGCTGGGCCCCGGGACCCACCGGGTGCCGGTGAAGGTGATCTACCCGCCCGAGATCGTGGAGACGGCCATCGATCCGGCCATCGTCGAGGTCACCATTGCTCCACCCGAAACTGAGTAGAAAGGGGCTATCCTTCGCATGCCCAGGATGTTTGGAACTGACGGTGTCCGTGGTGTGGCCAACACGGAAGCCCTGTCCCCCGAACTGGCCTTTGCCCTGGGACGGGCGGCGACGACGCTGTTCCGCGAACGTTCGGGCGGCCGCGTGGCCGCCGTCATCGGTCGCGACACCCGCCGTTCCGGCCCCATGCTGGCCGCGGCGCTCTCCGCCGGCATCTGTTCCGCCGGCGGCGATGTCATCGACCTGGGGGTCATTACGACCCCGGGCGTGGCCTTCGTCACCACGCATCTGAAAACGGATTTCGGCGTGATGATCTCGGCCTCGCACAACCCCGCTCCCGACAACGGCATCAAGTTCTTCTCGGCCGACGGCTACAAGCTGCCGGATGAGGTTGAGGACCAGCTCGAGGCCCTGGTGCGGACGAAGCCGGATACCCTGCCCCGGCCCACCGGCGCCGCGTTGGGCAGCATCGGCCAGAGCCCGGAAGCGGTGGAGGCCTACGTGGAGCGCCTGGTCTCCACCGGCCGGTCGCTGAGCGGCCTGCGGATCGTCGTGGACTGCGGCCACGGCGCGGCCTACCGGCTCTCCCCCGAGGTGCTGCGCAGGCTAGGCGCCGAGGTGATCGCCCTCAATACGGCGCCCGACGGGATCAACATCAATCACGGCTGCGGCTCGACGCATCCCGAGGCGCTGCAGGAGGCCGTGCGGGCCCACAAGGCGCACGCCGGCATCGCTCACGACGGCGACGCCGACCGCTGCATCGCAGTCGATGAGAACGGGGAGCTGGTAGACGGCGATCAGATCATGGCCATCTGCGCGCTTGACATGAAGGCCCGGGGCCAGCTGCCCCACGACACCCTGGTGGCCACCGTCATGTCCAACATGGGGCTGGAGCTGCTCATGCGGGAGCACGGCGTCAACCTGGTGCGCACCAAGGTCGGCGACCGGTACGTGCTGGAGGAGATGCTGAAGGGCGGCTACGCCCTGGGCGGCGAGCAGTCCGGGCACGTGATCTTCGGTGCGCTCTCCACGACCGGCGACGGCATTCTGACGGCGGTGCAGCTGCTCTCCATCCTTGCCCGTGAGCAGCAGCCGCTTTCGGCGCTCGCAGGCCGGATGCAGCGGCTGCCCCAGTGGCTGGAGAACGTCCGGGTCGGGCGCAAGGAGGGCTGGGATCAGAACCCGGCCATCCGGGAGGCCATCGCCCGGGCCGAGGCCGAACTGGCCGGCCAGGGGCGGGTGCTCGTGCGGCCCTCGGGCACCGAGCCGCTGATCCGGGTCATGCTGGAGGGCGCGGACATGGCGCAGATCCGCCAGCTGGCCGCGACCATCGCGGAGGTGATCCGCACTGAGCTCCAGTAAAAAGAAGCGGCCTTCGAGCCGCCGGTCAACGGGCGCCCGCGCAGGACGGAGCGCCCGTCCCCGCGCGCGGAGCGCACCCGTGACGCTGCATGACGTGTGGCGCAGCCCGCTCACCCCCGTGGTGCTGGTGGTCCTTGTGGTGGTGGCGGCGGGCTTCTGGGCCATGCGGGGGGCGGACGTGCCGGCCTCGACGGAGGGCGCCGCGGAGCAGGGGCAGACCGCTGCCGCCGGCCCCGCAGGCGGGTCCGGGACGGAAACCGGGCAGGCCGCCGGACAGGACGCCGGTCCGGGCGGGAGCGCCGCCGGGGAGACGGGCGATGGCGCAACCGCTGAGCCGGCTGATGAACCGCAGCCCGATCCGGCCCAGCCTGCGTATCCCCTGGCGACCAGCCGGTCGGCCATCGACCGGTCGGGCGGCGCGGCGGACACGATGCGGGTCACGGTGTACTACGTGGACTTCGACGCCAACATGGAGGCCCTGCAGCCGGTGGAGATCCAGGTGCCCTTCTCCATCACCCCGATCAAGGTCTGCGTGGAGCAGCTGCTCCACCCGCCCGAGGAGCTGGGGCTGTTCAGCGAGTTCCCGCCCGGCACGGCGGCGCTGGGCTTCAACCTGGAGGACGGCGTCGCGGTGGTGGACCTGTCGGCCGAGGTGGAGGGCGTGCGGGGCGAGACGGCGGTGAACGCGGTCGTCGCGACCCTGGTCTACACCCTGACGGAGATCCCCGGCGTCGACGCCGTTCAGCTGCGGGCGAACGGGGAACCGGCGGTGCTGGACGGGTTCGAGTGGTCGGCCCCGCTCACCCGGGCGGACGTGGAAGCGTGGCAGAATTTCCGGGTGGAGCCGGTCATCCCGTACAGCGGCGGGTAATCCGACATGCAGCGGGCATCCCGCCGCTTACTTTTTCTTGACGATTTTCCTCCTTGCTCCGTATATTGAGGGAGTAAAGGAAAGGGGGGATGAATGCACTTTCGCAGGTTCCGGGCAGGCAAAAATGCACAGGGACGAGTAGGTTCGACTTAGCGCCAGGACTTGCGGCCGGCGGGGCCGCAAGTTGACGAGGTGGGGGATCTCGGAAGATTCGGCGGGTGACCCCCGGTTGCTCACGACCGACAACGGCTCTACAAAGGCCGGGAGCGATCCCGGAGACAAAGGGGCCAGGTGAGGCCAAGGACGGGCAATGGCCGTCCCGGGCATCCTCGTGCATTTTTGCCGTGTCCACGGAGACCTGCGATGGTTGAGGCCAGCGGGTTGGATGGATACGGCTCTTTTCAATGCAACGAGGAGGAAACAACCATGTGCGGCATCGTTGGCTATGCCGGGCAGCGGGAAGCGCTGCCTGTGCTGATCGACGGACTGAAGCGGCTGGAGTACCGGGGATACGATTCTGCCGGTGTGGCCGTGGTCGCCGGAGGCGCGGCCTGGGTCGCGAAGCGCAAAGGGAGACTGAGCGAGCTGGAGGCGGCGCTCACCGGCCTGCCGGCGGGAAGCCACGTCGGCGTCGGCCACACGCGGTGGGCGACGCACGGACGGCCGTCCGACCAGAACGCGCACCCGCACACCGACGCGGCGGGCCGGTTCGCGGTGGTCCACAACGGCATCATCGAGAACTTCGCCGAACTGCGGGCGGAACTGGAGAAGAAGGGATGCGTCTTCCGCTCGGAGACCGACACCGAGGTGATTCCCCACCTGATCGCCCTCAACTACGACGGCGACATCGTCGCGGCGGTGCGCCGGGCGGTCTCCCGCCTGCGGGGGGCCTACGCGCTGGCGGTGGTCTGCCAGCAGGAGCCCGACAGGATCGTGGCCGTCAGGGCCGCATCGCCCCTGGTGATCGGGCTGGGGGACGGGGAGAACTTCCTGGCCTCGGACATCCCGGCGCTGCTGCCCTACACCCGGCGGGTCATCGTGATGGAGGAGGGCTGGCTGGCCGTGCTGACCCGGGAAGGCGTGACCGTGACGACGGTCGCCGGCGAGCCGGTCGTGCCCCGGATCTTGAAGGTGGACTGGGAACCCGGCCAGGCGGAGCGGGGCGGCTACGCCCACTTCATGCTGAAGGAGATCCACGAGCAGCCCCGGGCCTTGCGGGACACGCTCTCCGGCCGGCTGGACCCTGCGTCGGGCCGGGTGACCCTGCAGGAGGTGGGTCTGACCGCGGCCGAGGTGAAGGCCCTCACCAAGGTGGCCGTGGTGGCCTGCGGCACGGCTTCCCATGCCGGGCTGGTGGGCAGGTGCCTGATCGAGCGGCTGGCCAGGATCCCCGTCGAATGGGACCAGGCGTCGGAGTACCGCTACCGTGACCCCCTGGTCGACGAGCACACGCTCTTCGTGGCCGTGTCGCAGTCGGGCGAGACCGCCGACACGCTGGCGGCGATGCGGGAGGCCCGGAGCCGGGGTGCGCGGGTCCTGGCGGTGACCAACGTCGTGGGCTCCACGGTGGCCCGCGAGGCCGACTGGGTGCTCTACACCTGGGCAGGGCCCGAGATCGCCGTCGCCTCCACCAAGGCCTACACGACCCAGCTCGTGGTCCTCACCCTGCTGGCCATCTGGCTCGGGCAGCAGAACGGCCGCATCGACCCGGCCGAGGCCGCAGCGCTGGTCGACGGACTGCGCCGGCTCCCCGAGCAGGCGGAGCAGGCGCTGGCGCTGGAGCCGGCGGTCAAGGCGGCCGCGGTGGAGCTGGCCCGATGGAACGACGTCTTCTTCATCGGCCGGAACCTGGACTACGCGGTGGCCCTGGAGGGGCAGCTCAAGCTGAAGGAGATCAGCTATATCCACGCCGAGGCCTACCCGGCGGGTGAGTTGAAGCACGGTACGCTGGCGCTGATCACCGACGGGGTGCCCGTCGTGGCCCTGAACACGCAGCCGGATCTGGTGGAGAAGACGATCTCCAACATCCAGGAGACCCGTGCGCGCGGGGCCTTCGTCCTGGGGCTCGCACCCGAGGGCGACGCGGAGACGGCCCGCCACTGCGACCGGATCTTCTTCCTGCCCCGCACCCACCGCTACCTCACGCCTGTGCTGGCGGTGATTCCCCTGCAGCTGCTGGCGTACTACGCCGCCACGGCGCGGGGGACCGACGTCGACAAGCCGCGCAACCTGGCCAAGAGCGTGACGGTGGAGTGAGCAGCCGTCGGCAGGCATGGTGGGCTGTGCACGCGAAATAGTTGCTGTCACTGAAGAGCAGTTCGTGTCACTGTACAAGAGTTGGTGTCACCGTGCGGAGGGCGAGGCCGTGTATTGGCCTCGCCCTCAGGTGTACGCCCGGCATGGGCGTCAACTCTAGTCAACGGTCTCAGGCGAGCCCATGCCGAGAACCACCTGGAGCGGCGTCTCCGTGTCTACCTGTCCCCTCGCCTTCTGATAATCGACGAAATGGGGCATATCCCTTTCGGGAATATGGAAGCCCACGAGATCTCCAAGCGTTGTGAGCGAGGCATGTCGCTCGTTGTCCCGTCCAACAAGACCTATGGTGAATAGGGCTCGGTACTTGGTGATTCCATAATCGCCCCGCCGATCTTCAACTACCTTCTCCACTGTTCCACCACGGTGAACCTCCGTGGGGAGAGCTACTGGCTCCGTGAGAGGCGCAAAGACCATTTATAGTTGTGACCTGTCGAGCCCTACACCACAAGGCTTTCCGAGATCGGCCGAGCCGTACAATGTCGTGACCTATTGCCATCGAGAGAAACCCTGGCGGCATTACATCCCAATATTGTCATGACCGGTGGCTCTCGCTGAGATGGTAAGAAGGGCAGCTCGCCAGTGGCGGGCCGCCCTCTCTTGAGGCTAGATTTCAACGAGGAAGGTAGGACCGAATGAGGTCGGCGATATGTTTCATACCGTGTTGCTCCAAATACTCAATGAACACTGGCCAAGGCGGTATGTTGCTTCGGTAGGGATGGTCACATGGACCTGTATACATACCGCCTCCTGGACCAGTGTATAACCCGCCCCCTGGGCCAGTATATAGGCCGCCCCCTGGACCAGTGTATAACCCGCCCCCTGGGCCAGTATATAAGCCGCCCCCTGGACCAGTGTATAACCCACCCCCTGGGCCGGTATAGAGTCCACCCCCTGGACCAGTATACAACCCCCCGCCTGGGCCGGTATACGCTCCGCCACCGGGTCCCGTGTACATGCCGCCGCCCGGGCCGGTGTAAAGACCTCCGCCAGGCCCCGTATACTGATCTCGAGGCCAAGTATTACGCACAACTGGGCCCTCCCTTCCTAAAAAGCCAACACGCTATACCGCTCTCACTAGGCAGCTCGAGCCTTCGGACCAAAATCCCTGACAGGATTCAGGCCTTTGTGTCCCTGCACACCGCGAGATGAGACTTGCTTCATAGTATTTCGACAAGTGAATGACGCGCACCTGCCAGTCCGAATGGACTCACCGAGAACTGGTATCGACCAAAGAGGTAGGATTGGAGACTAAACAAAACAAGACCTTACCAAGACAACAGGTCCTGTTTGCCTCCGCTGTTGGTCCGGGGGTCGGGGGTGCATTTGGCCGGTGCGGTCATGCCGGGCAACCGGTTGGGTGAGGGCGGCATCAGTAGTGAGCTCGAACAGGGTGACACAATCAGATCAACCCCCGTTCTTGGCGGGGGTTACAGGGTGTGAGTAAAGTTTTCGTGGGTAGGCCACAACATTTCTGCTGAAAAAAGCAG
>ENA-UPSB01001511-UPSB01001511.1-bioreactor-metagenome-genome-assembly--contig:-NODE-1511-length-26803-cov-27.593914_pt1 | contig 26803 bp, 19 predicted proteins | sample MGYA00238182_ERZ773286 | MGnify/ENA primary metagenome ERZ773286 (study PRJEB29026, sample SAMN07631240) | bioreactor metagenome | isolation source: Switchgrass digestor | place: USA: Dartmouth...
AACAACAGGATGATTTCCTATAAAATCATTTACACATAATTATTGACGCAACCATTAAGGTTTTTATAAGCGAGATATATTTTCAATAAATATAGAATTAACTATGTTTATAAGAAAAATCTAATAAGTCAATTGAGGAAAAATCAGATATTTGATATAATTAGATGAAAGCGTTTTTATATGATGAAAGGAAGGGTTAATATGGAACGCAAGTACATGGCTCCTCCATATCGCATTAAAATGGTTGAGCCCATTAGGATGACCACAAGAGAAGAACGTGAAAGACTCTTACAAGAATGCGGCTATAATCCGTTTGCTTTACGCAGTGAAGATGTGTACATTGACTTACTAACTGATAGTGGTACAGGTGCTATGAGTCAAAACCAATGGGCTGCCTTGATGCTTGGTGATGAAGCTTATGCGGGGAGTCGTAGTTTTTATCATCTAGAAAAAGTAGTAAGAGATATCACAGGTTATAAGTATGTTATTCCTGCTCATCAAGGTCGTGGTGCAGAGCAAGTGGTTTTACCACTGCTTGTTAAACACAAAGGAATGTATTTCATTAGTAACATGCATTTTGATACTACAAAAGCCCATGTAGAATTAGCAGGAGCACGTGCGATTGATTGTGTAATTCCTGAATGCTTCGAAACCGAAAAATACCATCCATTTAAAGGTAACTTTGACCTCGCTAGATTAGAAGAAACAATCATTGAAAAAGGTAAAGAAAACATTGCGGGAATCATTGTTACTGTAACGAATAACTCAGCTGGTGGCCAACCCGTAAGTATGGATAATATCCGTAGGGTTAGAAAAATAGCTGATAAATATGGGATTAAAATCATTATTGATGGGGCAAGATATGCGGAAAATGCATATTTTATCAAGTTAAGAGAAGAAGAGTATAAAGATAAAACGATAAGAGATATCGCTCAAGAAATGTTAAGTTATGGGGATATATTCCTCATGAGTGCGAAAAAGGATGGATTAGTAAACATTGGAGGATTAATCGCTATTAAAGAAGATGAAGAATTATACCAAAAATGTCGTACTTTTATTGTACCATTTGAAGGTTTTCCTACCTATGGGGGACTATCAGGTAGAGATATGGAAGCTTTAGCGGTAGGGCTTGAAGAAGCTTTAGAAATCGATTATTTAACTCATCGGTACGATCAAGTAAGATATTTGGGTGACCGTTTATTAGAAGCAGGTGTGCCAATTCAATATCCTGTTGGAGGGCATGCGGTATTTGTTGATTGTAAGAAGATTTGTCCACATATTCCATATTATCAATTCCCTGCCCAAGCGGTAGTTAATGAGTTATATTTAGAAGCAGGTGTAAGGGCAGTAGAGATTGGATCATTTTTATTAGGACGGGATCCTGATACTAAAGAGAACCTCGAAAGCCCGTTGGAATTCATGCGACTAACAATTCCACGACGTGTTTATGAATACGCTCATTTAGATGTGGTAGCAGACGCAGTGATTGCGGTTTATCAAAGAAGACATACACTTAAAGGATTAGAATTTGTATATGAACCTCCAGTATTAAGACACTTTACAGCGCGCCTAAAACCAATAGACTAAAAATGGGGTGATTTTTTGGGACGCATTCAAGTCTATAATGAAATCGGTAGACTTCGAAAAGTGCTCTTACACAGACCTGGAAAAGAACTAGAACATTTAAAACCAGAATGGTTGGAACGATTGTTGTTTGACGATATACCATGGCTTGAACAAGCACAAAAAGAACATGATGAATTTGCGAACTTACTTAAGAGTAAAGGTGTCGAAGTCGTTTATTTAGAGGACTTAATCAGAGAAACCCTTGACCAAGACATCAATATCAAGTTACAGTTTATTGACCAGTTTTTAACGGAATCCCATGTTGTTAGTGAAACGCTAAGAGAAGTAGTAACGGAGTATTTATTATCCCTGTCTACTAAAGAAATGGTGGAAAAGACGATGGCAGGAATTAAAAAGAAAGATGTCCCGAATTTTCAAAAACGAACTTTGAGCGATTATATTAGCGATTATCCTTTTGTATGTGATCCCATGCCCAATCTCTACTTCATGCGTGATCCTTTTTCAAGTGTAGGTAATGGAATAACGATTAATAAGATGTTTACCCAAACAAGAAGTAGAGAATCAATTTATGCCGATTACATCTTCCGCTATCATAAGGATTATGCGAATAAGTTTCCCCGTTATTACAACCGCAATTTAACCTTTTCACTAGAAGGTGGCGATATTTTAGTTCTTTCTGATAAAGTCTTGGCCGTTGGAGTAAGTCAAAGGACACATCCTTTTGCGATTGAGACCTTAGCCAAGAATCTTTTCTATAATTTTGAAACTAATTTTGAAGTAGTATTAGCATTCGATATTCCTAAAACGCGAGCATATATGCATCTTGATACTGTTTTTACTGCGGTTGATTACGATAAATTTACGATTCATAGCCAAACCAATATGGATTTCAAAGTATTTGAGTTAACAAGGGATAAGGATCGCTATGGCAAGTTACATGTAAAACCAATTGTCGGTCATTTAGATGCGATTTTACGCTCATATCTACAGAAAGATATCACGTTGATTCCATGCGGTGGTGATGATGAAATCACCAGTGGTCGTGAGCAATGGAATGATGGTGCGAATACATTAGCGATAGCACCAGGTGAAGTCATCGTTTATGCCCGAAATTATGTCACAAATGAACTGTTAGAAAAGCATGGAGTTAAGGTATATCCTATCTTTGCCAGCGAATTATCGCGAGGACGTGGGGGACCTCGCTGTATGAGTATGCCACTAATTAGAGATAATATTTAAAATATGAGGAGGAGTTTTATGCCAGTAAACTTAAGAGGTAGAAGTTTTTTAACTTTACTTGATTTTACACCACAAGAAATTAACTATTTGTTAGACCTCTCATTTGACCTTAAAAAAGCAAAAAGAGCGGGACTACCACAACCACAACTTAAAGGAAAGAATATTGTATTATTATTTGAAAAGGATTCCACTCGTACTCGCTGTGCCTTCGAAGTAGGTGCTTATGATTTAGGTATGAATGTTACTTACTTAGGACCTACAGGTAGTCAAATGGGTAAGAAGGAGAGTCTTAAAGATACCGCAAGAGTATTGGGTAGAATGTATGATGGTATTGAATATCGGGGATTTTCCCAAGAAACAGTTGAACTCTTGGCCAAATATTCAGGAGTTCCAGTTTGGAACGGTTTAACGGATAAATTCCATCCCACGCAAATCTTAGCAGATTTTATGACCATAATTGAGCATAAAGGTTATTTAAAAGGTATTAAACTAGCGTTTTTAGGAGATGCACGCAATAACGTGGCCAATTCTTTAATGGTTGGTTCCGCAAAGATGGGTTTAGATTTCCGCGCAGTTGGACCAAAACACTTATGGCCGGATCAAAGTTTAGTTGATATATGTATGAAACTAGCAGCAGAATCTGGTGCGAAGATAACATTTACTGAAGATGTTAAAGAAGGTACTAAAGATGTGGATGTAATTTATACAGACGTTTGGGTATCAATGGGTGAACCTGATAGTGTTTGGGAAGAACGGATTAACCTGTTAAAACCATATCAAGTTAACTGGAATGTCATTAAGAATGCTCGTCCTGATGTCATCTTCATGCATTGTTTACCAAGTTTTCATGATTTAGGAACTACCATAGGTAAACAGATCTATGAAAAGTTTGGCTTAGAAAGCATGGAAGTAACCGATGAAGTGTTTGAATCAAAACACTCTGTTGTTTTCGATGAGGCTGAAAATCGTCTTCATACAATAAAAGCTGTGATGCTAGCGACTTTAGGATTCTAGGAGGATTTAGTTTATGGCACGGATAGTAGTTGCATTAGGGGGGAATGCGCTAGGAAACACGCCCCAAGAACAATTACAACTCGTGAAAAATACTGCCCAAGCTTTAGTTCATTTAATTGAAGAAGGGCATGAAGTGATTATTACCCATGGGAATGGACCACAAGTGGGAATGATTAACCTAGCCTTTGAACTTGCCGCAAAGAACGGGAAAGAAACACCAGAAATGCCCTTCCCTGAATGCGGAGCGATGAGTCAAGGGTATATCGGTTATCATCTCCAAAATGCTTTATATGCGGAATTAAAGCGTCATCACATTGATAAAAGTATTGCGACAGTAGTTACACAAGTTGTGGTCGACAAAGATGACCCAGCGTTTGCTGCACCTTCAAAACCAATTGGTGCCTTTTTAACTGAGGAAGAAGCCAAAAAACGGGCTTTAGAACAAGGCTATGTATATAAAGAAGATGCTGGACGAGGTTGGCGCCGAGTTGTTCCAAGTCCAAAACCCATTGATGTTGTAGAGAAAGATATCATTCGTACGTTAGTTGACAATGGCCATATCGTCATCGCTGGTGGCGGTGGTGGTATACCCGTTATTCGCGCAGGCGAAGAACTCATCGGTGTGCCAGCTGTTATCGATAAAGATTTTGTATCAAGTTTGATTGCCCAATTACTTGATGCTGATTATTTGTTTATTTTAACAGCGATTGATCGCGTGATGATTAACTATATGAAACCCAACCAGCAAGCACTTGATCATTTAACAGTTGAGGAAGCTAAACGATATATAGCCGAAGGGCACTTCGCTAAAGGTAGTATGCTTCCGAAGATTGAAGCTTCCATTAACTTCGCGGAATCTAAAGATGGACGGGTTGCCGTCATAGCCGCATTAGAGAAAACGAAAGAAGCACTTGAAGGTAAGAGTGGTACAAAAATAACTTTATAGGGAGAGATAATATGCGTAATAATAAGGTTAAGGTGGTTATTTGGGGTTTTGGTGCCATGGGTAGTGGCATGGCAAAAATGTTACTTAAGAAAAAAGGATTTGAAATTGTCGGTGTTTGCGATAAAAACCCTGAATATATTGGTAAAAGCATCTTTACCTTACTAAATATAAAACGAGAAGACCATCCTGATGTGGTGGTTAAAGGGGATATTGAAGAAGTTGTAACTGAAAAATGTGCTGATATTTGTTTACTAGCTACGGATTCATTTACACAAAAAGCATTTCCAAAAATTAAGTATCTGGTGGAAAAGAAAATCAATGTCATTTCTACTGCAGAAGAAATGGTCTATCCAAAAGCCAATAATCCAGAGTTAGCCGAGGAAATGGATCGTTTAGCGAAAAAAAATGGGGTTACAGTTTTAGGGACGGGTATCAATCCTGGCATGATGATGGATTTATTAGTTGTCTGCTTAACCGGGGTTATGGAAAGTGTTGAAAGTATCGAAGTAAGCCGCATTAATAGTCTATCACCATTTGGTGAAGCAGTGATGGAAGAACAAGGGGTAGGATTAACTATCGCTGAGTTTAATGAGAAAAAAGCTGAAGGTAAATTAGCTGGACATGTTGGCTTTAGAGAAAGCATTAATATGATTGCGGATGCTCTAGGTTTTAAATTAACGAACTTTGGGCAATCCATGGAACCCATTATTACAGATGTTGATCGGAAAAGTTTTTATGGTTTCGCGAAAGCTGGTAATGTATGTGGGGTTAACATGGAAGGATTTGGTTATGTCGATAATGAGTTAAAGATTAAGATGCATCATCCCCAACAAATTGAACCACATTTAGGTGGGGTAGAAACAGGTGATTATATAACGTTAAAAGGTAATCCACCGGTAAATATGGCAATTAAGCCTGAAGTAGATGGCGGGATTGGAACTATTGCGATGTGTGTGAACATGATACCCCACGTCATTAATGCCAAACCTGGTTTAAAAACCATGTTAGATTTACCAGTCCCACGGGCAATTATGGGTGATGTGCGGGAGATGATAATTGATGAAGATTAACAAGGGGTCTTGGGTGCAAATCCACAAAATTATCTTAAAACCTGAAGAACGTTCTCCCCAAGTCCCTGAAGATACAAAAAAAGTGCCCCTAGAAATGTGGGTTAAAGGTTTATTAGAAGAAGATGCTGAAATTGGTGCTGAAGTTACAATTAGAACACTAACAAACAGATTAGAAAGAGGTACATTAGTTAAAGTAAATCCTCATTATAGTCATAGTTTTGGAGAACTTGTACCAGAAATCCTTGAAGTTTCCCGCATCGTCAAATCCTATTTAGGGGATGAGGATTATGCATGATAAATCCTATCAAGCAGTAATGGCGCGAAAAAATGCCATTATGAAAAAAAGTGTCGGCATAGATTATGACTTTTTCGAATATGGAAGAATTAGTTTTGATTATGAGAAGATGATGCAAGAAGCACCCTACACTTTAGAGGAAGTAATGGCAATACAACAAACCTATGGTGTAGGTAATACACCTTTAAAAGAACTAAAGAATATTACGAAATTAGTCAGAAAAATCGCTAAGCCTGGTAAAGGAGCTAGAATCTTTATCAAAGATGAAGCACAAAATGATTCAGGAAGTTTTAAGGCAAGACGTGCCTCTTTAAGTTGTTATCATGCGAAAAGGTTAGGTTTTAAAGGCGTTATTACCGCAACGAGTGGTAATTATGGGGCAGCTGTAGCTAGTCAAAGCGCTAAGCATGGTTTAAAGTGTATTGTCGTTCAAGAATGTTTTGATTCAAAAGGAGTAGGTCAACCAGAAATTATTGAAAAGGCACGTAAATGTGAAGCTTTTGGGGCAGAAGTAGTACAACTATCGGTTGGTCCAGAACTCTTTTACACCTTCTTAATCCTTCTTGAAGAAACAGGTTATTTTAATGCGTCTTTATACACACCTTATGCGATTAAGGGAATCGAAACTTTAGGCTATGAACTAGTTAAGCAATGTGAAGCACAAACAGGTAGAGTACCTGATGTCGTTATTTGTACGAATGCTGGTGGTGGAAATCTTACTGGTACTGCTCGTGGAATTAAACAAGCTACCGATAAAAAGGTACAAATTGTGGCTGCATCAGTAAATCTCAAAGGGCTCCATATGGCCAGTGACACCCATTTTAACCGAAAATCCTTTACGACTGGTCATACTGGTTTTGGAATCCCTTTTTCTACCTACCCTGACCGTAGTGATGTACCACGTAGTGCTGCTCGTCCGTTACGTTATTTAGATCGTTATGTAACTGTTAATCAAGGAGAAGTTTTCTTTGTAACAGAAATGTTAGCGGCTCTTGAAGGAATGGAAAGAGGTCCCGCTGGAAATACATCCTTAGCAGCAGCGATTAGTATTGCCCAAGAGTTAGATCAAGATCAAATTATCGTTGTACAAGAAACCGAATACACGGGCGCTGGAAAACATCACAATGCCCAACTTGCTTTCGCAAGGGAAAACGGGATTAGAATTATGTTTGGTGACCCACGGGAAGAAGTACCGGGTGAATCGATTATTTTACCAAAATCACCAGAATTAATTAAAGCCCAAGATCTTGATTTGACCCATATTAAGAAATCATGTATTAAGAATCTCTGTGGTGAAGTTAGCGAACTTACGCGTGAAGATGTGAAGTTCTTATGTGAAGAAGTTAAAGAAAAGGAAGTATTTGTGCTTAATTGTCTCAAAGAGTTAAATAAAGAGGTGATCTAACTTGGATAAGATTAAAAATGAACGTCTCGATGATTTTGAAGAAAGACGCAAACATTTAAAAGATTTGACCGATGAAGAGTTACATGAACGGTTTTGGCAACTTGCCGAACAAGTAGTATCACCCCTAATTGAACTTGCTTATACACACACTAGTCCTTCCATCGAACGTAGTGTTTTATTAAGAATGGGATTTTCTAGTATCGAAGCAAAAACTTTAGTTGATAAAGTAATTGACCATCATCTAATCGGTAAAGGTGCTGGGCATGTTGTTTATAAATTAGCTAAATTAAAAGGGATGAGTATTAGAGAAGCTGGTTTAGCATTAATTGAAGATAAATATTGGGATGAAGTATTAGAAGCGTTTGGGGTGGTGAAAAAATGAAACTAGATATCAATAAGAAGCTAGATATTAGAGAAGTAATGAAAGATATCGAGCATTATGTACCCAAACGACGCGGGTGGACTTGGCGGAAGCATGAACCTCATCTTAAGATGGATGGTTACGAGTATTTAGAAGCATCTACGCCTTTGAAACAAAGTGTGGGGTTGCCTAGTTCTAAATACTTCAACAATATTGATCCCCAACCCCTTCCTGTAATTACTACAGAAATCGCATCTGGTCGTTTTGAAGATGATATTCGCAGAATGCGTATGGCAGCAGTCCATGGCGCTGACCATATTATGGTTATTCGGACAGCGGGACAAAGCCACTTTGATGGATTAATTGAAGGCACACCTCAAGGTGTTGGTGGTGTGCCAATTACCAGAAAGCAAGTGCGCATTCAACGTAAAGCTCTTGATTTAATCGAAGAAGAAGTCGGAAGACCTATTAATTATCACTCCTATGTTTCAGGAGTAGCGGGACCAGAAATTGCAGTGATGTTTGCGGAAGAAGGAGTGAATGGAGCCCATCAAGACCCTCAATATAACGTACTCTATCGCAATATTAATATGGTCAGAAGTTTCGTCGATGCTGCTGAAAGTAAAAAGATCATGGCATATGCCAACATGTTACAGATAGATGGTGCCCATAATGCGAATGCGACTGCCAAAGTTGCATGGAAGGTTATGCCAGAGTTACTCGTCCAACATGCGATAAACTGCATGTATTCTTTAAAAGCAGGCATGAAGAAGGAGTTAATCGCTTTATCAACAGTACCACCCATTGCTCCTCCTGCTCCAGATTTACGGATAAACTTACCTTATGCGGTTGCCTTAAGGGAATTATTTAAAGGCTTTAGAATTAGGGCGCAAATGAATACGAAATATATGGAATCATCGACACGAGAAGCTACTGTTACCCACGTATTGAACTTACTAATTTCAAAACTTACTAGTTGTGATATTCAATCGACAATTACACCCGATGAAGGTCGAAACGTGCCGTGGCATATGTACAATGTCGAGGCCATTGATACAGCTAAGCAGGTATTAATTGGTCTAGATGGTTTAATGGAAATGGTGGAACTTAAACAAACAGGTTATTTAAGAGAAAAGGTCCGTGAATTAAAAGAACGTGCAGTATTATTCTTAGAAGAAATCTTAGCTGTTGGTGGGTATTTCAAAGCGGTGAGTTTAGGATTCTTCATTGATTCTGGTTTCTACCCAGAACGTAATGGAGATGGAATTGCCCGGAAAATAGATGGTGGAATTGCGGCTAATACCGTTTATAAGCGCGATGATGATTATATGGCACCTGTAACAGCACATTTTGGCTATAACAACATTAGTCAGTATGATCCTAGTTTAGTTGATAATCCAAGTGCGTTAATTGATGGTTGTACTTTTGAAAAGCGAGAAAAAATCATCTTTATTGATGAATTAGATGAAAATGATAATGTTTATAATCGTTTAGATGAAACAGAAAAATACCGTTCGACTTCTTTACTCAAACCTGAAGTTGAATGGTTAGGTGATGGTACCGTCATGGTCGATTTAGTCTTACCAACTGATGCTCGCACAGCAGAATATGCGGCTATCGAAATTGGTAAAAAGATGAATCTTGAAGATGTAGAGGTAATTCACCGAGAAGTATTACATCCAGCTGAAGGTACGAGAATTCAATTTAAAGGGAAAGTCACGTTTGATATCGATATTAATGACTTAATTATTCCAGAACCACCATTTGAACTGTCCGATACAGAAATTACTGAGTTTGTGAAAAAGCACGGTTTTAAAGTTGTGGCAGCTACAATTGGTGAAGATGAACATTCTGTAGGATTAAGAGAAATCATTGATATTAAACATGGTGGTATCGAGAAATATGGTATCGAATGTGTCTATTTAGGAACATCTGTGCCAGTGGAAAAATTAGTTGACGCAGCGATTGAAATTAATGCGGATGCCATCCTAGCTTCAACCATAATATCCCATGATGATATTCATTATAAAAACATGAAAAAGCTCCATGAAGTGGCTGTTGAAAAAGGTATTAGGGATAAAGTCATCATCGTTTGTGGGGGAACTCAAGTTACTCCAGACCTTGCCAAGGAACAAGGTGTGGATGCTGGTTTTGGTCGGGGAACGAAAGGTAGCCACGTCGCCTCATTCTTAGTTAAACGGAAGAAAGAGTTGCTCAATGAAAATTGATGCGTTAGTTTTTGAAATTGGTAGTACCACAACTCTTGTCAACGCTTTTAGTGGATTAACTACCGATAATCCAGAGTTCCTTGGTCAAGGACAGGCAAAAACGACTGTGCTTGAAGGCGATGTTACAATTGGTTTAAATAATGCTATAGAAGATTTAAAACGTAAGTTGGAGATTAACGACTTAGAAGCGCAAGAAGTGTTTGCGACCAGTAGCGCCGCAGGAGGTTTAAAGATGACCGTACACGGTTTAGTATATGATATGACCGTAAAGGCAGCCCAGAATGCGGCGCTTGGGGCTGGTGCCAACTTACATTTAATTACGAGTGGCAAGTTAACAGAAAATGATATAGAGAAGATTAAAAGTATTAAACCTAACATCATCTTAATTGCGGGTGGCGTTGATTACGGTGAAAAAGAAACTGCTTTGTATAATTCAGAAAAAATTGCGAGTTTATGTTTAAATATACCTGTCATATATGCAGGAAATTGCATAATCCAAGATGAAGTAAAACAGATTTTTGCTCAATTTAAGCAAGATTCATTTTTATTCATCACGGATAATGTTTATCCGCGTATTGATGAATTAAACGTCTTAAAATGTCGGGAAATTATCCAATCTGTATTTGAAAAGCATATTACGCAAGCAAGAGGAATGGAGAAAGTACGGTCCATCGTCAATCACCATATTATTCCCACCCCTGGAGCTGTGATGGAAAGTGCACTATTGCTGTATAAACACATGGGAGATTTAATTGTGTTTGACGTTGGCGGGGCAACTACCGATCTTCATTCTGTAACACCTGGTAATCAGGAAGTAAGTAAAAAACAGGTAAGTCCTGAACCTCTCGCTAAGCGCACTGTAGAGGGAGATTTAGGAGTATATATAAATCGCGAAAACTTAATCAAAAAAATTAGTATACCAGTACTTTGTCAGGAGTTACAATATACCGAAACAGAACTAGAAGAGGTATTAGCTAATTACCAGGTTTATCCAAATTCGAAACAACTGCCATTAGTAGAAAGATTAACTTTTGAGGCGATTAAAATTGCCCTTGAACGCCATGCTGGCAATTTCCGTCATCTCTATGGGGCTAGTGGTCGGATAACCATCGCGGAAGGTAAGGATCTAACGAATGTTAAATATGTAATCGGGACAGGTGGTGCTTTAACACGGCTCCCAAATCGAGAAATGATTCTACAAAAGGTGTTAAATATTCATAATCCACTTAAACTATTACCACCTAAAGAAGCACAAATCTTAATTGATAACAATTATATTATGGCTAGTTGTGGAGTTTTATCTTTAAAATATCCAGAAGGAGCTTATAAGCTATTAGTTAAGAGTTTTCAAAGTAGGTGAGATTATGTATCCATTGGTAGAAATCAATGGTGAGAAACTACGTCACAATGTGAAACAAATTGTGAGTAAATGTAAAGAAGCAGGCATTACTTCGATTTTTGGTGTGGTAAAGGTTTTAGCAGGTTATCAAGATGCCATTAATGATCTCATTAGTGGCGGTATAACACATATTGCGGATAGCCGGATTGAAAATTTAAAAAACATTAGTACCAAGTTAAAAAAGGTTTTATTACGCATTCCGATGGAAAGTGAAGTTCATGATGTGGTCAAGTATTGTGATATTTCGCTTAATAGTGAACTTGAAACTATTAAAAAGTTGAATCATGCAGCCCGAATTAATCGCGTAATCCATGATATTATCGTAATGTTTGATTTGGGCGATTTACGTGAAGGAATTTGGTATACGAGCGATTATATAAAATTTATTGCACAAATCATTGAACTTCCTAATATTCGCTTAGTTGGCATAGGGACTAATCTCACCTGTTATGGCTCGGTTATACCTACACAAGAGAATTTAAGTATATTAGTTAGAATTAAAGAGGAAATCGAACGTACTTTTAACATAAAACTTACTTATATTTCTGGTGGTAATTCCAGTAGTTTACCTCTTGTGTATCGTCAACAACTTCCCAAAGGAATTAACAATTTAAGGATTGGGGAAGCCTTCTTTTTAGGTCGCGAGACGGCCTATGGAAAAAACCTTATAGACTGTTATCAAGACGTTTTTATCTTAAAAGCACAAATTGTTGAGTTAAAACGCAAACCAAGTTTTCCAATTGGTGAACGTGGTTTTGACGCCTTTGGACAGGTTGTGCAATATGAAGACAAAGGCATGATGGATAGGGCTATCTTGGCCATAGGTAAACAAGATGTTTATCCAGAAAATCTTGAACCACTTGATAAACGTGTTAAAATTCTAGGGGCAAGTAGCGACCACTTAATTGTAGATTGTACCAATACTGATTATAAAGTCGGGGATATTATGGATTTTAAATTAAGCTATGGTGGTCTATTACAAGTCATGACCTCTAAATATGTAAATAAAGTATACCTTCATAATATAATAACGCCTTGAATTTACCAAACTACCGTGTTAGAATAAAGGAAACTCCTTTGACTATACTAAAAGGAGTTTCTTTTTTAAGGAGGAGAATCATGCGGAAGTTTAAGTTAGGAGTAATGGTTTATTTAAGTGATAATATTAAAGAAGAACTCTTAAAAGTAAGAGAATTTGGCATCGAAACATGTCAGCTTGGCTGTTGGAACATGGACTTATTAACCGAAACATATGCACAATTAGTAAATGAAGCAAAACAAGAAACAGGTATAGAAATTACCGCCTTTTGGTGTGGTTGGCCGGGGCCACGAGTATGGAACTTTTACGAAGGGCAGTTAACGCTTGGTTTGATTCCCGAAACCTATCGTTATGCCCGCGTGGAAGCATTAATTAAAGGGAGTAAATTTGCGAAATTAATTGATGTACCTTATCTTATTACTCATGCTGGTTTCATTCCCGAAAATCCTTATGATCTCAATTATCAAGGAGTTGTGGTCGCTTTACGTCATGTTGCGAAGGCGTTACAAGAAAATAATCAATACTTATTATTAGAAACAGGACAAGAAACACCTATAACTCTAAAAAGGTTGATTATGGATATTAATTTACCGAATTTAGGTATAAATTTAGATCCTGCCAATCTTTTAATGTACGGTAAGGCTAATCCCGTAGACGCTTTAGATGTTTTTGGTGAGTATGTTAAAGGTGTCCATGCAAAAGATGGCGAATACCCCACGGATCCCCGTTATTTAGGGAAAGAAAAACCACTAGGACAAGGTAGAGTAGATTTTCCTGCTTTACTTAAAAAACTTTATAACCTTGGTTATCAAGGCAGTTTAACAATTGAACGAGAGATTTCTGGACCTGAACAAATTAGAGATATTAAGTTAGCGATTAAATATCTTGATGAAGTTATGGAAACGTTATAATGGAGGATGACATGAAACTAATCGATTTACAAGGTTCTTGGTTATATCGTTTGGATCCAGAAAACAAAGGTTTATTAGAAAAATGGTTTACACATAAATTTACTGAAGAAATAAACTTACCGAGTACACTTGATGAACAACATAAGAGTTATCCGAATACTAAAACAGATGTTGAGGATTATCTAACCAGTAATTATAAATATGAAGGAAAAGCATGGTATCAAAAAAACTTTACCGTAACAGTTGAAAACCAAAATAAAAACTTCTTTTTATATCTTGAGAGAACGAAAAAGACCAGTTTATGGTTGAATGATATATATATTGGGGATAATGATTCATTAGCTACACCACATATATACTCCTTAGGAAAACTTCTTCCTGGTGAATATACTTTAACTGTGTTAGTTGATAATTACTATACAGGTCCGGTATTAGGAAGCCACATGATGACTGTACATACGCAAGGAAACTGGAATGGCATCATCGGAGAAATGTATATTTATGGTGAAGAAGATTTATATTTTGATGATATTCAAATCCATCCTAATATCAAAGATAAAAACCTGGCAGTAAAAGTTGTTGTAAATAATCTTAGTGAAGAAACAACAGGATTAATAGGTTTAAAAATGTATGAAGAAGAAATTGCACATCACGTTAATATAAAAAAAGGGTTAAACCACTATACCTTCTATTATCCAATCATCGATGAAGTTTATTGGAGTGAATTTGAACCTAACTTAGTTTCCCTGACCGTTTCTTTATTGACACATAATATTAAGTTCGAAAAAAGTATTACCTTTGGGATTAGAGAGTTTACTGCGAATGGGCACCATTTTTACATCAATGGTAAAAAAACATTTATGCGGGGTAAGGTCGACTGTTGCGTTTTTCCATTAACAGGTTATCCACCAATGGATGTTGATTCCTGGTTACGCATCTTTAAAATTGCCAAAAGTTATGGTATAAACCTTTATCGCTTTCATTCCTGGTGTCCACCTAAAGCAGCCTTTATCGCTGCAGATTTAGTAGGAATGTATTTACAACCAGAACTATATACTTTTTATTATGAATTTGTAAATGGAAATAACAAAGCCTTTAATGATTTCCAATTAGATGAAGGTCTACGAATCTTGAAAACTTATGGTAATCATCCATCCTTTGTAATGTTTGCTTATGGTAATGAAAATGTTGGAAGTGAAGCGGTTTTAAGAGAGTTTACGAAAACCTTTAAAACTTTCGACAAACGTCGGTTATACGCTCAAGGTTCCAATAGTGATTTTCACAATCCGCATTATTATGATGGTGATGATTACTGGACGATGATGCGTACTGATAAAGGTAATATTCGGGCTAGTTTCAGTCATTCAGATTTGCCTTTAGGATATCTTCAAATTGAAGAACCATCCACAATACATGACTATCATGATGCTACTTGTCATTCACCCGTACCAGTAATGAGTCATGAAATTGGACAATATCAGTTCTATCCTCGTTTTGAAGAGATCAATAAATACACAGGGGTCATGCATCCGTATAATCTCAAAATCTTTAAGAAACGAGTAGAAGAAAAAGGATTATTAAATCAAGCTCAGGATTTTCTTAAAGCTAATGGGAAACTAGCGATTTCTTGTTACAGAGAGGATATTGAAGCTGCCCTCCGTACCGATACTTTAGCAGGTTTCCAATTATTAGACATTCAAGACTTTCCTGGTCAAGGTACAGCCTTGGTAGGAATTCTCGATGCTTTCTTAGATTCAAAAGGTCTAATTACACCAGAGAAGTGGCGTGAATTTTGTGCAGAAATCGTAATGCTCTGTTTGTTTGATAAATATGTGTATAAAAATAAAGAAAGATTTAAAGGGACGCTAAAAGTTGCCAATTACTCACCAAATGATTTAAAGAACTTTTCTGTTAATTATCGCTTAATCAGTAGTACAGGTAAAACATTAACTTCTGGTACATTACCTGCACAAACCATTCCTCAAGGTGCATTATACGAATTAGGAAAGATTGATATTCACCTTGATATTAATCATAATGAAGCACTTACGCTTGAACTATACGAACCAACTACAGGTAGAATCAACTCTTATCCATTATGGGTATTTACGGAGTTAGACGCAGTGCCAAGTTATGATATCAAAACAAGATTGGATGAAGATACTATTATACGACTAGAAAATGGTGAACGCGTCTTAATGTTTTATCAAGGAAAACCAGATAACTCGATAGATCCTTTCTTTACTCCAGATTTTTGGAATCATAAGATGTTTAGTAATGCTTGTAAGAGTAGAGGTTTACCTCTTCCACCGGGAAGTTTGGGATTATTAATTAATGATAAGCACCCGATATTCCAGAACTTTCCAACTACATACCATAGTGATTTTCACTGGTTCAATATCGTAATGCATGCTCGACCATTAATTTTAGATGGGTTATTTGATTATATACCTATTATTCAAACAATCGATAATATTAATCGTAATCATCGTTTGGGGATTTTAATGGAATTCAAAGTTGGATATGGGAAACTATTAGTTTCGACCTTGGATTTTACGCAAATTATCGATAAGATTGAGGTTAAACATTTTATCAATAGTCTACATGCTTATCTTAACTCAGAAGATTTTAATCCTACCTATGCTGTAAGTATAGCGGAGTTAAAACAAATATTTAATTAATCTAAAACCTCACCAAATAAAGGTGAGGTTTTTTAGTTATATAGTCCATGATATATACAACATAATACATTTTTATATATACTTTCCTTTTTTATAATGAATATATAAATCAATAATTAAAAATGAGGGGGATAAGCAATGTATAGTATCGATATACGAAGTAATAAGCCAAAAATCTATCCTAGTACTTTGAAGTTAGGTAGTCAAGATATAAGTAGAAACCAAATAGGTTTTACTAATTATTATATGATGATTAATGGTAAACCTTATTTTGTGATTAGTGGTGAGTTTCATTTTTCAAGATATCCTCATCAAGAATGGGAACAATAACTCATAAAAATGAAAATGGCGGGTATTAATACTATTGTGACGTATGTTTTCTGGATTCATCATGAAGAAGTCGAAAACAATTTCGATTGGATAGGTGATAATAACTTACGCTACTTCGTTTCATTATGTGCAAAACTTGATCTCAATGTACTACTAAGAATAGGACCTTTTGACCATGGTGCTTGTCGGAATGGTGGATTTCCAGATTGGTTATATACAAAACCATGTGTTTTAAGAAGTAATGACGAATTATATTTATACTATGTTCGAAGATTCTTTCAACAGATATATTTTCAAGTACAAGGCTATCTTGCGAAAGATGGTGGACCAATCATTGCGATTCAACTAGAAAACGAGTTTATGCACACAGCTGCATTTTGGAAAAATACCATGAATCATACCCGCGAGTTTATTACTATCGGTAAGGGTGGTATTGACCATTTACGTAAACTAAAAGAAATAGAACTTGAATGTGGTTTTGATGTTCCATATTACACTTGTACAGGCTGGTGGTCACCTTTACTAAAAGATGAATTTTTACCTCTATATGCAGCTTACTCCTACGCAAATTGGAAAATGTCTCCTGGAAAACCTTTTCATGAACCTACAATAGAACATCTATATCAAAATTTCCACGATGATGACTATCCACATAAAGGTTTTAAACCAACATATAAACCTAGTGAGTATTTATATGGTTTTAGTGAGTTATTTGGTGGAGCTTTAAATACTAATAGTTATCGTTTCTTAGTACCATTTGAAAGTTTAGATTCTGCGACTAATGTGAAAGTGGCAAGTGGTTGTAACTATCTTGGTTATTATGTCTTTCATGGAGTTAGTCAAAAACGTGGACTTAAGGGAAGGTTAAATGATTCCCATGCCGCTAATGTGAGTCATGATTATCAAGCTCCATTAGGTGAGTTTGGACAAGTTAGGGATTCCTATAAAATGCTTAAGTCACAATTCTATTTCTATACTACCTTTAGTGAATTATTTACACCAATGTATACAGTTCTACCTGAAGGTGGTGAACATATTCAACCCAATGACCTTGATACCTTAAGATACGCTTGTCGAGTAAGTGGTAAAGAAGGTTTCCTTTTTATCAATAACTTCCAAGACCACCTAGATATGAAGGATCATGAGAGCATTCAGTTTCAGATTATTGCGAATGATGAAAAAATAATCATCCCTCGTAACAGAGGGATAAATATGAAAAATAAGCAAAATATTATCCTTCCATTTAATTTTAATCTAGATGGCATTTTACTTAAGTATGCTACAACGCAATTAATTACAAAGTTAAGTGAAGAAAAATTATACGTTCTTTTTGAAAAGACAGGTATTAAAAATGAATATTGTTTTGATAACACAAACATTAAAAAGATAGAAGTTAATAAAGGTAACATTAAAAAAGATGAGCAATTCATTTATGTGAATGTGGAAGCAAGTAAAGATAGTTTAATAATCTTAACTACTAAAAATGATGATCAAGTAATAATCTTAACTTTAAATGAAGAAGAAGCGAAAGATTCATATAAAACTAACTTATGGAGAAAAGAAAGATTAATAATTTGTAATGGCATAGTATTAGTGAATGATGATTATCTAACTATTCAAAATCGTGGTTGTAATAAAATGATATTTGATGTTTTTCCAAAAGTTCAAGAAGTTGTTAGTCAAGTTGGAGAAGTCGAAGGATTGACTAGTGGAATATTTAGCCACTACGAAATAGCGGTACCAAGTTGTAACTGCAAGTATCGCGTGAATTACATCATTGAAGGTAGAAGTAGACTAGAGATAGAAGAAGAGGTTTTTCGCAATCGCTTTATTAATGAGATATTGGTAATAGTAAATTACATTGGTGATGTCGGAAATGCTTATATAGATAACGAGCTCGTTGATGATAACTTCTATAATGGGTCTTTATGGGAAATAGGGTTAAAACGATTTTATCCAAAAGTCCATGAAAAAGGATTAGACTTTCATATTGTTCCTCTAAGAAAGGGAAGGATGACTACGAGTGTTTCAGTGGCAGCAAAAACACTAGAATTTATCGGAGATGAAATTGGCAAGATTAATTCTGTTGAGCTTGATCTAGTGTATCAATTAAAACTGAGAAAAAAATAATCCTGAACATAAACAAAAATAACACCCATCCGAGCGATGGGTGTTATTTAATAGCTGTTATTATTTTTATACTGGGTTAGTATCGTATGATTATTTCGATATTGTGAGGGTGGTATTCCCATTACTTTTTTAAATATGCGTGAGAAATAATAAGGATCATCATAACCAACACGAGCAGCTATTTCATTGATGTTTAAATTGGTAAGGTTGAGTAGTTTGGCAGCTTCTTGAATACGAATGCGGATGAAATAATCGACTGGTGAAAAACCAGTTTTTTCTTTAAAAATAAGATTTAACTGACTCTTGGAAAGGTTTGTATGTTTAGCCATATCATCGAGAGTTATATTGTTCGCGATATTTTTATTCATGTACTCCATTAAACTCATAAAGGTTGTATTTTTACGGTCAACTACTAGCGAGACATCATTGTAGATAAATAGATTTGACAAAAGGTAAGAAAGGATTTGTGATGTGTGAATAAGATTACGTACAATCATTCCGCTTTCAAAAGCTTCAAATATGGCTGTAAAGAGAGAAATAATTAAAGGGATTTGAGAGATATCAATGTTCTTAATATAAACATTAGTGTTCTCGATATAATCTTTTAGATAATAATAGGCATTTTCACCTAAGAAATGTACCCAATAAATATGCCAAGGATCTTGGAGATTTGCTTGATAGATATGACCAACATGTTTTGGAATCAGGAGCATTTTATTTTCATTAATAACGTAAGTGGTATTATCGATGGTGGCATACCCCTTACCCTTAACATTAATTATAAGGATGAACTGTTCACTCCCTTCTAAGCGCTCCCGATAATGAAACTTAGCATTAGGGAAATACCCAACATCAGTGATGTATAGATGTTTTAATAAAGGGTGGGTAGTCATGATCTTGAGCATATCCCGAGGAATAATATACATCTTTTCATTTATAAAACCATGGGGTTTTTTTATCATTGTTTCCATAACTCTATTATAACAATAATGATAAAATTTAACAATAAAAGACAACTAATAAATGAAAAAACCCCTAAATATTAAGATATAGCAATGATAAAACGTTTTAAGGATTTTGAGGATAAATCGTAATATAGTCCATCATTTATATAAGATTGTACATTTTTATATACGCTTACATTATATATAATGATTATAAAGAAAAATCGGGAGTGATTCATGTATGCAAGAAGCAAAAATATGGGTAGAAAAAGTCACAATACCTACCTACCTAATAGGCGAGCCAGATAAAAATCCAATGTTTTTAGAAAAACGGGTATATCAAGGAAGTTCGGGTAAAGTATACCCGCTACCAGTGATCGAAACAATCACCGATACAAAAGTCGATAAAGAGTACACAGCAATTTTTTTAGAAAACAAGTATATTAAAGTCATGATTTTACCTGAATTAGGTGGACGTATTCAAAGAGCATTAGATAAAACCAACAACTTTGATTTTGTCTACTACAATGAGGTCATCAAACCAGCTCTTGTGGGTTTAGTTGGTCCTTGGATTTCCGGTGGTATTGAGTTTAACTGGCCACAACATCATCGTCCAAGTACTTTCATGCCAACTGAATACGTCATTGAAGATAATCCTGATGGTAGTAAAACTTGCTTTATTAGTGAGATTGACACGATGTATGGTACAAAAGGAATGGCTAGTTTTACAATTTATCCAGACAAAGCTTATATCGAAATCAAAGGACAACTCTATAACCGTACGGAAATTCCACAAACTTTTCTTTGGTGGGCAAATCCAGCATTCCCAGCGAACGATTACACGCAATCAATTTTTCCACCAGATGTAAATGCGGTTTTAGATCATGGTAAACGAGCTGTATCTACTTTTCCAATCGCTACGGGAACTTATTATAAAGTTGATTATTCAAAAGGTGTAGATATTTCTCGATATAAAAATATTCCTGTTCCCACCTCTTATATGGCTTATCACTCTGATTTTGATTTTGTTGGGGCTTATGATCATCAAAAACGAGCAGGAATAATGCATTATGCAAGTCACCATATTTCACCTGGTAAAAAGCAATGGACCTGGGGTAATGGTGATTTCGGTCATGCTTGGGACCGCAATTTAACAGATGAAAATGGTCCATATATTGAGTTAATGACTGGTGTGTACACAGACAATCAACCTGACTTTACCTGGTTACAACCTTATGAAGAGAAAACTTTCAAACAATACTTCATGCCATATAAGCTAGTAGGCAATGTCAAAAATGCCACGCTTGATGCGATGGTTAACCTTGACGTAAATGGTGATGAAGTATATGTTGGCGTTTATGTTACTAGTGAATTTAAAGATTTACGGATTCTCTTAACGGATACAATGAATAATCAAGTACTGTTAGATGAAACACTAACACTTACCCCTGAAACAGCTTATGAAAAGACATTAAAAGTTTGCGGTGTAGTAGACAAGAACCTCTTAGTTCAAGTTATATCTCGTTGTGGTCGGGTATTAGTCGCTTATCAACCACAGGAATACAACAATCCAGTACCTGATCCAGCTGAACGTGCATTAGAACCAGAAGAATATCAAACAAATGAAGAACTATATCTAACTGCTCTACATCTCGAACAATATCGTCATGCGACTTTTGAACCAGATCGGTATTATTTAGAAGGTCTAAAACGAGATAAGACTGATTTCCGCATCAATAATGCATATGGTTTATTACTATATCGGCGCGGATTATTTGAACAATCATTGCAATATTTTGATGCAGCGATTAAGAAAGCCACATGGCGTAATCCTAATCCTTATGATAGTGAACCATTCTATAATAAGGGTTTAGCATTATGGAAACTAGGACGGTTAGAAGAAGCCTATGCGGCCTTCTATAAAGCAACTTGGAGTGCGCATCAGCAAGAACCTGGATTTTATTCCATTGCTTGCATCGATGCTATCCGTGGTAATTATCAACTAGCATTAGAACATGTTGAAAAAGGTTTAATTAAGAATAGCCATAACATGAAGGCCCGGGGGCTTAAAGCAAGTATATTAAGAAAGTTAGAACGTCATGAATGTGCACTTAACTTTGTTAAAGAGAGCATTAAAATTGACCGTTTAGATCATTATGCGCGATATGAGTTATACAAGTTAACTAAAAATGAGGAAGATTTAGCTGATTTTCAACGCTTAATGCGTAATTATGTTAATAATTATTTAGTATTAGCATTAGATTACGCCCAAGCAGGATTCTACCAAGAAGCTATTGAAGTGCTAGATTTATGTCAAGTTGAATCACCACTAATTTACTACTATAAAGTATATTTCTATGACAAGATGGAAAACAGTGAAAAAGCGAGAGAAAATCTTAAACTAGCTAGTGAAGCAGATCCATCTTACTGTTTCCCTAATAAGTTAGATGAAATCATTATTCTGCAAAGAGCAATCGAACTCAATCCTAACGATGCTTTCGCTTACTATTATTTAGGAAATATCTGGTACGATAAGAAGCAATATGCAGAAGCAATCAAGTGTTGGGAGCAAAGTGCAAAGTTAAATCCTAATTATCCAACTGTTCAACGGAACTTAGCTTTGGCTTACTACAATAAAGAAAATAATCCTGAAAAAGCTCGTAAAGCTCTAGAAACAGCCTTCTATTTAGATCCTACTGATGCTCGAATTCTATTAGAATTAGACCAATTATACAAAATTACCAATGTACCACATGAAATACGATTGGCTTTCTTAAATAAATATTATGATACTGTGGTTAAACGCGATGACCTCTACTTAGAATATTGTGCACTCCATAACTATGTAGGAGATTTTGATAAAGCATACGAGTTAATCATGGCTCGCAAATTCCATCCATGGGAAGGTGGAGAAGGAAAAGTTCCTGCACAATATAAACATGCGTTGTTAAAGAAATTTAAGCGTGCATATCAAAATGAGAATTATGAAGAAGCATTAACCTACCTACAACAATCCTGTGTTTATCCTCATAACTTAGGTGAAGGTAAACTCTACGTCGACAGTGAAAACAACATTCATTACTACTTAGGTCTTGTTTATGATAAGTTAGGTAGACACAAAGAAGCAATAGCTGAGTTTGAAAAAGCGACACTTGGTATAGGGGAAATCACCGCAACCATGTACTATAACGACGTACCAGCTGACTATGTTTTTTTCAAGGGTCTAGCATTAGAAAAACTTGGTAAACATGATGAAGCTAAGGAAATCTTTAATAACTTAATCAACTATGGCAAGGAACATATGAATGACAATGTGAAGATTGACTACTTCGCTGTAAGTTTACCAGATTTCCTTATCTTCGAAAGTGACTTAAACAAAAATAACGTTGTACATTGTAATTACTTAATTGGTTTAGGTCTATTAGGCTTAAATAATAAAGAAGAAGCAAAAGAACATTTTGAACGAGCATTAAAACTCGATATCAATCATTTAAGCGCAAAAACCTTCTTAGAAGAATTGTAATATTTTGAGTCAATCACAGATAACCTGTGATTGACTCAAGGTTAATAATGTGGAGGGCATTATGATTATTAATTTAGCTGGCGAATGGCTCTATGAATTAGATTATCAAGATCAAGGACTCATAGAAAAATGGTATGAAAAAAAGTTATCTAATACAGGCTTTAAACTTCCTGGAACAACAGCATCTAACTTGGTTGGCGATAAATTAGATATGGAACTCAATTATGAACGCGAAACCTTAAGACATCTGCGCCAACATTACCGATATGTTGGTGCTAGTTGGTATCAACGGAAGTTTTTTGTGCCTGATGCATCTAATAAAGTATATCGCTTGTTCTTAGAACGGGTAATGTTTGAATCTCGAGTATATATTAACGGCAAAGAAGTAGGTAAACGTGATAGTTTATCAACACCTCATATTTATGATATTACACGGTTTGTGATACCTGGCCAAGAAAACGAAATCACTATCAGAGTTGATAATCGTGATGTGCAAAAACTTGGACCATATCCCTCAGCATACACGGATGAAACACAAACCATTTGGAATGGTGTTATCGGGAGAATCGAAGTTCAAGTGTTAAATCGCATTTATGTTGATCAAGTTCAGATTTATCCTAATATCCATGAAAGTAATATTAAAGGCACATTTGTGCTATGTAATCCGTTGGAAAAGAAAACTACTGTTAGAGTTAATATAAGAGTTCATTATCAAGACAAAGAGTTTAAGACTCTATCATTAATTAAACATCTCGAAAAAGTCGAAGAATTTGTAGAATTTATTTATGATATCGAAGAACTCCATCTTTGGGATGAGTTCACACCTAATTTATATGAACTAGAAATAGAAGTTGAAGATTATGATGTGCGGAAGCAACGTTTTGGCATGCGGGAATTCACTACTAAAGGTACCAAGTTTGTCATAAATGGGAAAACAACTTTCCTACGTGGTACTCTTGAATGTTGCATCTTCCCAATTACAGCTCATCCTAGTATGGAACGCTCAGAATGGGAACGCATCTTTAGTGTTGTAAAAGAATATGGATTAAATCATGTCCGTTTCCATTCTTGGTGTCCACCAGAAATCGCCTTTACAGTAGCTGATGAAATGGGATTGTATTTGAATGTGGAAGGTCCCGTTTGGATGGACAACTGGAATAAGACGCTCGTCGGTCAATATCCTGAGCACTATGAATATCTACCAGAAGAATCCTTAAGAATCGTTGATACTTATGGAAATCACCCAAGTTTTGTCATGTATTCTTTAGGAAATGAGTTGCGTGGCAGTTTTGAATTGATGAGCGATATTATTCGCCGTTGTAAAAAACGTGACCGTCGTCACCTATACACTTTAACAACAAACTGGGATCGGAAAGTTGATAAAGAGGACGATTATTTTGCGGCACAAACCGTTGATGGTGTTCCTGTAAGAGGTCAATATAAATTGCATGAAATGGTGACAACGACAAAATTAACTTTTGATGAAGCAGTAGCCCAAAGAAACATCCCTGTTGTTAGTCACGAAGTAGGTCAATATTCTGTTTATCCCGATATTTCCGAAATTGAGAAATATACAGGTGTTTTACGCCCAATAAACTTTGAAAGTATCAAAAAGAATTTAGAAGAACACAACTTATTTAAATATGCGAAGGATTTCACCTTAGGGTCAGGTAAGTTAGCTTTATACCTTTATAAAGATGAGTTAGAAGCAGCAATTAGAACAAAAGGTCTAGGAGGAATTCAGCTTCTTGACTTGCATGATTTTCCTGGACAATCTACCGCTACAGTTGGTATTTTGAACTGCTTCTGGGAATCTAAAGGAATTACTACTAGTGATTACTTTCGAAAATTCTGTAACGCCATTGTACCATTGGCGTTGTTAGATAAACGCATTTTTTTAAACAATGAAACTTTAAAAGTAGAAACACAAGTAGCGAATTACTTTCAAGAAGACTTAGTTGATGTCGAAGTACTCTATGAAATAAACGACAAAGAAGAAGTAATCTTTAGTAATAGCTTAGGTAAAGCGAACATTAAGCAAGGTGAAGTCGCGACAGTAGGGTCATTTGAAATAAATTTAGAAAAAATAACTGAACCTAAAGAATTAGTTTTAAAGTTAATTATCAAGAATACACCTTACCAAAACGAATGGAATATTTGGGTATATCCTGATGAAACGGTTGAACTAAATGATGATGTTATCCATGCTGATAAGTTTGATGATGAGGTTATAAAAGCGTTAAAAGAAGGAAAGAAAGTCTTATTAACACCAAAAGAACAAGATGTATATCGGACAACTTATGGCAAGTTTTTCCCAGTATTTTGGAGTCCAATTCACTTTATCAGCAAGGACCCTTGTGGCATCATTGCGAATAAACATGTTATCTTCGATCGTTTCCCAACTGATCGTTACATCAATTATCAATGGAAAGATATCGTTGAGAAGTCTTATTCCATTAATATTGATGATTTACCGCTTGATTTTGAACCAATCGTTCAGGTTATCCCTAACTTCTATAACAATGCGAAGTTAGCTAATCTTTTCGAATGTAAAGTAGGTAAGGGTAAATTATTCGTCACTTCAATTGATTTAGAAACTGATATTGATAAACGTATTACCGCGAAAGCTTTAAGAAACAGTATTTATCGCTATTTAAATAGTGATGCGTTTGACCCTAGACAGAGTCTAGAACTTGCTAGTTTAGTTAAAGTTTTCACTCCAAAACCACAATATGAACTTGATTTAGTTGATGTTGCCCTATATAAAAAGGCCTTTGCGTCAAGTGAAATGGAAGGCCATCCAGCAAGTTATGGTAATGATAATAACTTAAATACCGCTTGGGAAGCAAAGGATTTTAGCAATGGACAACATTGGACTGTTGACTTAGGTCAAGTATATGAAATCGTGGGTACAAAAATTACTTTCAGTGAAAAGGCTAACTATCTTTACGCGATTCAAACTTCAGTGGATGGTAATGAATATAAAATTGTAGTTAATCAAACAGGTCAAACAAGTACAGATCAAGAACGTTTTGATGAATTCACTGATCAAGCAAGATTTATCCGCATCGTCTACAATGGTCTACCTAAAAATGTCAAAGCTAGTCATAAAGAAGTGAAAGTATATATAAAAAAGAAATGACCCACTAATTAAATAATATCCGATTATATCGGATATTATTATTCAATCATATGTAAGCGATTCCAACCTAAAAACGAAAGGATTTGGATAATATGAAGAAGCCAATTATACTTAGTGTATTTATCATACTACTGTTACTAATAGGTTGTCATAAAAGAGGAGGACAAATAACAACAACTCCTCTTGAAACGACTGTAACTACTCCTAATCAAACTACCACAAAAGATTCTACCACCACGAATAAACCAGTGATAACGACAACAACTCAGGGAATAACTCTTCCTGATACGATAATCGAAATTGATGCAAATGATAATGGACCAGAATTTGCTGGGTATGGATTAGTCGCAACTGGTACAGATGCTCTATTAGTCGATTATGATGACGAAACACGACGACAAATACTTGAGTATCTCTTTAAAGATAACTACGGTCCCGAAATTAAATTATTAAAGGTGGAAATCGGTGGCGGTAGTAATAATACCAATACTTCGGTAGCAAGTCAGGTTATTAATTTTACTAAAATTCATAAAATAGATTTAAAATTTTAATAAAATTA
>ENA-UPSB01001519-UPSB01001519.1-bioreactor-metagenome-genome-assembly--contig:-NODE-1519-length-26719-cov-6.764176_pt1 | contig 26719 bp, 20 predicted proteins | sample MGYA00238182_ERZ773286 | MGnify/ENA primary metagenome ERZ773286 (study PRJEB29026, sample SAMN07631240) | bioreactor metagenome | isolation source: Switchgrass digestor | place: USA: Dartmouth...
GAGGACTTCTACAAGGTAATGATGGGGATCCTGGAGCCGACAGAAACCGTGTTGCTTTCCACTCATCTGATCGAGGAGGTATCCTCGCTCGTCGGTAGGGCGGTTCTTATCCGACAAGGGAGGATTGTCGGAGACGTCTACGTGTCCGAGTTGGAGGACTCAGGCCGCGACTTGATGAGCTACATCAAAGAGACCTATCACTACCGGGCAGACCGGGTCAGCAAGGCTATAGACGAACTGACGGGGGAGGAATAGTCTTGCGTAAGTCACTGGTTCTTACGTTGCTGCTTTTGGCGGCATCCATAGGCTGCATTTCCTTTGCCCGAAACACTGTCAACAGGGCGCGGGACCAAGTGATGTTCACAGAAAACGTCATTTGCGGGGACAAAGCCGTTGCCGAAGGCCTCAAAGTGAGGTGCGACGCCCACTACAACCACCGGTTGTTCTGGAGCACTACCTGTACCATCGCCGCCGCGGACCCGCTTTGCGACACGGAGTACAACTTCTCTTGGCGGCAACTGCGCCAGACCCCGCCTGAGATCCATTCCGGCGTGATCATGCGTACTGTACTTCAGCACGCGGACGAACACTATCCCGGAATCGGCGCGGCTTTGAGAAAGCTGGCCGACGAGACCCCCGCGGGACAGGAAAACGCAAGGGTCATCCGTCTGAAAGACTACTGTGCATATTATCCGCTGGACGTGTCCCTAAGTTTCCCCGGTACAAGGATGGCGTGGTCGGGCAGCGTTTCCATCGATATAAATGACCCGGAGCCGGGCACCGATGCGTACGTGATCCTTCGTTTCCAGGAGTTTTTCAGGATTCCAGTAATAGAAGACGAGCTAGTCATGATAGCAGTCACCAAAGACGCGGACGACCGCGTGAAGTCATACAGGCTGGGGAGCACCAACAGCGACTCATTTCGTATGCGGTCAGAGAGCATAGTTATTGACGGCGCCTGCTATTTCACGTTCAACACCCGCACCTCCGACGGTGATATAGTGGACACGAGCCTCATCCCCGGCGGGTACGGCATCTATTGTCTTCCGTATTTCGATGGGAGGACAGAACAAGGACGCATTAATGGGGTCAAGGTAGACGAACTCTCCATGGTTTACCCGCTGGACCCGGCGGTGGAGTTCTTGGATTTAGGCCTGAGTCTCGATAAGACAAGGCTCTTGCTGCATACCGTGGAAAACGGGAAGTATGTTCTCACGGTAATCGATATCGCCACGATGACGGCGCTTCAGAGGATAGAGGTCTTCGACTGGCCCGAGCGCGATCAAGGCTGGTGGGTCTACGAGGGGGACGGATTCTTCACCGCGGTCCTTCCGGACCAACGGCTTGCCGTCCTTGCTCTAGACGACGAGGGTCTCTACGAACTGAGGTTCACGGCGGAGGTTAGAAATGGGGAAGACCCATTGGGCGCTCTGCGTCCCGAGGCCGTAATGGATTACGACGGCCGTCGCCTCGCGGTAGCAGGTTTCTTGCAACGCAAGAGCGGACACCCTACGTGCGATTTCTACCTTGCCGTCTACGATGAGTCGGGACTAGCTTATTACGCCGAATACTTAAGCAGCCTCAGTAGAGGCGATGAGCCGGGCTGGCACCGCGGCTTTTGCGAGCCTGTCGATTATCACCCTATTGGTGTAACCTGGGATTAGTAGGAGCTAGGATTAGAAGGAGCCGGTGTTAGTCAACGGGATCCGACTACTTGGAGTGCCGTCCGCTTACTTAGGAGGTCCGTATCATGACCGTTTTCATGCTGATCACGTTATCCCTTGTCCCGGCCACCATGGTAGTCATCGGCTTGGTGTGGAGAAAGCGCCCGCCGCGCAAAATCAACTGGATATACGGATACAGGACCACCTGGTCTATGAAGAGTCAAGAAACCTGGGACTTCGCTCACAGGCACTTCTCAAGGATCTGGCTTAACACCGGCGTTCCGTTGTGGCTGGCCTCTATCACCGCCGGGTTGATATGCACTAGATGTGGAGATGAGGTCCTGGAAAAGCTCACGGCAGGGGCCACGATCCTGCAGTGCGTTCTCCTCTTCTTGACTCTGTTTCCTACCGAGATTGCCTTACGACGGAATCTCGACGAGAGCGGCAAGCGGAAGTGATCCGAACCGCCTGTCGCCACCTCCTGTGAATCAAGTCATGGAGATGCCCGCTCACTTGACTGGGTGCTCCCGAGTCCTTCTCTCCAAGCTCAGGTAGAGGACACTTTAAGAAGCTATCTTCACACTTTGTCTGACCCTCCGACAGGATTACTTCCCGGTTATGTCTCACTAAAGAGGAGTTTCACTCTAGAAACGTGAATCCGATAGGGAAGGAGATTCCAAATGTCTCCTCATCTGATAATAGATTGGTCTTGAGCTTTGCCAAGCGTCGTGCGAGGCTCATGAAGAGCTAAGAATGCGCGGCCCGCGTGACGATTGGCAGGTGTCACGGGAGGTGGTGCATCGAGACGCTTTGATGAATCATGCAAGTCGGCTCCAGCTCAAGAACCGGGAGGTGCACAGATGATCCTTCAAGGCAAACAGTTCTCGTTTTGGACGTTGGTGTTATTGTCAGCAACCTTCATCTATCTGATCATACGCGCGAGGCAAGGGAAAGCCCCCAGCATTAGGAGGCTCCCGGGATTGGATGCAATAGAAGAGGCGGTTGGGCGGGCGACTGAAATGGGAAGACCCGTCCATTTCAGTCCAGGGATTGTTGAGCTTACCCATGAAAGGGCACCTCAGACACTGGCCGGACTTTCGGTTCTTTCATACGTGGCGTCCTTGTGCGCCAAGTACGACACCGGTTTGGTGACCACGATAATGAAGCCGGACGTCTACGTGGTCGCGGAAGACATCGTCAAGAACGCTTTCCTCGTTGAAGGAAAAGGAGAGCGCTACAGACCTGACATGGTTCGTTTCATCGGCGCTGAGCAGTTTGCTTACGGCGCCGCGGCCGTTGGTATCATGCATCGCGAAAAGGTCGCGGCCAACATCATGATCGGAGCGTGGTACGCGGAGTCATTGATGGTTACCGAAGGCGGCGCTCAGACCGGAGGCATACAAATAACGGGTTCGGCAACGGTTGCGCAGCTACCCTTCTTAGTGATCGCTTCGGACTACTGCCTCATGGGAGAGGAAATCTACGCGGCGAGCGCCTACTTGTCGAAAGACCCCACACAGCTGGCCGTGATACTGGGCCAAGACCTGGCGAAAGCCGCGACCATAGCCATCATGGTCGTAGGAGCCGTGCTCTTGGCGTTTGGCTCTGATGTTGTTGTTCGGCTGATTAACAGCTAGTGATGAGGAGGTGGGTTTCTTGAAAAGCACCGTACCCGTGGTAATCACCGCCGTAATCGGCATCGTAATGATCCTCGACTTCTTCCTTCCGGTGCAGTCTGTCAACAACATGGCATCGCTACTCCAGTCATGGGGAATCGTGATATCAGCGTTCGCGATGGGGTTGGGCGCAGTCAACCTCCTCAGAAGACACACAGGGATCATCGCCAAGGGCGAGAAGAGCATGTTATATAGCCTCCTGTTGGTAGGTTCGATGATCCTAACCATCATCGTAGGACTGTTTTTTGGTACGGGTAGTAAACTCTACGATTTCTTGTTCACAAACATTCTGTCAGCGGCGTCGAGCACTCTCTACGCGTCGATTGCCTTCTACATCTTAAGCGCCGCGTATAGAGCTTTTGTCGCGAAGAACCTGGACGGTTGGATCCTCCTGTTGACCGGCGTGGTCATCATGCTCGGGACGGCCCCCATAGGAGCTGTGATCTCGAAATTCTTCCCAGCCGCTTCCCAGTGGATTCAAGACATACCGAATACGGCGGGCATGAGGGCCATTATGATGGGCGCGGCCCTCGGAGTAGTATCCAGCGCCGTCAAGACCTTCCTGGGGTATGACAAGAGCTACCTCGGGCAAGGGGAATGAGGAGGCGAGACGCGGAATGATGAGAAGTCTCCAATCAATACCGAGGTCTTGGTTGTACGTAATCCTAATCGTCCTGCTTGCATGGCCTTTGATCAAGCCGATTGGCATCAAACTTGATATCAGCGACGAGACCAGGCGCTGCTACGAGGCTATCGAATCTCTTGAACCCGGTTCGGTGGTCGTGTTTGGTTTCGACTACTCGGCCGGCAACAAGGCCGAGATGGAACCCCAAGCTCTTGCCGTTCTGAGGCACTTGCTTAGGCGCAATGTTAAGGTAATCGGGCTCGCATTTGTCGAGCAAGGCCCAATACTAGGCGAACAGGCCTTCCAGAAAACAGGGTGGACAGAAAAGCAGTACGGAGTCGACTATATTAACCTGGGGTACCGCGCGGGAGGCCAGGGAACGGTTGCCGCCTTCGCGAACGACATACCGGGTACCTTCAACACTGATATAAGCGGCAAGCCGAGTACGAGTTTTCCCATCATGGAAGGGATAAAGACAGCGGCGGACATAGACCTCATAGTTACCATAGCTCCAGGTACGCCAGGTCCTGAAGACTATGTCCGTCAGGTGTTCAGTTCGTACCAGACGCCTCTTGTGTGCGGCGTGCCCGCCGTGGCGATCACTCAGGTCGCGCCGTACGTTCAAGCCAAACAGATAAAGGGTATTCTAGGCGGCAGCCCCGCTGCGGCACAGTACGAGTTGCTCATAGAACAGCCGGGCGATGCCGTGGCGGCCATGGATGCCCAGTCGCTCGCTCACCTATTGATCGTGGCTGTCATCATACTGCGTAACATCGGTTATCTCGCCGAGAAGAAGGCATCGAACAACACGGCGAACCCGTCCGGAAGGGGGACTCACTCTTGAGCACGAGCCTAGGTGTTTGGGTGGCGGGGTTAATGACCATTGCAATAGTGAGCTTGGTCTGGAAAGAGAACCCCTATTATCGTGTAGCTGAGCACCTTTATGTTGGCGTAAGCGCCGGCCACGCCGTGGTAATGGCGTTCAACAACATACGTGACAGCGCTGTCAAGCCTCTCATGGCGGGCAACTACCTATGGATAGTCCCCATCGTCCTGGGAGTAATGCTGTATGCCAGGTACTTCAAACAGATAGCGTGGTATTCACGCTTTCCCGTCTCGGTGTTAGTCGGTATCGGAATGGGCGTCGCTACTCGCGGAGCAATCCACGGTGACTTCGTCCAGCAAATATCCGCTACCATCAGAGTAGGGAGCCTCAATGACGTCCTGTTGCTCCTGTTCACTATAGCTTCTCTGAGTTACTTCTTCTTCTCGAGGGAAGCCAAAGGAGCCGCCGGCGCGATCCCCCGAGCAGGCCGCTGCGTCCTCATGATCGCTTTCGGAGCCGCCTTTGGCACCACGGTCATGGGCAGAATGGCGCTGCTCATCGGTCGTATCCAGTTTGTGCTGGGAGAATTTTTGGGCATCATGTGAGAATCGCCCCGGGGCGCCCTTTGGGGCGTCCCGGGTTTTCTTTTTTCATCTACAAATCCTACGGATTCCCCTTGACTAAGCTTGTCCCGTAGGCATAGGATCCTTGTCGAAAGCAAAACACTCTTTAAGGCTGGTCCGGAGAGTCCAGCAAGGGTAGAATCACGCAACGACTCTTGCTGGTAGGCAAGAGTTTTTTGATGCCTACCATCCCGCGGACAGGCCGACCCAAGGAGGTCTTCAATTGTCCAAAGAACCTCTCAACGCGGTCGGGTACCTTCCCGACGACACACCGCCCTTCGGTAAGATGCTCGTCTTCGCGCTCCAGCAGGTAATCGTCATGTTCCCCGCCACAGTGCTGGTAGCCATCCTCACCGGGTTCGACGTGGGCGTCACCATCGTCGCAAGCGGTCTGGCAACGTTAGGGTTCCTCTTGATCACCGGCCGCCGCATCCCGCTCTACTACGGTTCCAGTTTCTCCTACATCGCGGCAGTCGGAGGAGTATCGGCAATAGTGGCCGCCGAAACCGGAAACCCGGTCGCCGGCATTCAAGCGGCTCAGACGGGTATCATCGCTTCGGGCTTGCTCAGCGTCGCGGCCGGCCTCTTGATAAAGAAGGGCGGACCGAACATAGTCAAGAAAGTCCTGCCCCCATCGGTTACGGGAGCCGTCGCAATCATCATAGGTCTCTCGCTCGCTTCGGCAGCCATGTCTGACGCCTCGAACAACTGGCCCATCGCCATTGTCACGCTCATCGCCACAATTCTGTTCTCCGTGTATCTTAGGGGCACCCTCGGCCAGCTCTCCGTACTCTTCGGAGTCGCGGCCGGATATCTCTTCGCGCTAGCCCTGGGACAAGTGGACTTCACACCTGTGGTGACAGCCAAGCTATTCGCCGTCCCCAGATTCACGCTCCCGGCTTTTAACAAGTACGGGCTCATGGCCATCGGCGCTATCGCCCCGGTCGCGATCGCTACCATCCCCGAGTCCACGGCTCACTTGCTCCAGATTGACTTGTACGTAAACAACCTGGCGAAGCGCCTCGGCCGGAAGAAAGAATATAAGATTGCCGGGCTTCTCGGTGATAACCTGATCGGCGACGGAATCGGAGATATAATCGCGGGCGCCATCGGAGGCCCCGCCGGAACCAACTACGGCGAGAACAACTCGCTCATGGCGATCACCAGGAACTTCTCGGTGCCGGTGCTTATCACCGCGGCTCTCATCGCCATCGTGATGGGCTTTTTCGGACACGTCGCCGGGATCGTGAACACCATCCCGCGGGCGGTAATCGGAGGAGTCTCAATCTACCTCTTCGGCGTAATCGGAGCACAGGGAGCGGCCCTCATGATTTCCGAAAAACTGGACCTGTTCTCGGCCAAGAACCTTGCTGTCGTAGCCACCATCTTGATAATCGGGTTGGGCGGAGCCGCTATGCCTAACGGCATGATCGTAATAGGCAACCTGGAACTCCCGGCCATCGCCACCGCGGCCATTTTCGGCATCGTGCTTAACCTGGTATTCGAATTGTTCCCCGCGAAGCAAGACACGTCCGGGAATGAGTAGGGCGGAGTAGACCGTCCCGAAAACACCGCTCCGGAAACAAGGACAGTTGGAATAGGGGGCCGGAAACGGCCCCCTATATCATTAGTAGGTCTCCGCCATTTCTAGGTGCCCACCGCGGCTAATTCCTCAAAGCCGCTAGATCCCCATCGCCAGCTGCCTCGCGTCGCGTATGGCTTGAAGCGCGTCGCGAGGGGCTTTGGCGTCGCCAATAACGTGGACCTCAGTCACCCCGTCGGGTACGTTGGCAGCCAGGTGGTCCTCAGGAACGTACCCGAGAGCCAATACTACGGTATCGTAGCCCCTTAGCACCAGCGCCTGCCCGTCTTTCTCGCATATCGCCCCGTCTTGGACCACTTCCATAATCCGCGTGTTGAGATGAATCTCGACGCCGCCCTCTTTGAGCCTGTTTAGCAGGAAGAACCGTTGTGACGATTCGGCGTCTTTCGCCAGGTCGTCCAGCAACTCAACAATTGTGATCGTCTTCTGCAGCGTCAGGAGGTAGTCGGCAACTTCGCATCCCACTAACCCTCCGCCCAGCACAAGGACGCGGTTGCCCGCGGATCGTTTCCCCGCGAGAATCATCGAGGCCGGCACAGCCCACGGACCGTCCGCTCCCGGGATCCCCTGTGTCGAAGGTCGCGCTCCCGTCGCGACCACCAAGACATCGGGCTTCGCCTCGGCGATGGACTGGCGAGTGACCTCTTCGCCCAGTTTCATGGTGACGCCCGCTTTGGCGGCCTTGTCAACTTGCCAACGTATCAGCTTAGCCAACGGCTGCTTCTCAGGAGGCAGCGCCGCTATCCGGAACTGTCCGCCGAACCTGTCATCCCTCTCCGCCAACACGACGCGGTGCCCTCGTTCCGCCAGGATCCTCGCGGCTTCCAGGCCCGCCGGACCGCTTCCTACTACCAGGCAGTTCTTCCGAACCGTCGCCGGCCTGTACCGGTACTCCCGTTCCTTGCCTACCGCCGGGTTCACCAAGCAAGACATCTCCTGTTCAGGGCCGAACAACCCTCCGACGCACCCCTGGTTGCACGTAATGCAAGGCCTGACGTCATCCAGGGCTCCCGCTGCCGACTTCTTAGGAAGTTCCGGATCGACAATCGACGCGCGGCCCATAGACACCATATCCGCTTTCCCGCCTGCGATGATTGACTCGGCGGTCACGACCTCTGTGATCTTTCCGGCTACTATCACGGGCAAGCCCACATGCTCCCGAACCATCCTGGCGTCCTCCACGTTGAGTCCGTCGGGCAGGTAATAGTTGGGGATGATGTAAGGCATGCTGCCGTAGACCCCCGTGCTTACGTGAAAGGCGTCCACACCCGCCTCCTCCAGGACTTTGACTATGGGGAGGGTCTCCACCGGCGTGAGGCCTCCAGGAACCCGTTCCCGCACGGAAATCCGGTATATGATGGGAAAATCGGAGCCAGTCGCCCGCCTCACCTCCGAGATGATCTCGAGGGCGAAGCGCAGCCTGTTGTGTAGGGGCCCTCCGTAGGCATCCACTCTCCGGTTGGAGTAGGGGGAAGTAAACTGACCTATCAGATACCCGTGGGCACCGTGTATCTCAACGGCGTCGACCCCGGCCTCCTTGGCCCTTTGCGCGGCGCGGCCAAAGGCCTTCACGAGTTCAGCTATATCCTTGCGCGTAAGCTCCCGTGGGATCTCCGAGCACACGGGGCAAGGGACCGGCGATGCCGATACCGACTGCCCTCCCAAGACCGCGGAGTATGTCTGGCGCCCGGCGTGATAGAGCTGAACCGCCAACTTGGCGCCTTTCCCGTGGATAGCCGCGGCGAGCCGCGACAAGCCTTCCATTTGCCTGTCGTCCCACAGCCCGACTCCTTTTGGGAAGCCGATCCCCGAAGGGTGTACAGCCGTGGCCTCCAGTATTATCAGCCCAAAGCCTCCTTTGGCCCGCTCTTCCAGATAGGCGATGTGGCGGTCGGTGACTTCACCCAGCTCGTTCCCGTAGTTGGTGACCATCGGCGGCACAACGAGCCTGTTCTTTATCTCCAGCTGGTTTATCTTGATTGGTGAGAAGACGCTTTTGAACAATGTCATTCCTCCGTCCTTGAGTTCTGCGGTATAGCTTTCTCAGCGGCCGTTGAAGTATACCGCTTTGAGACAAGTTGTGAGCCGCAAGTGGATAAGCGTGACGGCCAGCCGAAAAGGTATAGCCGCGGGCGAAGAAGAACTCCTGTGTGACTAAGAACAGGGAGGAGACCGCCTGTGACCGTCAAAGCGCAAAAGGGGCTTCGGTACATTGATGAGAAGAGTGAGTTCCTGACCCGGCTTTCCGACGAGATTTGGGGATACGCCGAGCTCGGTCTTCGCGAGTACAAGTCAGCCGAGTGCCTGGCTAAAGCCCTTGAGGAGGAAGGCTTCACCGTAAGGCGCGGTGTGGCCGGTATGCCAACGGCGTTCGAGGCTACGTGGGGCGAAGGATCGCCTGTCATCGGGTTCTTGGCGGAGTACGATGCACTGCCGGGCGTTTCTCAGAAAGCCATTCCCGTAAGAGAAGAACTGGTTCCAGGCGGCCCGGGGCACGGATGCGGACACAACCTTCTGGGAGTGGGCAGCCTCGCGGCGGCCATTGGCCTCAAGCACGAAATGGAGTCCCGCAAGATTAAAGGCACCGTGAAGTACTTCGGATGCCCTGCCGAGGAGAACTTCAGTGGAAAAGCGTTTATGGCGCGGGAAGGACTGTTCTCCGCCTGCGATGCGTGCATTACCTGGCACGCCGGAGCGTTCAACAGGGTAAAGACAGGGTCGTCCTTGGCCAACAACGCGATGAACGTCACCTTTTACGGACGCACGGCTCACGCCGCCGGAGACCCGTATAACGGCAGGAGCGCCCTGGACGCGCTTCAACTAATGAACCTGGGCGTGGAATTCTTAAGAGAGCACATGCCCCCGAGGGCGAGGATACACTACGTCATTACCGACGGCGGCATGCAGCCAAACGTGGTGCCGGCGAGGGCCAGCGCATGGTACTTAATCCGGTCTCCCGAGCGGGAGCAGGTTGACGAACTCTACAGGCGGGTACTGAACTGCGCGTACGGCGCGGCCCAGATGACCGACACCCGGTGCGAAATCGAGCTTATAAAGGCCATCTGGAACGTGCTGCCCAACGACTCCCTTGGCGACCTCCTTGAGGAATGCTTCGAGAGAGTGGGACCCCCCAAGTTCTCAGCCGAGGATCTGGCTTTCGCCGAGGAAATCTCCAAGACTTTCGCTCCCGGACAGCGCGAGGCGGTGTTGAAGAAAGCGGGAATCCCGACGGAGTTTTGGGGACAAATACTCAACGATACAGTGATCCCGCGCCCTGAGACGCCCCTTGACAGCGACGGTTCCACCGATGTGGCTGATTGCAGCTGGTGTTGTCCGACCAACGAAATCAGCGCGGCTTGCCATGCCATCGGGACTCCGGGACACTCCTGGCAGTACACGGCCCAAGCCGGCATGTCGATAGGGCACAAGGGCATGCTCACCGCCGGAAAAGTCATGGCCGAGGCGGGATTCGTCCTGATGACCGAACCGGACGTCTTGAGAAGGTGCAAAGAAGAGTTCCTGCGGAGGACCGGAGGAAAGAAGTACGTTTGCGCCATACCCGAAGGCCAGGGACCGAAGTTCGACCAGTTCAAGTAAGGCGAAGCATTGGACAACAACAGCCTGCCGCCGACACCTCAGTCGGCGGCAGGTTTGTGATCCTATGGTTCTGTCACCCTGTCAGAATGCCAATAGGAGGGTGGCCTGCAAAGCGCCTACTCCTCCAGCTTTCTCACTTTCAAGAGCGATCCGTGCCCGTTCAAATCCCAGGCGAAGAACCCATCCTTTTCTGTGCCCTCTTCATGGATCTTGAGTTCTTCATTAGGCAGGACGCTGACTCTAAGGTCGTCGCAGAGTGTATCGCCCTTGATGTCATCCTTATGGGCCCGAATGGCCGCGTCCACCGTGCCGTCGCACACGACTTCCAAAGCGATGTGGTCCGTAACGTTAAGGCCCTGGTTCTTTCTCATGGTCTGCACCTTGGAGACCACTTCTCGGGCAATGCCTTCCAAGAGCAGGTCTTCGTCGATTTCGGTGTCCAGTATGACGAAGGTGTTCCCCTCCATCTCCACCGCGAAGCCTTCACGGGCTTTGATGCGGATGTCCACATCCTCACGGGAAAGCGTCACTGTTTCCCCATTTACCTGGATGGGGAGGGAGCCGTCCCGTTCCACGGCTTGAGCCGCCTCCGCGGGGTCTACCTGGGAGAGGGCAGCCATCACGCCGCGCAGGAGCTTGCCGTACTTGGGCCCCGCGACAGGCAGGTTTGGCCTTACTTCATACAAAACGTAGTCTTGGAGATTCTCAAGGTACACGATCTCCTTGACGTTTAATTCCTCTTTGACCAGGCTCTCCATCTGGGTCAGCGTCGGCTTGAGGCTGCCGTTCACGTACATCTTTCTAAGCGGCTGCCTCACTTTGATCTGGACCTTGTTCCTGACCGACCGGCCCAAGGAGACAAGGGTGATCACAAGTCCCATGCGGGCCTCCAGGTCCGGATCCACGAGATCCTTGTCGCAAACCGGGAATTCCTCCAGGTGGACCGAATCCAAGGCGGTGCCGCCGGTAAGGTTCAGGTAGATGTCTTCAGGAACAAACGGCGCGAACGGGGCCATGACCTTGCATACGCCCAAGAGCACCTCGTAGAGGGTCCTGTAGGCCGAATTCTTATCCAGGTCAAACTCGGTGGACCAGAACCGCTCGCGGCTCCTCCTGACGTACCAGTTTGAGACCTCGTCCACCACGAAACTGCTTATAGCGCGCACCACTTTGGTAAGCTCGTAGCTCTCCATCCATTCGCCGATTTGGGCGTACAAGGAGTTGAGCCTGGATATGATCCACCTGTCTATCTCAGGCCGATCTTTGACCGGGATATCTATGGTCTTCGGGTCCAACCCATCGATGTTGGCGTATAGAGTGAAGAATGAGTAGACGTTCTGCAGCGTCCCGAAGAACCGCACCGCCACCTCTTTCACGCCGTCGTGGTCAAAACGGGTAGGAACCCAAGGCGGCGATACCGCGATGAGGTACCACCTCAAGGCGTCGACGCCGAACCGGTCGATCACTTCCCACGGGTCTACCGTGTTGCCCTTTGACTTGGACATCTTCTGGCCGTCTTTGTCCAGGACCAAGTCGTTCACAAGTACCTGTTTGAAGCAGGACTCGCCGAACAAGAAGGTTGATATGGCCATAAGCGAGTAGAACCAACCGCGGGTCTGGTCAACACCTTCGCATATGAAGTCCGCGGGGAAGTACTCGTGGAAATCGTCCTTGTGCTCGAATGGGTAGTGCAACTGGCCGTAGGGCATTGAACCCGAGTCGAACCAGCAGTCGATGACTTCAGGAGTTCTGGTCATCAGGCCGCCGCACTCGCAACGGAAGTGGATGTCATCAACAAACGGCCGGTGCAAGTCTATGGTGTTCGGGTCTACCTTCTCGATGGCGTTTTCGGCAAGTTCCTTCCTGGAACCTATGGACTTGAGTTTCCCGCAGGTCCCACACCTCCAGATATTGAGCGGAGTGCCCCAATACCTGCTGCGGGACAAAGCCCAGTCCACGAGGTTCTCCAGCCAGTTTCCGAACCTCCCCGTGCCCACGTGCTCCGGGAACCACTTGACCTTCTTGTTGGCTTCGATCAAACGGTCCCGGTACTTGGTGGTGGCGATGTACCACGACTTCCTCGCTGTATAGAGGAGCGGGGTGTCGCACCTCCAGCAGTGGGGATACGAGTGGGTCATGCGCTCCCGCTTAAAAAGCTTCCCCTCGTGCTGAAGTTTCCTGGTTATCTGTGGGTCGGCGACCTTTACGGGGACTCCCGCCCAGTCGGTCACCTCGGGAACGAACTTGCCCTCTTCGTCAACCAGCTGGAGCATGGGAAGGCCGTATTTCATCCCAGTCCGGTAGTCGTCCTCGCCGAACGCCGGAGCGGTGTGCACCATTCCGGTACCGTCCTCGGTGGAGACGTAGTCAGCGCAAACAACGTAGAACGCCTTCTCTTTGGGCACGACAAAGGGGAAGAGCTGCTCGTACTCGAGATACTCAAGGTCCTTGCCCTTCATCTCGGACAGAATCTCAGCGTCCTTGCCCAGCACGTGGGCCACGCGCTCCTTCACGAGGTAGTAGATTTCATCCCCGATAAGGGCGCGGACGTAAGTGTTCTCCGGGTTGACTGCTACCGCCACGTTGGAGGGCAAAGTCCAGGGAGTGGTAGTCCAGATGAGGATGTACTCGTTTTCCTTGCCCCTAACCTTCAGCTTCACGTACACGGTATCCAAGGTTTCGTCCTTGTAACCGAGTGCGACCTCGTGGGACGCCAAGGCCGTCCCGCACCTCGGGCAATAGGGGAGGATCTTGTGGCCTTCGTAGATGAGCCCTTCGTCGAAGTACCGCTTCAGGATCCACCAGACCGTCTCCACGTAGTCGTTGTTCAGGGTGACGTACGGGTGGTCCAAATCGATCCAGTATGCGATTCTCTCGGTAAGCCTCCGCCACTCCTTCTCGTAAGTAAAGACGGACTCCCTGCACATCTGGTTAAATGGCAGGATGCCATAGTTCTCGATATCCTTCTTCGAGGAAAGCCCGAGCTTCTTCTCGACCTCGATCTCGACCGGAAGCCCGTGGGTGTCCCACCCGGCCTTGCGGCGCACCAAGTATCCCTGCATCGTCTTGTAGCGGCAGACAATGTCCTTCAGAGTCCTCGCCAAGACGTGGTGGATTCCAGGAAGGCCGTTGGCTGTAGGCGGCCCCTCGTAGAAGATAAACTGCGGCCTGCCTTCCCGTTCGGTCATGCTTCTGGCCGGGATGTCTTTCTCGTCCCAGTACTGAAGTATCCTCTCCTCCCGGGCGTTGACCGGGGCCTTGGGATCTACTTCTCTAAACACAGCCATGTTTCATACCCCCGATACCTGTCTATCTTTCCCGCATGTCCATCAGTCTGGTACTGCGCCGAAAATGAAAATCGCCCCGTGTTGGGGCGAAAGGATTCGCGGTACCACCCAGCTTAGTCCGGCGCGGGCACAGGAACTACCGTGCCTTCACACCGGATTAACTTTGCTGCCGTGTAACGCCGGCAAGACGGACGCGCCTACTCTAGATTCAGCCGCCGGCTCAGAGGTGATTTTCGATGGCTCGTGAACACCGGCATCTCACCGCCCGCCGGCTCTCTTGGTCCCGTGGCCAGCTACTCGTCCTCATCAAGGCCGTTAGCGTATTTTTCCCTATGATACTAGTTTTGTACGGTCTCGTCGAGAGTTCGCGAAGGGTTTGACTTGCCGCGCGACTGAGAACAGCCGCCTCAGGCCGGTTAGGATGCGGAGACGCCCCGTGCAAAAAAGTGGCCGGATACCTGAATCAGCAGCGTGCGGGCTGTATCCGCCCGCGGGCCGGTGATGATGGGGAAGGACTCTAGGCATGATAGGAGAAAGAACGCGTAGGCCTAGAGCCCGCGCCCAAACGTCAGTTGGCCAGGAGGCACACACGGGGGCGTTTCCACAAAGCGCGCATGTACGACAAACAACCATCACGGGAGGTTATCGCTATGCAGATTTTCAGCCTCGACAAGCTTCCGAAAGAAGTCTCCAAGGGAGGACTGTTCGTAGGAGGAGAGGTACAACGCTCGACCCTGCTTACCCCTCCTGAAAGCAAGTTCTTCAATGTGGCGCACGTAATGTTCTCCCCGGGAGCCCGTAACCAACTCCACACTCACACAACCGACCAGATCTTGTTCGTTACCGGCGGACGCGGCATTTGCGCGACCGAACACGAGGAGAGGGAAGTCACCGTGGGAGACGTCATCGTGTTCCCGGCGGGGGAAAAACACTGGCACGGGGCCACAAAGGACTCCTACTTCTCCCACGTGTACGTTACCGGCGTCGACAGCGTAACGGCCAAAGCCGAGTAAGCCCGGACGGCGCTGCCGGGACAAGCCGACCGGCCTAGACCCGGCACTCGCTAGAAGCAACAGAAGTGCTGAACGAAGCGGTGGGAGGGAGTCAAGCCGACCAAAACTTGACTTCTCTTCCACCGCTGGATTATCATCTCGGTGGACGACAACTTGTCCACGCCGTTCCTTTAAATTGGCCCGGTGAGGCGAAAAGGAGGCTCTTTCAGTGAAGAATACGAAGGCGCGAAGGCTCCGCACACTACGGGCGGGGTTTTTTTGTGCCTCCGCGAGCCTCAATCCCAGATAGGAGGTACTTAAGCATGGCTATCGTCGAGAAAGCCGAAATCATGGACCCGGAACAAATGCGCAGGGCGCTGGTGCGCATCGCCCACGAAATCGTCGAGAGAAACAAAGGTTTGGAGAATGTGGTTCTGGTCGGCATTCACAGGCGGGGCGTCCCCTTGGCGAGGCGCCTGTCCGAAATTCTCAAGGAAATTGAGAACGTCGAAGTCCCCGTCGGCGAGCTGGACATCACCCTCTACAGAGACGACCTGAGCCTCAAGTTTGAGCAGCCCCAGGTCAGCACCACCCACGTTCCCGTTAACGTGGCGGGCAGCGCCATTATCCTGGTGGACGATGTGCTGTACACCGGCCGCACCATCAGAGCCGGCCTGGACGCCCTCATCGATATGGGACGCCCGGCCAGCATCCAGGTTGCGGTAATGATCGACAGGGGGCACCGCGAACTGCCCATCCGCGCCGACTACGTAGGGAAAAACGTTCCTACCTCCAAGAAAGAGGTTATTCACGTTAAGGTCAAAGAAATCGATGGGCTGGACCAGGTGGTAATCGCTGAAGAGCGCGACTAGGCGCGAGCGAGAGCAATCCCGACGAGACTAGGAGGGTATGCTTTGACCTTACGAGGAAAAGACCTCTTGTCCTTGCGAGAGATGAGCCCGGAGGACATTGAGTCGGTCCTGTCCACAGCCCGTTCCCTTAAGGAGATCTTGTCCAGGCCCCTAAAGAAGGTCCCGACGCTCCGGGGCAAAGTGGTTTGTACGCTGTTCTACGAAGCATCCACCAGGACCAGGGCTTCATTTGAACTCGCCGCCAAGTACATGTCCGCGGATACCGTGTCATTGCAGCCCTCCGGCTCGTCGGTTCAAAAAGGCGAAACACTTTCGGATACCGCCAGGAATCTGGAAGTCATGGGGACCGACGTGGTGGTAATGCGCCACCCGGTTTCGGGAGCTTGCCACTTCTTAAGCAAGGTACTAGACATCCCCGTCATAAACGCCGGCGACGGCATGCACGAGCATCCAACTCAAGGCCTCTTGGACATCTTCACCATCCTTGAGTACAAGTCTAGGATACGCGGCTTGAAAGTCGCCATACTGGGCGACATCCTCCATTCCCGCGTCGCCCGGTCGGACATCTTCGGGCTCACGAAGATGGGCGCCCATGTGACCGTGGCAGGTCCTCCGACATTACTGCCGCCGGGCTTGGAGGACCTGGGAGTGAAGGTCTGCAGGCGGGTAGAGGAAGCCCTGGAAGGCGCGGACGTAGTCTACGTGTTGAGGCTGCAGCTCGAGCGCCAAACCAAGGGCCTGTTCCCTTCGAAAAGGGAGTATCACGACTTCTTTGGCCTAAACAGGGAGAGGCTCAAGTATGCCAAGGAAGACGCGCTGGTGATGCATCCCGGCCCAATGAACCGCGGCGTGGAGATCACTACGGACGTCGCGGATTCGCCCAGAGCGGCCATACTCGACCAGGTCGTAAGCGGGGTCGCCGTACGGATGGCCGTCCTGTATCTAATCCTGGGAGGCGAGACTAGTGACTTATAACCTTTTGATACGGAGAGGAAGAGTCATTGATCCCGCCTCGGGACGCGACGAAGAGCTCGACCTCCTTATCCAAGGCGACAAGATCTCGGGGATGGCCAAGTCCATCCCGGAACCCGAAGGAGCCGAGATCGTCGACGCCGCGGGAAAGATTGTGCTCCCCGGCTTGATAGACATGCATGTTCACCTGCGGGAACCGGGTTTCGGGCATAAAGAGGACATAGATTCGGGGACCAAGGCCGCGGCCGCGGGAGGTTTCACCGCGGTGGCCTGCATGCCCAATACCGAACCGGCAATGGACAACGATTCGGTAGTGTACAGCGTGTTGCGCAGGGCGTCCGAAAAGGGGCACGTCAGGGTATACCCGGTAGGTGCCGTGACCAAAGGGCGGGCCGGGAAAGAGCTGGCGGAGATGGGCGAGATGCTGAAGGCAGGAGCGGTGGCGTTTTCCGATGACGGTTCGGCGGTCTCCACGTCCCACCTCATGCGCTGCGCCCTGGAGTACCTCACCGCCTTTGGAGCCCCCGTAATAGAGCATCCCGAGGACAAGTCCCTGTCCGAAGGAGGACAGATGAACCTCGGGCTTAACTCGACCATCGCGGGCTTTCGGGGGATCCCAAGAGAGGCGGAGGAGATAATCGTCGCCAGGGACATCGCGCTGGCGGGCCTTACTGGCGGGAAACTGCACCTCACTCACATTTCCACGGCGGGCTCTCTTGAGCTGGTGCGGAGGGCCAAGGCCCGGGGACTGAGGGTGACCTGCGACGTGACCCCTCACCACCTGCTCCTCACCGATGACATGGTGTTGGAGTCCGGGTACGACACGAACACCAAGGTCAACCCGCCCCTTCGCTCCAAGGAAGACGTGGAAGCGATGAAACAGGGGCTCATCGACGGCACCATCGACGCAATCGCCACCGACCACGCGCCCCATCACGTAGACGACAAGTGGGTCGAGTATGATTACGCCGAACCGGGCATAAGCGGCCTGGAGACGGCCGTGGGCCTGATATTGGATAAGCTGGTGAGGCCAGGACTGATATCCTGGAGCAGGATGGCCGAGGCCATGAGCCTCGCGCCCGCGAAGATACTGGGCGTACCGGGAGGAGTCCTGAACGAGGGAGCCGTCGCGGACATTACCATCGTTGACCCTGAGAGGGAGTTCTCCGTCAATACCAGGGATTTCAAATCCAAAGGCAAGAACACGCCTTTCCAGGGCTGGAGACTAACGGGTATGCCCTGGATGACAATAGTAGGCGGAAAGATAATCATGAGAAACGGAACAATAGTGTCATGAGCTTACTGGTTAACTCGAACACGATAGGCGCCGGCGCCGAGGAGGCAAGAGGCCATTCCGGCGGAGGAGCCTTACGAGAAATCTACGATGTGAATGCGCAAGTAGTGTCGGTAGCTGTCGTCCCGGGCGAGGTTTACCGGGCGAAGCTGGTCGCTCCCGAAATCGCGCGAGCGGCCAGGCCCCTTCAGTTCGTGAACGTAGAAGTGTCCCAAGGGCCGCACCCTTTCTTGAGGCGGCCTTTTAGCCTTTCCTGGTTCAGCGCGGCCGAGGGACTCGTCGAGATCACCTGGGCAGTCGTGGGGGAAGGCTCCAAGATAATGACGCAGTGGGAAACCGGCACCGAGGTCCGGGTCCTCGGACCTCTGGGCAACGGGTTCAGCCTCAAAGATATCAAGGGAGAAGCCCTCCAGAACGCAGACCGGCCGCGTTTGTGGTTGGTGGGCGGAGGCACCGGGCTTCTGCCGATGTACCCGCTGGCGAAAGAAGCCGCCTCACAAGGATGGGAGGTTGCCCTGTTTTACGGCGCCAGGTCAATGGCCCAGGTCATGGACACCTCGAGGTTCGTCAAAGCCGGATGCCGCGTGATAGTTGCCACCGAGGACGGGACTTACGGGTCTAGAGGCAGGGTCACCGACCTTCTGGAGCCGGTTATCCCAGAGTTGGGGCACGAAGACGTTATCGTGGCCTGCGGCCCTGTGCCCATGCTCCGGTCCGTCAAGAATCTTATGGCTCTTTCGGCCGCCCCGCTGTACGTCTCCCTGGAATCCCGAATGGCCTGCGGCACAGGCTTATGCAAAGGATGCGCGGTAAGAGCCGCCGGCGATGAAGAGAAGTATTACCACGTGTGCTCCGACGGCCCAGTATTCAGGGCGGACCAGGTTGAACTGGGGGGTGCGCCTTAATGATGGGCCGTACGGACCTGTCTTTAGACTTCGCGGGCATTAAGATGAAGAACCCGATAGCGGCCGCTTCGGGAGTGTTCGGGTACGGGGAAGAGTACTCGAGAATAGGCGACATCCGCGCCTTTGGCGCCGTATCTGTTAAGGGAACCACGTTGAAGCCCAGGGCGGGAAACCCGCCGCCCAGGGTTGCTGAGACTCCCGCGGGCATGCTGAACTCCATCGGCCTGGAAAACCCGGGCGCCAAGGTCGCCGCGGAAGAGAAGATCCCCTGGTTAAGGCAGTTCGGCGTCCCTATCATAGTCAACATCTCGGCCGATACATACGAGGAGTTCTCCGAGTTGGGGACCATTTTCAAAGACGTCGAGGGAGTATCCGCGTTAGAGGTGAACGTCTCCTGCCCAAACGTAAGGGCAGGTGGGATGGCCTTCGGACTGGATCCACGTTCGTGCTACAGGGCCGCGAAAGCGGTCAAAGACGCCTTCGGGGGCACGGTGATCGTCAAACTGAGCCCCAACGCGGCCGATATAACGGCGGTCGCGAGGGCGGCGGTGGAAGGCGGGGCGGACGCCTTGTCCCTCATCAACACCCTTCTGGGAATGGCTATCGATATCCGGAGCCGCAAACCGCTCTTGGGAAACATCACCGGGGGACTGTCGGGTCCCGCCATCAAACCCGTGGCTTTGCGCTGCGTGTACCAGGTAGCTCAAGCCGTAACAGTCCCCATTATGGGGATGGGCGGGATCCGTTCGTGGGAAGACGTTGTAGAGTTCATGCTGGCGGGAGCGTCCGCCGTGGCAGTAGGCGCATCGCTCTTGGTCGACCCGCTGCTGCCCGAGAGGCTTACTCGCGAACTGGCCGGATACTGCGCGCGGGAAGGGATCGGAAACCCCGGCGAGCTGGTCGGCGCCGCTTGGCGGTGACAATCACGCCAACGAGACCACAACCGTCTTCTGACCCGTATAGGTAACAAACCCTGGAGCCCCGCCACGGGGCTTCTTTACTCTCATAGCGTCCACGAGGTCAACCTCTACCTTAGTGGCGCCGGATGCCTGCGACTTCTCGGCAGCTAGTCGGGCGGCCGCAAGCAGCATCTCGTCTGACGGTTCAGATCCTTCCGGGGGACGGAGCAGGACGTGAGCGCCCTTGGTCCCCTTGGCGTGGAGCCATACGTCTCCGGGCCTCCTTAACTTGGATACGAGGTAATCATTGGCTTTGGCGTTGCCGCCCACGTAGATGACGGACCCGCCGGGTCCGGACAGTTGTTGGATGCCCGCCGGCAATCTCGCACCCGCGCCTTCGACCGGCTCCGACCCGCTCGCGGGACGTCCACCGCTGCCGTAATCCGATCCGGCGAACCCACTCCCCGTAAGCCTTGAGGTTCCGCTCCTCTTTCCCCTCACTCCCCGGACCTTTATCCCGGCTTCTGCCGCTGCCTTCTCGATGATGCCGATGGCGCGATAGACTTCATCCAGCGATGTCATCTTCTCCGCGGCCTTAAGTCTCTCCAGCTGAGCCCGAAGCTTCCCGGTGGATTCTCGGAGGACCTTGGCCGCCCTGACCATCTTGGCGTACTTGGCGAAGTAGTTCCTGGCGTTGTCCCTTGACGAGTACCTGGGATCCAATGGGATGACTGTGGGAGCTGGAGGGTCTTTGTAGTAATCAAGTACCTCCACTTGGTCTAGCCCCGGACCTACGGAAAGACCGGACGAGTTCAAGAGCTCTCCCCAAAGCCTGTACTTGCCGGCGTCTTCCGCCGCCATGAGGTCTTCCCACTGGGCGCTCAGCCGGGCTTCCAGTTTCTTTTGGACTTTCCGGTACAGGGACGAAGCGTACGAACGCAAAGCTTCCTCCTCGTGTCTCCCCAAAGACAAGGAACGGCTGGCCTGCGCGGCCTCAAGCACGGTCTCAAAGGTCCGGACCGGCTGAAGATGGAAAAGGGGGAGGGCGTGGAAGAAAACGTCCCCCTTGGCGGTCTCGTATATAGCCGGGAAATATCTCCCCTGGACAACGCTGTCGGACAGGTCCTTAAGGCAAGCGACGACCGCCTCTCTCGCGTCGTCGGACAAGGGGGAGTCCGCCTGAGCTTTCGCTCGCGCGAGGACCGAGAGCGCCAAATCCCGTCCGAGTCCCTGGACCGTTCGCGTGAGGGCCCGCAGGGCGGGGCCTTTCTCTTCCCTCAACGCGCGGTCCAGTTCCTCACGTTCGAAAGAAGAGATGATGTCCAGGCGGTCTTTTTCAGGGGGCGTGTACGGCCCGTCGTTGTCAAAGCGGCTTCCGTCGGGAGGCATCGCCGCGGCGATCAACCTGTCGTCTTTGTAAAGGCCGATGTTGGCCCCTTTTCCGGCCATATCAAACACCAGCGTGAAAAGAGCGGTGTTCCCAAAATCGTCGTGGCCCCAAAAATCCAGATACACGACCCTGTCCAGGCCTTCTTGGCGAACCGCGGTCAAGGGGCCGCCTTCTAGGCGCTTACGCAAACCCAGGCAAAAGCCCGACGGGACCTTCGGGTTTTCCCGTCTCTCGTCTGAAAAGCCAAAGAAGGGGAGACCCCCCTCCAGGCTTAGGACCAGCTTCGCCCGGATCTCGGGGCTCCACACCGAAAAGGAAAGGACGGGCGTTACGGGCTGCTGGATCTTCTGCACTCTCAGAGGCAGGTATCCGGACAGTTCTTTCAGTATACAGTAGAGGGTGATGCCGTCCAAATGGCTCTCCTCCTTCAACGTCCTGAGTATACCTTAAACCCGCGCCGGGGTGATGTCCTGTGCTAGACGACAAGAAGCTCTATTCGTTCCAAGAAGCCGGTTTTCAGGTTTTCCGGAAGGACGGCAAAACAAAACTAGTGAAGGGCAGGTGCGAAGTCCACCTTTCCGCGGTAGAGGGCAGCCTCATGATGGCCATACCGGTCGTGAGGATCCAGCGGCAAGGCCAATTGCCGGCAAGGGTTACGGAGTACTTGACTGACAGGAACACGGCCCACGGAGGGCCGGGCAGGTTTGAGATCGAGGGCGGTATGATCTGGTACCGGGCGTTCGCGCGGCCGGATGACAGGCCGGAGGCGGTCGCGGAAGGCGCGGTATCCGCGGTGGAAAAGATCGGGCCAAAGATCCTGAACCTTCTCAAATAAGTCTGGGCAGAAGTCCGAGCGGAAGCTCACGCGGAAGGAGTCCTCCCGAAGGCAAAGAAATCCATAGTGCCAACCCAAAGAAAGTGAGGTCCAGCCATGCCAGCTAAAGCTATTACGGCTCCCAGAGGGCAGACCCTGTCGTGCAAAGGGTGGCAACAGGAAGCGGCCCTCAGGATGCTAATGAACAACTTGGAGGTCGCGGAGAAACCGGACGACCTTATCGTCTACGGCGGAACAGGAAAAGCGGCACGGAACTGGGAATGCTATGAGGCCATCGTGAGAACCCTCAAGGACTTGGAGAGCGACGAGACGCTCTTGGTCCAGTCGGGCAAGCCCGTGGCGGTGTTCCGGACCCATTCTCTTGCCCCTAGGGTACTCATCTCCAACGCCATGCTCGTGCCCAAGTGGGCGACGTGGTCCGACTTCTGGGAACTGGAAGGAAAAGGCCTCACCATGTACGGCCAGATGACGGCCGGAAGCTGGATTTACATAGGAACCCAAGGGATACTCCAAGGAACCTTTGAGACCCTGGCTTCCCTGGCCAAGATCGAGTTTGGCGGGAGCCTCAAAGGAAAGCTGGTGCTCACCGCCGGACTGGGAGGAATGGGAGGGGCCCAACCCCTTGCCATCACCATGAACGACGGAGTCGGCATCATAGTCGAAGTCGACCCGGCAAGACTCGAGAGAAGGCTTCTGGGCAAGTTCGTGGACACACAGGCAAAGGACCTGGATGAGGCCATATCCATGGCCAAAGACGCCCTGTCCCGGGGCGAACCCCTGTCCATCGCCCTGCTCGGAAACGCTTCCGAGGTGTTCCCGGAAATGATAAGGCGCGGCGTGATCCCTGACGTGGTGACCGACCAGACCTCCGCGCACGACGCTCTAAACGGGTATGTCCCGGGAGGAATGCCTTTGGAGGAAGCCTACGCCCTCAGGAAGAGTAACCCCGACGAGTACGTGAAGCGCTCCATGGAGTCCATGAGAAGGCACTGTGAAGCCATTGTGGAGATGAAACGGCGGGGCGCGGTCGCTTTCGATTACGGAAACAACCTCAGGGGGCAGGCGTATGCCGCGGGATTCGAGGACGCTTTCGCCTATCCGGGATTTGTTCCGGCCTACATCCGTCCCTTGTTCTGTGAAGGAAAGGGCCCCTTCCGCTGGGCCGCTCTTTCCGGCGACCCTCAAGACATCTTGGCCACAGACAGGGCGGTGCTCGAGTTGTTCCCGGACAACGCCATCTTGCGCCGCTGGATCGAAAAGGCCGAAAAACACGTGCCGTTCCAGGGATTGCCCTCCAGGGTGTGCTGGCTCGGCTACGGCGAGAGAAAGGCGTTCGGGCTCAGGATCAACGAGATGGTGAGGACCGGGGAACTCAAAGCGCCCATTGTCATCGGACGCGATCATCTGGACACCGGTTCGGTCGCTTCTCCTTACAGGGAGACCGAGGGCATGAAAGACGGCTCGGACGCTATAGCGGACTGGCCCATCCTAAACGCGCTGATAAACGCGGTCTCAGGGGCGAGCTGGGTGTCGGTGCACCACGGAGGAGGCGTCGGAATCGGTTTGTCCATCCACGCGGGCATGGTAGTGGTGGCAGACGGCTCCGATGAGGCCGGCTGGCGCCTCGAGAGAGTGCTGGATACCGACCCGGGCATAGGAGTCGTACGGCACGCCGACGCGGGGTATGACGAGGCCATCGATACCGCGCGAAGGCACAACCTTAAGATGCCGATGCTGAAATAGGGGCCACTCTCTCACGAAAACTCGGACCGGATGAAGACAGGCGTCCTTTCTGGACGCCTGTTGCGCTTCCCGGCAGGATATGGGCTTGTGACCTAGAAGGATTTCTACTGGATAGGCTCCGAAAAGGCGGGGAGAATTAGTGAAAATGGAAAAAGAAGACCTAAAGCAAAGAACCCTTTCCGTTATCGACGACAAGGCCCAGGAGATAATCGAAATCGGGCAGGACATCTTCGCCCATCCGGAACTAGGGTACAAAGAGTTCCGTACGTCCGAGATCGTCGCCGGGGCCTTGGAAAAGCTCGGACTTCCGGTAAGGAAGGGGCTTGCCATCACAGGGGTAGCCGCCCGCCTGGATGGACGGTCGGAAGGGCCGAACGTTTGCGTAATGGGCGAGCTGGACGCGGTGGTTTGTCCCGGGCACCCTTACGCCGACAAGGTTTCGGGCGCGGCTCACGCGTGCGGGCACAACGGTCAAGTGGCAGGGATGCTCGGCGCGGCCATGGGGCTGGTGCTGTCCGGAGCCGCGGAGCATCTTTCGGGCAGCGTGACGTTCCTCGGAGTGCCGGCGGAAGAATACGTTGAGCTCGAGTACAGGCAAAAACTCAGGGAAGAGGGCAAGATCCAGTTCTTCGGGGGCAAACAGGAACTCTTGGCCAAGGGCTTTTTCGACGACGTGGATATGGCGATGATGGTTCACATGGGCTCCATGGGGGACAAGTGCAAGGTCTCCATGGGAGGTACCTCAAACGGGTTTATCGGTAAACTGATAAGGTACAAAGGGGTGGAAGCCCACGCGGGAGCGGCGCCTGATTTGGGCGTAAACGCCCTGAACGCCGCGCTCTTGGGACTCATGGCCATACACGTCCAGAGAGAGACGTTTAAGGACGAAGACCACATCAGGGTGCATCCCATCATCACCAAAGGTGGGGACTTGGTCAACGTAATCCCCGCGGACGTCCGCATGGAGACTTACGTAAGAGGCAGGACCATGGAAGCCATAAAAAGCGCGTCGGCCAAAGTCAACAGGGCGCTTCGCGCCGGGGCACTCGCCACGGGCGCCGAAGTCACTATTGAGGAGCTGCCAGGGTACCTGCCGAGGATCAATTGCGATGAGCTCACGGAGGTTTGCAGGGCCAATGCCGTATCCTTGGTCGGCGAAGGTATGGTGCAGGAAGGGAAACACGGGTCAGGTTCTTCGGACATTGGGGACCTCATGCACGTGATGCCCGCCATCCATCCAACGTGCGCGGGAGCTCAGGGCGCGGCCCACTCGGAAAGGTTCTCCATCGAAAACCCGGTGGACGCTTACATCCTGCCCGCCAAACTGATGGCATTGACAGTAGTTGACCTTTTGTGGGATAACGCGGCTCGCGCAAGAAGCGTCCTCAAGAATTTCAAGCCTGTTTTCAGCAAAGAACAGTATTTCGCTAACTGGAACGAGGTCTTGGCCTCGCCTGGCGAGCGGTAGGACTCAAGGCAGTATTCACGGGAGGTTGGTTTCGTGCGTCAAACTCGGTGGCTCTACATCCTGATAGGCTTGGCGGCGCTTTTGGCTGTGGCGGGCACGGGGCTCGCGACCTTCTATACCAATATCCTCTGGTTTCAGGAGGTAGGATACCTGTCCGTCTTTATGAAGATCCTGTCGGCTAGAGCCACCGTGGGACTACTCGGCGGGCTGTTCTTCTTCTTGGTCACGTACGTGAATTTGAGGATCGTCCTGTGGAACAGGACCCAACTTACCTTAGTCGGCGGGCTGGTAATGCCCGTTCCGCTGTCCGTGACAAGGCGAGTCGGGACCTTCATGCTCCTGGCTTCGGCGGTGGTGGGAGTTTTGGGAGGACTCGCTGCGTACACCCAGTGGCACGTGATCTTGGCCTTCTTTTACCAGACGCCCTTTGGGATCGCCGACCCCCTCTTCGGTAAGGACGCGGGTTTCTATATCTTCAGCCTGCCGTTCATAAGGCTCGTCCAGCAGCATTTGTGGGTGGCCCTAGTGGCCGCGTCGGTGGTCTCGGCGGCGGCGTACTTCCTCTTTGGCGACCTAAGGTTCGCCCCCAGGCGGGTCATCCTCGATAGGAGGGCCCGCACCCACCTGTCTGTCTTGGCGGCATCCCTGTTCGCCCTGAAGGCGTGGGGGTACCAGATCAGCATTTGGGACCTTATGTATTCTCCGAGAGGCGCCGCTTTCGGGCCTTCCTACACCGACGTGCACGCCCAGGCACCCGCCTACAAAATCCTTATGGTGGTCGCCGCGTTGGGTGCGATCCTTTCCCTCATGGGAATCGCGATACGGAGTTTCAAGTGGGTAGGATACTCGGCGGCGGCCTTAGTAGTCCTCGGCCTGCTCGCCGGATACGCCTACCCGTCCTTCATGCAACAGTTTACGGTTTCCCCCAACGAACTGGCTTACGAGATCCCGTTTATCGAGCACAATATCAGGTTCACCCGCAGCGCCTTTGGGCTGGACAAGATTGAGTCGGTATCTTTCCCGGCCGCCGAAGACCTCACGATCGCCGATATCCAGGCAACCCCAGACATTGTGCGGAACTTCAGGATGTGGGACTACCGCGTCATGAAGGACACCTACACCCAGCTCCAGGAAATCCGCATGTACTACAAGTTCAACGACGTGGACATTGACAGGTACCGCGTTGGAGGCCAGTACCGGCAAGTGCTCCTGTCCGCCAGGGAACTGGACATTGGATCGTTGCCTCAAGACGCCAGAACGTGGATAAACCTGCACCTGAAATACACACACGGGTACGGGATAGTCATGAGCCCGATCTCGGAAATGGCGGGATCGGGGAGGCCCAGCTTCTATTTCTCCGACATACCGCCGGTAAGCGCCACCGGCCTTCAAATCCTGCGCCCCGAGCTGTACTTTGGGGAGATGGCCAACCACTACATAATAGTCAA
>ENA-UPSB01001531-UPSB01001531.1-bioreactor-metagenome-genome-assembly--contig:-NODE-1531-length-26537-cov-7.293029_pt1 | contig 26537 bp, 26 predicted proteins | sample MGYA00238182_ERZ773286 | MGnify/ENA primary metagenome ERZ773286 (study PRJEB29026, sample SAMN07631240) | bioreactor metagenome | isolation source: Switchgrass digestor | place: USA: Dartmouth...
GTTCGCCGCCCGCCCGCAGCAGAACTTGTACTTCTTGCCCGAACCGCACGGGCAGGGGTCGTTGCGGCCAACCTTCTTGCCCTGCGCCCGGACCGGCTGCCGGGGCTCCGCACCCTGGCTGCCCGACTCGATCATGATGCGCGGCCGCTGCGGCTCCCGCGCCACCTCGATGATGAAGAGGTTCCGCACCACATCCCGCTGGATGGAGCGGATCATGTGGTTGAACATCTCCATCGCTTCCATCTTGTACTCGATGAGCGGGTCCCGCTGGCCGTAAGCCCGCAGGCCCACGCCTTCCCGCAGGTCGTCCATGGCGTCGAGGTGGTCCATCCACTTCTCGTCCACGGTGCGCAGGATGAGGAAGCGCTCCAGCCGCCGCATCATCTCGGGGCCGAGCCGCTGTTCCTTCTCCTCGTACGCCCGGATGGCCGCCTGCTTGATGACCTCGGCCAGGTTCTTCCGGCCTTCCTGCTCCCTGCGGACGCCCTCGACGGCCGCCTTCAGGTCTTCCACCTTCACGTAGCCCTTGGGAATGCCGACATCCTCGGCCAGGGCCACCAGAACCTCGGGATTCCACTCCTCGAAGTAGACGCCCTCCGGCACGCCCTCCTCCACGATCGACTCCGCCGTCGCGGCGATCGCGTCCATGGCCACCTCGCGGGTGTCGTGGCCCTCCAGGATCTGGCGCCGCTGCTTGTAGATCAGCTCGCGCTGCGTGTTCATCACGTCATCGTACTGGAGCACGTGCTTGCGGATGTCGAAGTTGCGGGCCTCGACCTTCTTCTGGGCGCTCTCGATGGCCCGGGAGACCATCGGGCTGTCAATGGGCACGTCCTCTTCGATGCCCAGCTTGTTCATCAGGTTGGCGACCATCTCGCCGCCGAAGAGGCGCATCAGGTCGTCCTCCAGCGACACGTAGAAGCGGGACTCGCCCGGGTCGCCCTGACGGCCGGCGCGGCCGCGCAGCTGGTTATCGATGCGCCGGGCCTCGTGCCGCTCGGTGCCAATGACGCAGAGGCCGCCGACGGCGCGCACCTTCTCCGCGTCCTTGGCGCACTTCTCCTCTTCTTCCTTGAGGTACTTCAGGTAGACCTCCCGGGCGGCCTGCACCTCGGGGTCCTCCGACGGGATGATGTCCGTCGCGGCGACGATCAACTCCGGCGAGTACCCCTCGGCCCGCATGCGCTGGCGCGCCGCGAAGTCGGGGTTGCCGCCCAGCAGGATGTCGGTGCCGCGGCCGGCCATGTTCGTCGCAATCGTAACGGCGCCGAAACGGCCCGCCTGGGCGACGATCTCGGCCTCCCGCTCGTGGTGCTTGGCGTTCAGCACCTGGTGCGGGATGCCCCGGCGGGTGAGGATCTGCGACAGGTACTCCGACTTCTCGATCGAAACGGTGCCGACCAGCACCGGCTGGCCCCGCTTGTGCCGCTCCTCCACGTCGTCGGCCACGGCCTTGAACTTCGCCCGCATCGTCTTGTATACGATGTCGGGGTGGTCGATGCGGATCATCGGCTTGTTGGTGGGGATGGCGATCACATCGAGCCCGTAGATCTTCCGGAACTCCTCTTCCTCCGTGAGCGCGGTGCCCGTCATGCCCGCGAGCTTCTTGTACATACGGAAGTAGTTCTGGAAGGTGATGGTGGCCAGGGTCTGGGTCTCTTCCTCGATCTTGCAGCCTTCCTTGGCCTCGATGGCCTGGTGCAGACCGTCGGACCAGCGCCGGCCGAACATGAGGCGGCCGGTGAACTCGTCGACGATGATCACCTGGTTGTCCTTGACGACGTAGTCCTTGTCGCGGTGGAAGAGCTCCTTGGCCTTGATCGCGTTGTTGAGGTAGTGGACGAGCTGCTGGTTCTCGCCCTCATAGAGGTGCTCGATGTTCAGCCACTTCTCGACCTTGGCGACGCCCTCCTCGGTGGGGGCGACCCGCTTCTCCTTCTCCTCAACGACGTAGTCGACGTCGCGCTGCAGCCGCTCGGCAATCTTGGCAAAGGTGTAGTACAGCTCCGTCGGCTTGCCGGAGGGACCGGAGATGATCAGCGGGGTCCGGGCCTCGTCGATCAGGATCGAGTCCGCCTCGTCCACGATCGCGTAGAAGAACTCGCGGTGCACCATGTCCTGCGGGTGCATCGCCATGTTGTCACGCAGGTAGTCGAAACCGAACTCGTTGTTCGTACCGTAGGTAATGTCGCACGCGTAGGCCTGGCGCCGCTCGGCCGAGGTGAGGCCGTGCACGATCAGCCCGCAGCTCAGCCCGAGGAACTTGTAGATGCGGCCGATGTCGTCGCGGCCGACCTTGGCCAGGTAGTCGTTCACCGTGACCAGATGGCAGCCGCGGCCCAGCAGCGCGTTCAGGTAGAGCGGCATGGCCGCCACCAGCGTCTTGCCCTCGCCGGTCTTCATCTCGGCGATGTTGCCCTCATGCAACACGATGCCGCCGATCAGCTGCACGTCGAATGGCCGCCTTCCCGTGGTGCGGATCGACGCCTCGCGCACCACGGCGAACGCCTCGGGCAGGAGCTGCTCCAGCGTCTCGCCGCGAGCGATCCGCTCCTTGAACTCGACCGTCTTGTGGGCGAGTTCGGCGTCCGAGAGCTTTTGCATCTGCGGCTCCAGGCTGTTGATCAGAGCCACCGTCTTCTGGTGGCGCTTGACGACCTTCGCACTGTAGTCGCCAAAGATGCGTTCCAGGATCTTCAAAGCCAACGCTTACACCTTCTTCGCTATGCAGCCAGCGGGCTGGCGCCGTGGTGTTGGAATCTGTTCCGCCTCGGTATAGACGCGTGAAGTCCCGCTGTAGGTTCGCGCCAGCGCGGACATCCGTGTTATTTTAGCATGCCTCGCCTGGACTAGCAACGGAAGTTGATGGGGAAGTTCGGAACAGTATGACGACACCCGGCTACGGGACCGCAGGTCCGCCCCGGGCGGCGATGGCCCGGTCGGCCAGCACCCACAGCCCGCCGGCGACGACGGAATGGCCGCCCAGCACCACCGGGATCCGGCAGTTCACCGCCGCCCGGGTGAACTGGCGCACGAAGGGGTCCCGAATCTGGTCCGCCAGCCCGAGGTCCGAGTGGAACCGGTCCCATTCGCTGACCCGCCGGCCCCGGTTGGCGAAGAGGACGCGGGTGTCGAAGAAGGCGGCGTCGCAGATCTCGCCCAGCCGCTCGAAGAAGCGCTCGGGTCCCAGGTCGGTCACCAGGTCGCCCACCAGGGAGCGCACCTCGCCGCGGGCCTCGCGCCCCAGCGCCTTCATCCCCCGCTCTTCCGATAAGACTCGCAGCCGCACCGGCAAGTTACGGTTGAAATATTCCATGATGGCGGAACCCACGCGGCCGATCAGTGCCACCTCCGGCAGGTCGGTGGCCAGGACGTCAGCAGCGGCCCGCAGGCGGTCGTCCGGCCAGGCCAGCATCCGCAGCGCCGCCTGCGCCCTGGGGCCCCCGCGCCCGCTCAGGGCCAGGATCAGGTAGTCGGTCGGCGTGTCCAGGTCGAAGTGGATGGCCGCCGAGTGCGGGATCAGCACCCGCTCCATGCCGGCCTCCCGCAGCCTCCAGCCCAGCAGGTTGTCGTTCTCCGGCGGTTCTACCCGCTCGAGGAAAGCGGCGGGATGCCAGGCCACCAGGTCCGCGGACTGCACGTTGTTCACCACCACGGTGGGCCCACCCTGCGCCAGGGCGCGGCAGATCCAGGCGATCTCCTCCAGCGCCATGAGCGGCAGCGCCGCGCCGCTCAGGTAGATCACCGCGTCCGCGCCGGACTCTCGCACCGCCTGCCCAAGGACCCGGCCGAAGTGAAATCCTGCGGCTTCTGTGGCGAAGATGCGGGCACCCAGGCTGTGCGCGGCCTCCGCGAGGTCGCGGTGGTTGGTGGCCAGAATCACCTCGAGCCCGGCCCGCTGCAACTTCTCCACGGTGTCCAGGGTCACCGCGTGGCGCAGCTGTGCGATGCGCTCCTGAAGCTCGTCCGCGGGCAGGGGCCCGCCCTCGAAGACAATGGCTGCCGTGCGCACGGTTCCGCCTCCTGCATGGCGCAGCCCCGCCGCCTGGTGGCGGCGGGGCCGAAGTGGCCTCTGACTAGTATTCCGGCTCCAGGAGCCCGTAGTTGCCGTCGTGGCGGCGGTAGAGTACGTTGACGGTTCCGGTCTCACTATTGACGAATACGAAGAAGTCGTGCGAGAGGAGGTCCATCTGCAGGATGGCCTCGTCGACGGTGACGGGCTTCACCGGGAAGCGCTTGACCTTCACGACCTTGCCGTCGACCTCGGCGACCGCTTCCTCACCCTCGGACGCCGCAGCCATCTGCGCCTCGGCCTCCGCACCGGGGGCCGAACGCCGGCGGAGCCGGGAACGATACCGCTGCAGTTGCTTCTCCAGCTTGTCGGCAACGAGGTCGATGGAGGCGTACATGTCGTTGGTGGCCTCCTCACCCCGCAGGATGAGCCCGTTCACCTCGGCAGTAACCTCGACGATGTGGCGCCCCCGTTCCACATACAGGTTTACCTGCGCCTGAATCGGGTGATCCACGAACTTCTCGATCTTGCCCAGCTTCTTCTCGAGATACTCGCGAAGCGCTCTGGTGATCTCGATGTTCTTGCCACGTACCGCAACTTGCATAGCGCCAACTCCTCCCTTTTCGACAGGCCCTGCCGGACCCCCCTCAGGGTTATGACTTTCTTCCCCTCCGCGAGGCCGATTCCCTGCTGGGTGGAACGCCCCTTCACACATTGTCTGCCCCGGGCGCTGCTTCATCCCCAGGCGGGGGCAGATTATGCACAAGGTGTGCCTATCCTGGCTGTGGATTTTGGGGATAAGCTTGTTGATAACCATTTGCACAAGGTTCGCGCGTGGGGATAACATTGTGGACGCGTGCAGGCGGGTCCCGCGTGGCCGTCGAACATTATAGCGAACGAACCTGGCGCACGGATCCAGCGGACGGAGGGCTCACAATGGAGAACGTATTCGAGTTTCCGGCGGGACTCTACGGGTTTCCCGACCTCAAGCGGTTCGTGGTAGCAGACGTCCCCGGCGGCGGCGACGTGTTCAAGCAACTCCTGGCCCTGGACCAGCCCGAGGTGGGCTTCACCCTGGTCTACCCCCTAGCCTTCTTCCCCGACTACGATCCCGACATCCCCCCGGAAGACCTGGAGGCGGTGGGCGCGGAGAACCCCGAGCAGGTGCTGCTCTACGCGATCGCCCGGGTGCCCGAGTCGGTGCAGGAGGCGACGGCCAACCTGCGGGCCCCGCTGCTCTTCAATCCCTTCACGCGGAAAGCGCGGCAGATCATCCTGTCCGACGACCGGTACCAGACCCGCGAGCGCCTCTTCCACAGGATGAAGCCCACGCCCCACGAGGAGGCCCTCTGATGCTCGTCCTCTCCAGACGCCTGAACGAGTCCATCCTGATCGGCGACGACATCGAGATCAAGATCGTGCAGGTGCGCGGCAACGGCCCGCAGGCGGTAGTGCGCCTGGGCATCACGGCACCCCGGTCGGTCACCGTCCTGCGCAAGGAGATCTACGACGAGGTGGTGGCCGCCAACCGGCAGTCGGCCCAGCCGCCCGCCGCCCTGCCGGCCGCGCTGCTCGAGGCGCTGAAAGACCGGTCATCCGGCGAAGATGCGTGAGGCCGGAATGGGCTTGTCGGAGACGGCCACCACCGCAAGGCTGACGCTGCGGGCGCCGGTCGCCCGCAAGACGCGGGCCGCCGCGGCCGCGGTCGCACCGGTGGTGAGCACGTCGTCCACCAGCAGGGCGTCCCGGCCCGCCCACGCCGGCACCCGTCCGCCGCGCACCCCAAAAGCGCCGGCGAGGTTCTGCCACCGCGCCTGCCGGTCGCGCCGGGTCTGCTCACCGGTGCGCCGGAGCCGGACCAGGTCCCCTTCCGCCACCGGCACGCCCAGCTGCGCGGCCAGACCATGCGCGATGCAGGCCGCCTGGTTGTAGCCGCGCTCCCGCTGGCGGCTCGCGTGCAGCGGGATCGGGATGATCACCTCCGGCGGGTCGGTTACACGGGCGGCCAGCCGCTCGCCCAGGGCCCGGGCCAGGGCCTGCCGCCCCCGGAACTTCGCATGGTGCACCGCCGTGCGCAGGGCGCCGCGGTGCAGGCCCAGGGCCCAGACGCGCCCGAAGGGCGGCGGCTCCACGCACTCCACGCAGAGCCCCCACCCCCCGGTGATGGGGCGGCTGCAGTTGGCACACAGGCGCACGTCCGGCCCGAAGGGCATCGCCGCCCAGCAGTGGTCGCACACCGGCACGGTCTCCGCAATGGTGGCCAGCGGGGGCAGTGTGTACGCCAAGGGCCCGCCGCAGGTCACGCACGTGCTCCGCTGCGGCCAGAGGAGGGTCACCAGCCCCTCGACAACGGTTTTCCACAACGCGGTTCACCCCCGGGCGCACTTCGCCGCGGGGGTTGTGTTATCCTTCTTTTTCCAGATTTCGTCCCAGCTCCACCACCACGACACGCGGGGACTCCGCCGCCGCCACCGCCCGGGCGATGGCCTCCTCCCGGGGCAGGTGGCCCAGTTCCAGCACGGGCACGTGTCCGAGGCGCCGGGCCAGCCGGGCCAGCACCGCAGCGGATTCGTCCCGCGAGCCCAGGTCCACCAGCACCAGCTCCGCGTCCACCTCCCGGGCGAACTGGAGCACGGCGTCCTCCAGCCATTCCGCCTGGTCGCGCACCAGCACCACGTAGGCCACCGGCTCGGCGGCGGGGCGGATGCGGCCGATCAGCTCCGCCACCTGCGCCGCGGCGCTCACCGCGCCGTAGGCCGCCAGGGCCAGCATGCCCCAGAAGAGACCTTCCCGCACCGCCACCCCCTCCTGATGGGTAGGGTATGAAGCAGAACCGGGAGGAGGTGCGAGGGAGACGCTCAAGCGGGCAGAGTATTGAAAAAAAGCACGCCGGCGATCGCGCGGCGTGCTTTTTGCTTGCGGTTACAGGCCCGCCAGCTGGCGGATGGCATCGACCCGGTCGGTGCGCTCCCAGGGCAGATCCAGGTCGGGGCGGCCGAAGTGGCCGTAAGCAGCGGTCTGCCGGTAGATCGGGCGGCGCAGGTTCAGGTCGCGGATGATGGCGCCCGGCCGCAGGTCGAAGACCTCCTTCACGATCTCGGCAATCCGGTCGTCGGGAAGCCTCCCCGTCCCGAAGGTGTCCACGAGGACGGAGACCGGATGGGCGACGCCGATGGCGTAGGCCACCTGGACCTCGCAGCGGGTCGCCAGGCCGGCGGCCACGAGGTTCTTCGCCACCCAGCGGGCGGCGTAGGCGCCGGAGCGGTCGACCTTGGTCGGGTCCTTGCCCGAGAAGGCGCCGCCGCCGTGACGGGCGTAGCCGCCGTAGGTATCCACGATGATCTTGCGGCCGGTCAGCCCCGTGTCGCCCTGCGGGCCGCCCACCACGAACCGCCCGGTGGGGTTGATGAAGTAACGGGTCCGGTCGTCCAGCAGGCGGGGGTCGATCACCTCGTGGATGACGTTTTCGATGATGTCCTTGCGGATCTGCTCCTGGGTCGTGTCCGGGTCGTGCTGGGCAGAGATCACGATGGTATCGATGCGCCGCGGGCGCCCGTCCTCGTACTCCACCGTCACCTGGGTCTTGCCGTCGGGCCGCAGGTAGGGCAGGGTGCCGTTCTTGCGCACCTGCGCCAGCCGCCGGGCCAGGCGGTGGGCGACGCTGATGGGCATCGGCATCAGCTCGGGCGTCTCGTCGCAGGCGAACCCGAACATCATCCCCTGGTCGCCCGCGCCGATCTCCAGCTCCTTCTCCTCTACCTTGCCGCGCACCTCGATCGCCACGTCAACGCCCTGGGCGATGTCCGGCGACTGCGGGTCGATCGCGGTCATCACGCCACAGGTCGAGCCGTCAAAGCCGTACTTGGCCCGGGTGTAGCCAATGTCGCGCACCACGTCGCGCACGAGGCCGGGGATGTCCACCCACGCCTCGGTGGTGATCTCGCCGGAAACGATCACCAGGCCCGTGGTCAGCAGGGTTTCACAGGCCACCCGCGACCTGGGATCGACCGCCAGGAGGGCGTCCAAAATCGCGTCGGAAATCTGGTCGGCCATCTTGTCCGGATGCCCTTCGGTGACAGACTCAGAGGTGAAGAGATACCGCCCCTTCTGCTGAACCATGTTCGTCCGTTACCTCCTCGGTGGGTGCGGCGCTCGGGCGTCCGCGATCGCACACATCAAAAACCCCCTTCGGAACGAAGAGGGTTGGATGGCGCTGCGCTTCCCTCTTATCTCCCGGTAGTGTACCCGGCTGGAATTGGCACCTTGCCTGGCTGCCCAGGCGGTTGCCGAAGCTTCATCGGGCCAGTCCCTCCGCTTCTCTCGATAAGAGTATTCTGTTCTACATGCTATGCTAGAATACCACCGCCCGCTCTGAGTGTCAAGCCAGACTGGTGCTCACCAGAACCACCAGGTTGATCAGCCCGTGCACGAAGACGGCGGGCCAGACGGAGCCGGTCCGTTCGTAGGCCCATGCGAACACCAAGCCGCACACCAGCGCGACCGGCAGGACGTTCCAGGTGGGCCAGTGGGCAACTGCAAAGACGAGCGCGCTCAGCAGCATGGCCCACCCCGCACCGGTGCGGGTACGGAACCAACGGTAGAGAAAGCCCCGGTAGAACACTTCCTCATACACAGGCGAGATCACGCAGGCGGAGACGAAGGCGACCGTCACGGTCACCAGGCTCATGTTGGCGCGCAAGCCCTCGGTCTTCGCGTTCGCATAGGTGTTGCCGACCAGGCGGGTGAGCTCCATGGCCAGGATGCTCCCGGCCAGTGCGATGACCGTCCAGAGCAGGATCAGCCCCCACGTGCGGGCGGGGAAAGGCCGCAGCCCGACCTCGCACCACGGGAGGCGCCGGGGGCGCAGCGCCACAAGATAGAGGCCGCCGATCAGAACCAGCGCGATGGTCAGCCCGGTCAGGGTCCCGGAAACCACGGGGTTCGCGCTCCACTGTTCGTACAACCCCTGCAGTCCCCGCTTGACCACCGCCATGACGAACACGAACTCCAACAGGAGGAGGGCCACCAACTCCCTCCAGCCCCAGGGATCCCCTCGCCGCCAATCTGGCTGAGACATGCTTTCTCCCCTTTCGCCAGATTGGCATTATAGCAATTACTCCGCCTCCCGGACAACGGCCTCGTCGACCAGCGCGAACTTCAGCGTGGCCTCCGCCTTCAGCTCGTCCCCCACGAACGCCTTTCCCCTGCCGACGCCCAGCCCCCGGCGGATGCCCACCAGCTCTACCTCCAGGCGCAGCTGGTCCCCGGGCAGCACGGGCTTGCGGAAGCGGGCGTCGTCGATGCCGGCGAAGAGCGGCACCTTGCCGGCGTGCTCCGGCTGCGAGAGTACCGCCACAGCACCCGCCTGCGCCATGGCCTCGAGGATCAGCACCCCCGGAAAAATCGGGTTGCCGGGGTAGTGACCCTGGAAGACCGGCTCGCCGGCCGACACGTTCTTCACCGCCACCACGCGGCGGCCCGGTTCCAGCTCCAGCACCCGGTCGATCAGGAGCATCGGGTACCGGTGCGGGATGATGGCCATGATCTCCCTGATGTCCAGCGGATACGCCCCCCTGATAAGTGGAATTCTTATGTTGAGTATTCCCCCGAATGCGCCTCCTCTCCTCTCCGGGAGCGAGACTTGACGCGGGCCGCCATAGGCGGTACGATTACCCCACGGGGTATGGCTCGCAACAGCGGAGGTGTTGCATCGCATGATTCAGATCACCCCGGAAGCCGCCGCCGAGATCTCCCGGCGCCTTGCGGACAAGCCGGAGAAGGTGGGCTTCCGCATCTTCGTACAGGGTTTCGGCTGAGGCGGTCCCAGTTTGGGACTGGCTCTGGAAGAGCCGAGCGACACGGACGAGACGATCGTGAACGAGGGCGTGCGCGTCTACCTGGATCAGCGGGTGGCGCACTGGTTCGACGGGGCCGTGCTGGACTTCAAGCCCGACGAGTGGGGCGGCGAGTTCACCTTCAGCCACCCCGACGTGAGCCGGTGCTAGCGATGTCGCCGAGCGACCATGATGACGAGGGGAGCGGAACTCCGCTCCCCTCGCTGCATGACGGGGACTACCTGCACCAGTGCTTTGGTGCTATCGGGAAGATCCATCTCGGGAGTGATGGCGCCCTCCGCCCCCACCAATTATTCTGAGGGTAGTTCCCGCGCATGCATTTCACCGCCGAAAAACGACATTTCGCCGGTGAAAAACAGCATTTCACCGGAGTGCATATACAATTTGCACAACCGGCTCACCAGGAGGACGATCATGATCGCATGGGAAGGCTTCCGGCCCGGCCGCTGGCAGCGGCACATCGACACCCGTGACTTCATCCAGCAGAACTACCGCCCCTACGAGGGCGATGCCTCTTTTCTGACCGGTCCCACCGAGCGCACCAAGGCCCTGTGGGAGAAGGTCTTCGCCATCTTCAAGGAAGAGCAGGCCAAGCATGGCCCCCTGAAGGTGGACACGTCCACCCCCGCTGGCATCCTCTCCCACGCCCCCGGCTACGTGGACCGGGACCTGGAGCTGATCGTCGGCCTGCAGACCGACGAGCCCGGCAAGCGGACCTTCTATCCGGCCGGCGGCTGGCGCATGGTGGAGGAGTCCATGAAGGCCTACGGCTACCAGCCCGAGGAGCGCTGGCGCACCATCTACACCAAGTACCGCAAGACCCACAACCAGGGCGTGTTTGACGCGTACACTCCCGAGATGCGCGCCGCCCGCCACAACCACATCATCACCGGTCTGCCCGACGCCTACGGCCGGGGCCGCATCATCGGCGACTATCGCCGCGTGCCGCTGTACGGCGTCGACCGGCTGATTGAGGAGAAGCAGCGGGAGAAGGCGGCCACCGAGCCCTGGACCATGGACGAGGAGACCATCCGCCTGCGCGAGGAGCTGACCGAGCAGATCAACGCCCTCAAGGAGCTGAAGGAACTCGGCAGCTGGTATGGCCTCGAGCTGGGCCGGCCGGCAGAGAACGCCCACGAGGCCGTGCAGTGGCTCTACATGGGCTACCTCGGCGCCATCCGGGAGCAGAACGGCGCCGCCATGTCCATCGGCCGCATCTCCACCTTCCTGGACATCTACATCGAGCGCGACCTCGAGCGGGGCCTCATTGACGAGGCCGGCGCCCAGGAGCTGGTGGACCAGCTGATCATCAAGCTGCGGCAGGTGGCCTTCCTGCGCACCCCCGAGTACAACGAGCTGTTCAGCGGCGATCCCACCTGGGTCACCGAGTCCATCGGCGGCATGGGCCTGGACGGCCGCACCCTGGTCACCAAGACCTCGTTCCGCTTCCTGCAGACCCTCTACAACCTGGGCCCCGCACCCGAGCCGAACCTGACCGTGCTCTGGTCGCACCGTCTGCCCGAAGGGTTCAAGAAGTTCTGCGCCCAGGTCTCCATCGACACGTCGGCGATCCAGTACGAGAACGACGACGTGATGCGCCCGCTGTGGGGCGACGACTACGGCATCGCCTGCTGTGTCTCCGCCATGCGGATCGGCAAGCAGATGCAGTTCTTCGGCGCCCGGGCCAACCTGGCCAAGTGCCTGCTCTACGCCATCAACGGCGGCGTCGACGAGAAGACCGGCCAGCAGGTGGGCCCGAAGCTCCAGCCCATCACAGGCGACGTGCTGGAGTACAACGAGGTGCGGGAGCGCTTCAGCCAGATGATGGACTGGCTGGCCCGGACGTATATTAACACACTCAACATCATCCACTACATGCACGACAAGTACAACTACGAACGGCTGGAATTCGCCCTGCACGACCGGGACATCTACCGCACGATGGCCTGCGGCATCGCCGGACTCTCGGTAGTGGCCGACTCGCTCTCGGCGATCAAGCACGCCAGGGTGAGGCCGATTCGCGACGAGCGGGGCATCGCCGTGGATTTTGCGATCGAGGGCGAGTACCCGGCCTACGGCAACAACGACGAGCGGGTGGACAGCATCGCCCGTGAGGTGGTCGAGGAGTTCCTGGAGAAGCTGCGCAAGAACAAGACCTACCGGAACGCCGAGGTCACGCTCTCGGTGCTCACCATCACCTCCAACGTCGTCTACGGCAAGCACACCGGCACCACGCCGGACGGCCGGAAGGCGGGCGTTCCCCTGGCGCCGGGGGCCAACCCCATGCACGGGCGCGACAAGAAGGGCGCCATCGCCTCGCTGAGCTCCGTGGCCAAGATCCCGTACGACGCCGCAAAGGACGGCATCTCCAACACCTTCTCCATCGTGCCCGCCGCGCTGGGCAAGACGCCGGAAGAGCGGCGAAGCAACCTGATCGCCATCCTCGACGCCTACACCAGCCAGGGTGGGCATCACCTGAACGTGAACTGCCTCCACCGCGAGACCCTGCTGGATGCCATGGAGCATCCTGAGCGTTACCCGCAGCTCACGGTGCGGGTCTCCGGCTACGCCGTGAACTTCGTGAAGCTGACCCGCGAGCAGCAACTCGACGTGATCAGCCGCACGTTCCACGAGAGCCTGTAGATGACGGAAGTAGCTGGCGGGGTGGGGCGGGTCCACCTCGTACCGACACCCGGCCGTGCGCTCCGCACGGGCCGCATTCACTCGGTGGAGAGCTGCGGGGCCGTGGACGGCCCCGGGCTCCGGTTCGTGGTCTTCCTGCAGGGCTGCCCCCTCCGCTGCCGCTACTGCCACAACCCCGACACCTGGGACCCCAGGGGCGGCACCGAGGTGACAGTGGGCAGCCTCGTGGAGGAGATTCGGAAGTACATCCCCTACATGAAGTTCTCCGGCGGCGGTGTGACGGTGAGCGGCGGTGAGCCGCTGCTCCAGCCCGACTTCGTGGCCGCCCTGTTTGCCGAGTGCCGGCAGCTGGGCATTCACACCGCCCTGGACAGCAGCGGCTTCGCCCCTGCCGAGCGCGCCGAACGGGTCCTCGCGCAGACCGACCTGCTGCTGCTGGACATCAAGCAGCCGAACCTCCTGCGCCACAAGGCGCTCACGGGGGTTGACGGCCGTCGCCCCCGCACCACGGCCCGCCTGGCCGCGGCGATGGGGATTCCGATGTGGATTCGCTACGTGGTGGTGCCGGGTTGGACCGACGACCCAGCGGATGTGGAAGCCCTGGCCGACCTGGTGCTGACCTTACCCACGGTGGAGAAGGTAGAGCTCCTCCCCTACCACCTGCTGGGCAAGCACAAGTGGGAGGCGCTCGGGATCTCGTACCAGCTGGAAGGCGTTCTGCCTCCCCCGGCCACCACCATGGAGCGAATTCGGAAGCAGCTCACCGATCGGGGGATCCGCGTGGGCTGAACCGAGCAGACCCGAAAATGCTGACCGGTATCACGAAGAGGCGGCCTGGACTGCACGGGTGCGGTCCAGGCCGCTTTCCTCTGCGAAAAGGGCCGCGGCACGTCGCCGCGGCCCTGTCTCCTGCTTCGTCACATCACCCTGCGCAGCACCACCAGGTGGTCGTCCTGCACCTCGAACTCCTCCAGCACCCGGCCCGCGCCCTTGGCCACGCACGACACCGGATCTTCGGCCAGGTAGGCCGGCACGCCGGTCTCGGTGGCGATCACGCGGTCCAGGCCGTGCAGCAGCGAGCCGCCGCCGGTCATCACCATGCCCCGCTCGATGATGTCGGCCGAAAGCTCAGGGGGCGTGGCCTCCAGCACGGCCTTGATCGTGTCGCACAGCGAGGTGACCAGCTCAGCCACCGCCTCCCGCACGTCGGCGGAGGTGATCGTAACGGTCTTGGGCAGGCCGGTCATCAGGTCGCGGCCGCGCACCTCCATCGACTCGTTGCGGCTGTCGCAGCCCGCGCTGCCGATGGCGATCTTGATCTCCTCGCCCGTGCGCTCGCCGATGAGCAGGTTGTACTTCATCTTCACGTACCGGACGATGGCCTCGTCGAACTTGTCGCCGCCGATGCGAATCGACTGGGTCTGCACGACGCCGCCCAGGGAGAGCACGGCCACGTCCGTCGTGCCGCCGCCGATGTCAATCACCATGTTGCCGGCGGGCTGGGTGATGTCCAGCCCGGCGCCCAGCGCGGCGGCCAGCGGCTCCTCCACCAGCGTCGCCGACCGGGCTCCGGCCTCCATCGCCGCCTCCACGACCGCCCGCTTCTCCACAGTGGTCACGTTCGCGGGGACGCAGATGACCATCCGGGGACGCGACAGAAGGCGGGGCCCCGAGACCCGCCGCAGGAACGCCTTCAGCATGGCCATCGTCACGTCGTAGTCGGCGATGACGCCTTCCCGCAGGGGGCGTGTGGCCACGATGTTGCCCGGCGTGCGCCCCAGCATGCGACGGGCTTCCTCGCCGATGGCCAGGATTTGCTTGGTATCGCGATGCATCGCCACCACGGAGGGCTCCCGGAGGACGATGCCTTTCCCCTTCACGTATACGAGCACCGTCGCCGTGCCCAGGTCAACCCCCACATCTGTCGCCCATCCAAACACTGTTTGAATGCCCCCTGTTCAAAGGCTGGAAAGTTTGCCACTGTCTTTCCAGCTTCGACGCCAGGAGGCAAACTCCTTCGCTGCGGGGGCTAGCGCTCGAGGTACTTCTGGCGCGTCGCGGCACCCCCGCGGATGTGGCGCTCGGCCTTGTTGTGATCCAGGACACGCTTGACCTTGGCGGCCAGCTCGGGGTTGATGCGGGGCAGGCGCTCCGTCACGTCTTTGTGCACAGTGCTCTTGGAGACGCCAAACAGCGCGGCCGTATCCCGCACGGTGTCCCTGGTTCGGCAGATATGGTTGCCTATCTCGATTGCACGCTTCCAGATGTGGTCCTTCACCGCTGGGCCCCCTTCGCCCTGGATGGTTGGTAGAGTCTATTGGGGCCAGCGGGCAAACATGACGGCGCAGGGGCTGGGGAGCGCTGGAAAACGGGCGCGCTGCCACCGCCCCCTCGGTCACCGGGGGGGGGCGGTGCCGCGCGCCCTGCCTGTTATCCGGCTACGGCTCGATGTGCAGTTCGGGGTCCACCGGCTCGCCGTCGATCAGCAGGCTGAAAGCCAGGTGCGGACCGAAGCTCCGGCGCAGGGGAACCGGTTGACCCACGTACCCGATGGTCTCACGGGCGGACACGGAGTCGCCCTCCGCGACCACCACCTCCGCCAGGCCGGCGTACCGGCTCTGCCGGCCGTCGCCGTGGTCCAGCACCACCACCGTGCCGTCCACCGGGTGCTCCTCCACCGCCGCCACCCGTCCGCCGGCGGCGGCGAAGACGGGCTGCCCCGGCGTGGCCTCCAGGGCGACGGCGTTGTACAGGCGGTAGTCACCCAGGCTCTCGTCCACGGAGCCGAAGGCCTTCACCACCCGGGGGGTGCCGGAAAGCGGCCAGGCCAGCGCCTCCACCGCAGGCTCTGCGCCGTCTACCACGGTTTCGGCCGCCTCCCCCGGAGGCGCAGAGGTGCTGTCGCCGGCTTCCGCCTCCTCGGTCTCCGGCGCCGGAGCCGCAGCAGAGCCAGTGGCTTCGGGAAGGGCCGGAGCGGGCGCCGGGCGCAGCTGGTACCACGCCATGCCGCCGATCAGCAGGAAAAGCGCTGCGGCGGCGGCAAGCGCCAGGCGACGCTCAGGCGGCAGGCCGCCCGAAAAGAGTTGGGGCAGACCACGCACAGGCTTCACTTCAGATCACCTCGTGAATAGCCTGCCCACTTTCCCGGCAATTCAGACAGACATTGGCAGCGAACGGTTCTAGGTGTCGAATAATCGGTTCAGGCTCACGCCCGTATAGTAATGCGTGAGAATCTCCCGGTAGGTCTTCCCGGCGCGGGCCATGCCCTCTGCGCCGTACTGGCTCATGCCCACGCCGTGGCCGTCGCCGAAGGTCTCCACCACCACGTGGCCGTCCTGCCAGAAGACCCGGAAGTCGGTGGAACGCAAACCGAGCCTCTCCCGGAACTCCCGGCCGGTCATGGTGAGGTTCCCGATAGCCACCTCCTTCACCCGCCCGCCGGCGGTGCGGGCCGTCACCTGCACCGGCGAGAGGCCGGCCCGGGCGGCGGCCGTGACCGCGAGCACCGGGTCGCCGCCCGCCGGCGCCAGGGCTTGGGCGAAGTCCTCCGGCGTGAAGCGGCGCTGTTCCACGAGGCGGGGGGCATCGGCCCCCCAGGTGTCGTCCACCGGCACCAGGTAGGGCAGGTCAGTATCGAAGTAGTCGCCGGCGCTCTCGGTCATCCGGCCCGAGACCGCGTGGTAGAGCGCGTCGATGACCTCGCCCTGGTAAGTGAGCACCTCGCCCTCCGTCTCGGCCTGGGCGACACTCAGGCGGCTCCAGAACTCCTCGGCCTGTGCCGGCCCGTATCGCTCGGCCAGCTGCTCACGGGTCATGTAGGCCTGGCTCGTGCGGTAGTCGGCGCACACGTCCGCCTCCGGCTGGAGCGGGCAGCCGCCGGACCCGCCGAACTGGGGCATGCGGCGCACGGTGTAGGTCCGGGCCACCACGAACTGCGCCTTCAGAGCCTCCATGGAGAAGTGGGCGGGCATCTCCGCGGCCACCACCCCTTTCAGGTACTCCCCCAGGGGCATGACCTCCACGGCGTCCCGGTCGGGGAAGTAGACGCTGACGGGCAGCGAGTCTGCACCCTCGGGCTCCGACGGAGGGGCGGGCAGCGCCGCGGGCGGAAGCGGTTCCACCGCCGCGGGGGACGGCGACGCTTCAGGCGACGGCTGCCGCTCCGGTGTGACCAAAGCGCGCGGCGCGGGCGTGCGGAGCGCCACGCCGAGCCCGGCCGGCAACGCAAGGGTCACAAGCCCAACCACGAGCCCGGCAACCAGGAGAAAACGCAGCATGCCCTCTCCTCCGCAGTCGGGATGCAGTTGAACGACACCCTATCTCTATGGGGAACCTGTCCCTGATATTACATAAGGCGCTCCCGGCGCGCTCAGTAGTCGCTGCGCACCACCGGCCAGCCGATCCAGAAGCGGCCCTCCCCGCCCTCGTGCCGCACCGCCACCTGAACGTTCACCGGATAGGGGCCCGGGGGCAACAGCCGCGACCAGCCGGCCACCGAGGCCGAAGGGCCTTCGGCCCAGGGCTGGCGGTCCCGCGCCGCCACGCCGTCCAGCGCGGCAGCGGCCAGCGCCAGCGGACTGTCGGGTCTGGCCGTGCGGCCCGAGAGTTCCACGTAGACCGGCGCCTCGAGCCCTTCTGCCGCCAGTGCGGCCTGGAGTGCGGCGTGGGCCTCGTCCCAGCGGCCGGCTTCGGGGCCGTGGAGACGCCACTCCACGGTAAGGACAGGCCCTCCGATGCCGTCTTCCACGGCGAGGCGGCGCTGCCCGGCGGGAGAGGCCTGCGGTGCCCGGTCCAGGCGGGCGGCCAGTCGCTCCGCTGCCTCCGGGCCGGCCGCGGGCACCGTGGCCACGAGTACGGCTGCCTCCAGGCGCCCGCCCATGGCCGCCACGGCCCGGCCAAGGGCCGCGATGCCAGACTCCTCGGCGGAAACGTCGCTTGCGGCCACCTGACCCCCGTCTCCCGTGACCGCCGCACGGGCCGGCGCCAACCCCGGGCGGGCCGCCGCCAGAGCCACGTACACCGGCAGAAGCAGCAGGGCAGTCAACAGCACCGCTTGGCGCATCGGCTAACACCTCCTAAGGGGAGTCTTGCCCCCTGGGCGTTGACGTAAACACGCACCGGTTCCGGGCACGTGTACACGGAAGAAAGAATGCCCGGCAGGAATCCTGCCGATTCCATCGAATCATGGTGCAAGGTCGCAATAGACTGGTAGCGGGCACAATGGTGCCCATTCTTCATTCGTCCTGGAATTGAGAACATTTTGGGGGCGGTGGTCGCCGATGCACCCATACCTCGCCGGAGGCACTGCTGTGGGCATCGGGTTGATCGCGGCCGTGCCGCTCATCCGCTGGGGGCCGGTATGGTGGCGGGTGTGGCGGCGGGAGATGGCCAACCAGGAGTCGTTGGCCGCGGCAAAGGAGCGACTGAACGAGGAGGCGAGCCGTCTGTTTCCGTACACGCCAACCGAGCTCCAGCAGGCGCTGCAGGAGCAGGGGTACTTTCTTGATCTCCTGACGACCAAGAAGCTCTGGTCCTACCTCCGCCAGGGCAAGCCGGTGGGGCTGCGGGGCGAGCCCGGCATCGGCAAGTCGCAGCTCGCCGAGGCCTTCGCGCGGGCCATGGGATACGACCTGGTGGACCTGGAGTGCCACAGTCACCTCGAGGCCGAGGAGATCGGCATCTCCTGGAACGGCTTCAAGCAGATCGTGGACGCGCAGGTCTATCAGCGCACAGCTGACGGCCCGCCGCCGAACCTCTACACGCTGGAGTACCTGAACCGCACCCCACTCCTGGAGAGCGTGCTGGCGAACCGGCCCACCGTAGTCCGGGTCGACGAGGTCGACAAGCTCAACGAGCACACCACGAACTTCTTCCTGCGCTACCTGGACCGTCAGGAACTGGTGGTGCACAACCTCGACCAGCCCGGCCAGTCGCGCGTGCTGAAGGCGCGGGCGCCCCTTTTCATCTTCCTCACCTCCAACGAGTACAAGCGGCTGGATACCGCCTTCATGCGCCGCACGGTCTGGCTGGACCTCAAGTTTCCGTCTGAGGCCATCCTGACCCGTATCGTCGAGCGGGCTGCGGGGGTGCCGGTAGACTTCGCGGCGCGCGTGGCCCGCATCGTCGTCCAGCTGCGCCAGCTGAACATGGAGAAGAAGCCGGCGATTGCCGAGGCCATCGAGTGGGCCCGCGCCCTCCTGGATGTGGGAGACGGGAGCATCACCCCCGAAACGGTGGAGGTGACCATCGGCTTCCTGGCCAAGTACCCGGAAGACGAGGCCATCGTCAAGGAGGCGCTCCGACAGTGGTACGACGGCTTCGGACGAACCGCCTGACCGATGCGCTGCTGCGCTGGCCCCGCCTTCTCGTTCGCTGGCTGCTGGCCCGTCTGGGCCGTCTGAAAGCGCGCAGCCGGCGCGCCCTGCGCACGGGGGTGCGCGTGGCGCGCCTGTTTCTTTCTGCCCGCGATCCGAACAACTTGTACGTCATCGCCGGCGAGGGGGCGTATCACCAGCCGGAGGGTGCGCTGGCCCTGGCGGCGGTGCAGCCGGGCGAACGCTCCGCCACCCTGCTGTGGGCGGGCACCCCTGCGCCCGTGCCCGAGATCGCCGTGACTGGCCGCCTCACCCTCTGGGGCGGGCTGGCGCCGTCGTCGGTGGCCGAGAGCGCGGCGGGAGCCGAGGCGGCCAACCGCCGGTACGCGTATGTGGACCTGCTGAGGTCACCGCTCCGCAAGCTCTCGCAGCGGGAGATCGAGCAGCTGGAGGAATTGGTGGAGCGCCTGGCGCGCCGGTGGCTCAACACCGACCAGACGTTCCGGCACTGGCCCCGCCGCAACCGGCTCGACGTGGCACGCACGCTCCGGTACAACATCCCCCGCTACGCCGGAACGGTGCTCCAGTTCCGGTGGCCGGTGAAGGAGATCCCCGAGCCGGAGCCGGCCAGGCCTGCCCGTATCCTGGTGATCGGCGACGTCTCCCACTCGATGGTCCACTACGTCTCCGTCCTGCTCTTTTTCTTTCACAGCCTCAACTTCAAGTTCAGTGTAGAGAGCTACGTCTTCAGCGAGAGGGCCACCTATGCCACCCCGTACCTGAAGGGCACCGGCTCCTTCGAGGCGAAGGTGCAACGGCTCATGCAGGGGGCCCGGTCCTGGGACGCGGGCACCCGGTTCGGCTCGGCCCTGGCCGAGATCGCGGCGCACGCGCGGGTAGACGACCAGACCTACGTGCTCATCGCCACCGATGGCAAGGTCTCCCTGAAAGAGGACGAGCGGCGCAAGATCGAGCTCTACATGGGCGAGCTGCGCCGGCGGGCCCGGCAGGTAATCTTCGTCACCCCGTCGGCCGACTTCTCCAGCGGAGCACGGGGAGAGGGCCGGCAGAAGCAGCGGCGGCTGGGCACCCTGATGTACGGCTGCCACCAGGTGCCCATCTGGGCCATGGGCACGCCGCACTGGTACGGCGTCCTGGGCCGATACGCAGATCGGATTTACCTGGTGCGCACCGTGCAGGACCTCCTCGACATGGTCGAGAACCTGCTTATGAGCAGCTCCCCCACGGAGAGTGAATAACCTGTGGAGGTTCGCATGGGAAGGTTTGAACGAATTACCAACCAGCGCATCTACCAGCAGATCGTGGACCAGATCACCCGCATGGTACAGCAAGGCGTCCTGCAGCCCGGCGATCGCCTGCCGCCCGAGCGCCAGCTGGCGGAGGAGTTCGGCGTGAGCCGGGCGGCGGTGCGCGAGGCCCTCTCCGCCCTCCGCCTGCTGGGCCTGGTCGAGGTGCGCGCCGGCGAGGGTACCTTCGTCGCGCACTCGGCCGGCGACCGGATCATCTCCCCGCTGGCCCTGGTGCTCACCATCGAGCAGAGCGAGGCCGTGGGGCGCGAGCTCCTGGAACTGCGGGCGGCGATCGAGGCCCAGGCCGCCGCGCTGGCCGCCGTCAGGCGCGAACCGGAGGACCTGGTGGCGATGGAGGAGGCCCTGGCCGAGATGGAGGCCGACCTGCATGCGGGCCGGCTGGGCGCAGACGCCGATTGGCGCTTCCACGACGCGGTGGCCAGCGCCAGCGGCAACGCGCTCCTGCTCAAGACCATGCGCTCGCTGAGCGAGACGATGCGGGAGGCGCTGGGGCTCTACCGTGAGCGGCTGCTGCGGATCCCGGGCATGGGCGAGGTTCTGCTGCAGGAGCACCGGGACGTGCTGGCGGCCATCCGGGAGCAGAATCCGGTCGCGGCCCGGGAGCGGATGTTGTCGCACATCCTGCGGGTCCAGTCGACGCTCTACGGGCAGGAACGGGAGTAGCGGTCTAGCGGCGCCGGTACAGAGGGGCTATTTGTGAGCGCAATAACTTGCGCTTATGACTCCTTGTCGCCAATGGAAGGTCATTTGCCGCGCGGGCAGCAGGCAGAAGCGTAGACCCCTGCGAACAATAGGAGTGGTCTGACCACCAGTCCATCCGACCACGCGCGGGTGCGGCTGCCATCCTACCACTCATCTCATCATGGGGGGCTCGTGCATGCAGTTCCTGCAGACCTATGACCCGCTCGGCCAACCGCTGCTCTCCACCCTGGTTGCGGCGCTGCCGCTGCTGCTGCTTCTCTACCTCCTCGCCTTCGTGCCCTGGCGCGACAAGCAGGGCCAGCGCCGCCGCGGCATCCCGGCGCCCCGGGCCGCCCTGGCTGCGTCGCTCCTCTCCCTGGTCTTTGCGGTCTTCATCCTGAAGATGCCGGCCATCACGGCCACCACGTCATTCCTCTACGGCGCCGCGTCCGGCCTGTTCCCCATCGGCTGGATCCTGCTGGCGGCCATGTTCCTCTATACCCTCACGGTGGTCACGGGCCAGTTCGACGTGGTCAAGGAATCCATCGTCTCTATCTCCTCTGACCGGCGCATCCAGGTGCTGATCATCGCCTTCGCTCTGGGTTCCTTCCTCGAGGGAGCGGCGGGCTTCGGCATTCCCGTGGCCATTGCCGGAGCCATGATGGTCGGGCTGGGCTTCAAGCCCTTCCAGTCGGCGGTGCTCAACCTGCTGGCCAACTCGGTGCCCGTGGCCTTCGGCGCCATCGGCACGCCCATCATCACCCTGGGCGCCGTGACGGGCCTCGACGCGCACCGGCTCGGCATGCTCTCCGCCCTGGAGCTCATGCCCTTTTGCCTGATCACCCCCGCGCTGGTGATCACGGTCATGGTCAAGATGGACCGCAAGCCCCTCCGCAAGGTGTTGGAGGTCTGGCCGGCCCTGGTGGTATCAGGCGTCGCGTTCACCCTCTCGGAGTACCTCACCGCCGCCTACCTCGGCCCCAACCTGGTGGGCATCCTCGGCGGTCTCATCACCCTGGTGGCCCTGCTGGGGCTGTGCGCCGTGTGGAAGCCCGCCCGCCCCTACGATGAGGAGGCCGCCATGACCGCCCCGGCGGCGGGGGCGCGCTCCGTCGCCGCCATGGCCGGCGGTGCCGGCGGCCACAGCCGTGGCGAGGTCGCCCGGGCGTGGCTGCCGTGGGTGCTGCTCACCCTCTTCGTCTTCCTCTGGGGACAGCCCGCCGTGAAGAATGCGCTGGACCGGGGGCTCGGCGGCATTCCCACCGTGTTCAAGTGGCAGGTCCCCTTCCTCCACGGCGTGGTCTATCGCATGCCGCCCGTGGTGCCCGAGCCGGCGGCCGAGTCGGCCGTCTACACGCTCAACTGGCTCTCCTCCCCCGGCACCGCCATCTTCCTGGCCGCCATCATCGCGGGGCTCTGCCTGCGCATGACGGGGGCGCAGTGGAAGGAGACCATCACCCGCACGCTCACCCGCATGAAGGGGCCGGTCACCACCGTGGCGATGGTGCTGGGCTTCAGCTACCTCACCCGGTACACGGGCACCGACGGCACCCTGGGGCTGGCCTTCACGAAGACCGGCTTCCTCTACCCGTTCTTTGCCCCGCTCCTCGGCTGGATCGGCGTCTTCATCACGGGCTCTGACACCTCGGCCAACGCCATGTTCGGCAGCCTGCAGCAGATCACGGCGCGCCAGCTGAACCTCGACGAGTATTTGATCGTCTCCGCCAACTCCGTCGGCGGCTGCACGGGCAAGCTGGTCAGCGCCCAGTCCCTCGTGGTAGCTACCGCCGCAACCTACGAGGACCAGCGCGAGGCCAGCAGCGCGGTCGGGTCCATCCTGCGCGCCGTTGCCGGCTTCAGCCTGGGAATGGCGATTGTCGCCGGCCTGATCCTCATGGCGCTCGCCTACGTTTTCCCCGGTCTGGTCCAGTGATGGGAGGTGTCTGATGTGAAGGTATCGCTGTTCATCACCTGTCTGGCCGACCACTTCGCCCCGCAGGTCGGCGAGGCGGTGTTTCACCTGCTGCGCCGCCACGGCGTGGAGGTCGACTTCCCGGCTGGCCAGACCTGCTGCGGCCAGCCCTCATGGAACACGGGCCATCTGGACGACGCCCGTGACTTCGCCCGGCTCTATATGAAGACCTTTGCCAGAAGCGAGTACATCATCCAGCCTTCGGGCTCGTGTGCCGGGCACGTGCGGTATTTCTACCCGAAGATGTTCCCCGACGGCTCCCCCGAACAGCGGGAGGCGGCGGCCATCGGGCAGCGCACTTACGAGTTCACCGAGTTCATGGTGAAGGTGCTGGGCGTGAAGGACGTCGGCGCCCGCTACAAGGGCAAGGCGTTCTTCCACACCAACTGCCACATGCAGCGGGAGCTGAAGGTGCGGGAGGAACCGCTGGAGATGCTGCGCTGCGTGCGCGACCTCGAGCTGGTCGACATCCCCCGGCCCGACCTCTGCTGCGGGTTCGGTGGCGCCTTCTCGGTGAAGGAGCCGGAGATCTCCACCGCGATGGCCGACGACAAGCTCGACGCCATCCTGGCCACCGGCGCCGACCTGCTGGTCAGCTCCGACCTGGGCTGCCTGATGCACCAGGGCGGCCGCCTGGAGAAGCGCGGCATCACCTCTGTCCGGCCGGTGCATATCGCAGAGCTGCTGTGGGAGGGGGTTCAGCAGAATGGCCGCTAGAGCCGAAGCCCTGGAGCGGGTGCGGAAGGCGCTGGGCGACCAGCACCTGCGGGGGGCCGTACGCTATACCGCCGAGAACCTGTACATGAAGCGCAAGGCCGCCATGGCCGACCTGGACGCCCAGGCGGCCAGGGGCGATGCCATCGGCAACTTCGAGGAACTGCGGGCCCGGGCCCGGGAAATCAAGCTGCACACGCTGGCCCACCTGGACGGCTACCTGAAGCAGGCGGCCGACCAGATCCGGAAGAACGGTGGTGTGGTGCACTGGGCCAGGGACGCCGAAGAGGCCAACCAGATCGTGCTGGAGATCTGTCGCAAGCGCGGCGCCCGGAAGCTCATCAAGTCCAAGTCCATGGTCTCCGAGGAGATCCACCTCAACCAGCGCCTGGAGGCCGAGGGGCTGGAAATCGTCGAGTCCGACCTGGGCGAGTACATCATCCAGCTGGCCCACGAGACCCCGGCCCACATCGTGATCCCGGCCATTCACAAGACCCGCCGGCAGATCGCCGACCTCTTCGGCGCCGTCGCCGGCCACGAGCTCCCCACCGACACCAAGTCGCTGACCGCCTTCGCCCGGGCCACCCTGCGCCACAAGTTCATGACCGCCGACGTGGGCGTGACCGGCGCCAACTTCGTCGTGGCGGAGACGGGCACGATCTGCCTGGTCACCAACGAGGGCAACGGCCGGCTCACCACCTCGGTTCCGCCCTGCCAGATCACCCTGGTGGGCATGGAGAAGCTGGTGCCCCGCCTGGAGGACCTCGCGGTGATGATGGCCCTGCTGCCCCGCAGCGCCACCGGGCAGAAGATCACCACCTACTTCAACATGATCACCGGCCCGCGACGGCCCGGCGAGCCCGACGGCCCGGAGGAACTGCACGTGATCTTCCTCGACAACGGGCGCTCGCAGATCCTGGGCAGCCAGTACGAGGAGGTGCTCACCTGCATCCGCTGCGGCGCCTGCCTCAACTCGTGCCCCGTCTACCGGCAGCTGGGCGGCCACGCCTACGGCTCCACCTATCCCGGGCCCATCGGCTCGGTGCTCACCCCGCTGCTGCAAGGGCTGGAAGAGTGGGAGGAACTGCCCCAGCTGTGCAGCTTGTGCGGCGCCTGCCACGAGAACTGCCCGCTGGGCATCCACCTGCACGAGTACATCATCCAGCTGCGAGGCGAACTGGTCGCCCGGGGCCGCGAGAACCCGCTGATGCGCACGGCCCTGAAGCTGGTCCACTTCGCCTGGACCCGCCCCGGCGTCTACCGGTTCGTCGCCGGCTCGGCGCACCTGGGGACGAAACCCTTCACCCGCAAGCGGAAGGATGGCAGCGAGTACCTCGACAACCTGCCCTCCATCGCCGCCGGGTGGACCATGAGCCGCACCATGCCGGCGCCGGCCAGGAGGCCCTTCCACCAGCGCTGGGCGGAGCTCGAACGCCAGGGAGGTGCCAAGTAGATGACCACCGAGCAGGAGTTCCTCTCGCACGTGGCCCGGAGGCTCGGCCGCAGCCCTGAGCCGGCCCCGGCCCCCTTCCGGCCGTCCCGGCCGGTCGGCCCCGTGGGCCCGAAGGGCGGCTACGCTCTCGCCGACCGGTTCCAGCAGGAGCTGGAGAAGATCAGTGGGGTGGTCCACCGGGTGAAGTCTGAGGGCGAGGTTGCGCCGCTCATCGCCCGTATTTTGAAGGAAGCCGGTGCGGCGGGCAAGCCTGTGGCCCGCTGGGCGGACCCCGCGCTGGATGCGCTCGGTATCGATCAGGCGCTGACGGCGGCCGGCCACCCCGTGGTGGCCTTCCAGACGGGCGGCGACGGGCGGGCTTTCGTGGAGGCGGTGGAGAAGGCGGCGGCGGGCGTGGTCGCCTGCGATGCGGCCATCGCCGAGACCGGCACCATCGTGATGACCACAGCCCTCACCCGGGGCCGCACGGTGAGCCTGCTGCCGCCGCTGCTCATCGCCGTGCTGCGCAAGGAACAGATTCGCTACAGCAGCGTGGACGTGTTCCAGGCGCTCGCTTCCGGTGCGATGCCCTCGCAGGTGATCTTCAAGTCGGGCCCCAGCCGCAGCTCGGACATCGAAAACGACCTCTCGATCGGCGTCCACGGCCCGGGCGCCCTGCACGTGATCCTGATCTGAACAGCGCAAGCGGGAGGGGGTAGACCCCTCCCGCTGCTCGTTGTACGAGAGCCCACGCCTCCCAGGGCGTGGGCTCGTGCGCTTATTCCTCCTCGTCCAGCGCGCCGGCCGCCCGCAGGCGGGCCAGTGCACGGCGCAGCGCGGCCTCGGCCCGCGCCCGGTCGATGTTGGCCTTCCGGTCGCGCAGCCTGGCTTCGGCCCGCTTCCGGGCCTGCATGGCCCGCGCCACGTCGATGGACTCGGCCAGTTCGGCCGCGTCGGCCAGCACGGTAACCCGGTTGTGGGAAACCTCCATGAAGCCGCCGATCACGGCCGCCCGCTTGAACACGCCGTCCTGCCGGTAGCGGAGGACGCCGATGCGCAGGTTGGCCACCATGGGCGCGTGGTTGTGCAGGATGCCCATCGAGCCGTCCACCACCGGCACGACCACCGCGTCCGTGGGCGCGTCCTTCAGCACCGTGTGCTCGGGCGTGATGATGGTGAGCGTCATCGCTTCTGCGGCCACTTTACTTCACCTCGGCCAGCAGCTTCTTGCCCTTCTCCACGGCCTCCTCGATCGTGCCGACCATGTAGAACGCCTGCTCGGGCAGGTCGTCGTGCTTGCCCTCGAGGATCTCCTTGAAGCCCTTGACCGTGTCCTTGACGTCGACGAACACGCCGGGCAGGTTGGTGAACTTCTCGGCCACGAACATCGGCTGCGAGAGGAAGCGCTCGATCTTGCGGGCCCGGGCCACGATGAGCTTGTCTTCGTCGGAGAGCTCGTCCATGCCCAGGATGGCGATGATGTCCTGCAGCTCCTTGTACCGCTGCAGCACCTTCTGCACGCCGCGGGCCACCTCGTAGTGCTCCCGGCCCACGATGTTCGGGTCGAGGATGCGGGAGCTGGA
>ENA-UPSB01001533-UPSB01001533.1-bioreactor-metagenome-genome-assembly--contig:-NODE-1533-length-26524-cov-6.737164_pt1 | contig 26524 bp, 29 predicted proteins | sample MGYA00238182_ERZ773286 | MGnify/ENA primary metagenome ERZ773286 (study PRJEB29026, sample SAMN07631240) | bioreactor metagenome | isolation source: Switchgrass digestor | place: USA: Dartmouth...
GTGCGGTCGGTGATCGCCGACCGGAAGTTCTCGGGATCCGACGGGTCGACGAACTTCACCGTGATGCCCAGGCGGGGCAGGTTGTGGGCGAACAGGGCGTACGTGCCGCCGTAGAGGCTGGAGGCCGCGACGATCTCGTCACCCGCCCGGGCCAGGTTGAGGATGGCGTAGAGCTCCGCGTTCTGCCCCGAGGCCACGGCCAGCGCCCCCACGCCCCCCTCCAGGGCAGCCACGCGCTTCTCAAACACGTCCGTGGTCGGGTTCATGATGCGGGTGTAGATGTTGCCGGGTTCCTGCAGGCTGAAGAGCCGTGCCGCATGCTCCGTGTCCCGGAACACGTAGGAGGTGGTCATGTAGAGCGGCACCGCCCGCGCCCCCGTGGCATCCACCTCATGGCCGGCGTGAATCGCCAGCGTCTCCAACCGGTACCGCCGATCCGTCAACGCAACCACTCCCCACTCTCAGACTGACCGTGGCTGCATGCTACCACGGGAGGCGGGAAGCGGCAAGAGACTGTTCTCTATAGTGGAAACAGTCATGGCCGCGACGGCAGGCGTCGCGGCCATACGGCGCACATCTTCCTCTACATCTTCACGTCCAGGAGCAGCCCCCGGATCTCGTCCACGGCAGCCAGGATAGCCAGCCGGTCCCGCTCCTGCTCCAGCACCAGGCGGGAGAGTTCCTCCAGCCGCTCGTCCACCCGCTGGATGGTGATCAGGGTCCGCTGCTCCCAGGCCCCGGTATCCCAGTCCAGCTCCTGCCGCACCTCCGCCATGTGCCGCGTGATGTCCCGGAAGAGGCGTCCGATCGCCTCCCGGTAGCGGTGCAGGTCTTCCTGGGTCAGCGACTCGGTCAGCCGCCGTCCCAGCTCGTCGATCTCCTGCAAGGCCCGGTCGATGCGCTCATTGAAATGCATGGCGTGGGTGCGCGCCAGATGCTCGCGGAAGGGCACGCGGGCGGCACCGGTCGCCCTTTCGCCGTTCCCCGTGGTCGCCACCCGGGTCAGGCCGGTCATCAGGCGCACCCGGTCCATGGCCATTCCTCCTTCAGTCCTGCAGGGCGTCAATGGCGGCCAGGATCTCCGTGGTGGACGGCATGCCCGGCTGCGTCCACCGGATCACCCCCTGCCGGTCGATCAGGAAAACCGTCCGCTGGATGAGGCCCAGGGCGTTCAGCACGCCGTAGGCGGCGGCCACGGCCTTCCCCTCATCCGCGCAGAGCGGGAAGCGGAAACCCTGCTTCTCGGCCCAGCGCTTGTGCGAGGCGAGGCTGCCGGGGTTGACGGCCACCACCTGCACCCCGCGGGCCTCGTACAGGAACGCTGCGTCACGCGCAGCGGCAAGTTGCCGGTTTCATCCGGGTGTGTTGTCCCTGGGGTAGAAAATCAGGAGCACGCGCTTTTGGCCCCGGAGCGCCGAGAGAGTGAACGTGCCCTCGGTGGACTCCAGGGTGAAGTCGGGGGCCACCTGGCCAGGCTGCAGCATGAGCGCCACCCCTTCCCTTGCTCGTCTCCGCGCCTATTCGCCGCGCGACGCCCAACTCCTGCCAGACAGGGTTCAGTGCCGGACGGGATGGCCGAGGAAAGACGCGATGGGCTCGGTCAGGCGGTGGGCCTCCAGGAGTGCGGCCCGGTGGCCGGCCAGCGAGTCAAGGGTCCAGACCTCGGCGCGCCCGCCGTAGGTGCGGATCAGGCCTGCGAAATCCTGGCTGACGGCCGGGGGGAAGAGGATGTCGGAGGAGACGGGCATGAGCAGGACCTCGGCGGTGATCTTCTGCGCCGCCACCTCCAGGTCGCGGTTGCCGCAGGCCACGTTGTGGAGGAGCGCCATCCGGGCGGTGGCGGCGACGTAGGCCGGATCCAGCACGCGGGCCAGGCGTTCAGCCTCGGCATCCAGCTCGGCCTGGAAGGCGTAGCGGCCGTCGGGCCCGGCCCAGGGGTGGGGCGAGGCCGTCGCCGTGCGTCGCCCCCAGACCGCGTCCAGCCAGTCGTTAGAGGAGGAGAGCGTGAGGTAGAGCCGCACCGCATGGAGCAGCCCGTCCCGGGGGGAGGATGCGATGGCGTCAATGGCCGCCTGACAGACCGCCAGGGAGAAGAGCGGCGTCGCCTGGGGGCCGCTGGCTGCGGCGATCACCTGCCGTACCCGGTCGGGGTACGTCACGGCCCATTCCAGCGCCTGAAAGCCGCCGGTGGAGGGGCCCGCCACGCAGGCCAGCCGCTCGATGCCCAGCGACGACAGCAGCTGCCGCTGCAGCCGCACGTTATCCCGCACCGTCACCTGGGGAAGCCGATCCGCTTCCGGCTCGCCCGCGCCGGCGGCGGCCGAATCGGCGCGGTGCGGGTTATAGAGCGTGTCCACCGCCACGACGAAATAGCGGTCGGTGTCAAACGCGCGCCCGGGGCCCACCAGCGGCTCCCACCAGCCGGGGCGGGGGTCTGCCGCGCTGCTGGCCGCATGCCGGTGACCGAGGAAGGGATGGCACAGCAACACGGCGTTGTCCCGCTGCGGGCTGAGACTGCCGTACGTCTCGTAGCTGACGGTGGCCGAAATCGTCTCCCCCACCTCGAGCTTCAGGCCGTCGGTGGTGAAGCGGTGCACTGGTCTGCTCACGCGCATTGTCGCCTCCTGAGCGCGCAGACGGACGCACAGTCCTGTCCTTCTGCGCCAGTGCTCAGGAGTTGGCGAACCGCCCGGCATTCTCCTCTGCCGGAAGGACGGGGATTGCTGGCATCCAGCGGTTCACACCTCTTCCGCCGCCTGCGCCCGGGCCCGTGCGGGGCGCCTCGTCCGGCCGGCGGCCTTCCCCGCACCAACCTTCTCTCCGGTGCGGGCCGGCTTCCCCGCCTTCTTCTGCTCCGCGCGGCCGAAGCGGCAGTAGGGAAGCAACGGGCACTCGCTGCAGCGCGGGTTCCGGGCGTGACAGACCTGCCGGCCGTGGTAGATGAGCCAGTGGTGCGCCTGCGACCAGTACTCCCGGGGGATGCGCCGCATCAGCTGCTGCTCGGTCTCCTCGGGCGTCTTGGCCGTGGCCAGACCCAGCCGGTTGGCCACGCGGAAGACGTGGGTGTCCACGGCAATGGCAGGCACCCCGAAGGCGTTGGAGAGCACCACGTTGGCCGTCTTGCGGCCCACGCCGGGAAGCGCCATCAGCTCCTCCCGGGTGGCGGGCACCTCGCCGCCGTACCGCTCGAGCAGCAGCCGGCTGAGCGCCTGGATGTTCTTGGCCTTGCTGTGCCAGAGCCCGCAGTCGCGGATCATCTCACCGATCTCGTCCACGGTGAGCGCCGCGAAGTGCTCGGGCCGGTTGTACCGCGGGAAGATGCGAGCCGTGACAATGTTCACCCGGGCGTCGGTGCACTGCGCCGAAAGCACGGTGGCGACCAGCAGCTCGAAAGGGGTGCTGTGGTGGAGGGCGCACCTGGCGTCCGGGTACATCTGTGCGAGTGTTTCAAGGATGGCCTGGGTCTCCGAACGGCTGGCTGCCATACCGTCACTCCTATTCCAATCCTCTGCCGGCGTCCCGCCCGGGCGCCGCGCAGCGTCAAAAAGGCGTCATCCGTCGCGGAAGGGGGATCGGTACCATGACGGCGGAACTGGAACGGGCCACCCGGAGGCTGGCATCGGCTGACCCGGGCGAGCGGGTGGCAGCGGCCCGGGACCTGGAAGCGCACCTGACCGCCCTGCTGGCGGCCGGCGCCACCGGCGGAGCGCCGCTGGCGGAGCGCCTCCTTCCCGCACTCGTGAAGGGGCTGGGCGACACCGAGAAGGGGGTCCAGGTCCACTGCGCCAACTGCCTGCAGCTGCTGGCGCCCCACTCCGGGGCCGTGCTGCCGGCACTCCGGGAGGCGCTGACGCCCCCGGATGAACGGCGAGCCTGGGGCGCCGCCTTCGTGGCCGGCCGGCTCGGCTTCTGGTCAGCAGGCGTGGGCCGGGCCCTGGCCGCCGCGATGGGCGCCCCCGACCGGGACATCCGCTGGGCCGCCGCCGACCTCGCGGTCGCCCTCGGCCGGGCGCACCCGGAATGTGTGGAGATGGCGAAAGAGACCCTGCAGTCGCCCGTGCCCGCCGCCCGGAAGATGGCCGCCTACTGCCTGGGCGCCATGGGCGCGTACGCCGACGTGGCCGGGGCACTGGCGGGGCGGCTGGCGGACCCCGACCGGGACGTCCGCCGTGCCGCGGTCCTGGCCCTGAACCGGCTGCCCCGGGTGCCGGCAGACGTGCAGCGGCAGGTGGTCTCCCTGCGGCAGGACCCCGACCAGTTCGTGCGCCGGGCGGCGGACGCCGTCGCCAGGCGCTGGGGGCTGTAAGACCTCATTCCTTAAGTCGCCGGCGCGTCCGCAAGCGGTGCGCCGGCAGAACTCGCCACAGCAGGAGGACAACCGATGGCAACCAGATACCAGCGCTCCGAAGCTTACTACGAACGGGCCCTGGCCCGCATCGTCGGCGGCGTCAACTCGCCCGCCCGCTCCTTCAAGGCGGTGGGCGGCGGCGCGCCGGTCTTCATGCAGCGAGGCCAGGGGCCCTACCTCTTCGACGTGGACGGAAACCGGTACATCGATTACCTGGGGGCCTACGGACCGGGCATCCTCGGCCATGCCCACCCCGAGATCGTCGCCGCCATCGCCCGGGCGGCGGAGGGGGGCACCCTCTACGGCACCCCGACCCCCTGGGAGGTGGAGCTGGCCGAACGGCTCCACGCCGCCATTCCCTCCCTGGAGCGGGTGCGCTTCGTCTCCACCGGCACCGAGGCCGTGATGTCGGCGGTGCGGGTGGCCCGGGCCTTCACCGGCAGGCCGAAGCTGATCAAGATGGAAGGCTGCTACCACGGCCACTCCGACTTCGCCCTGATTGCGGCCGGCTCCGGCCCGTCGCAGCTGGGCACGCCCGACTCCGCCGGGGTCACCGAGGGGGTCGCGCGCGACGTGATCACTGTGCCCTACAACGACCTGGACAGCCTGGCCGAGGCGCTGGACGTGTGGGGACGCGAGGTGGCCGCGGTCATCATCGAGCCGATCGTGGGAAACTTCGGCGTGGTGAACCCCGCCCCGGGCTACCTGGAAGGAGTGAAGCGGCTGGCCCACCAGCACGGCGCCCTGCTCATCTTCGACGAGGTGATCACGGCCTTCCGCGTGGCCTACGGCGGCGCCCAGACCCTGCTCGGGGTGGAGCCCGACCTCACGGCGCTGGGCAAGGCCATCGGCGGCGGGGTGCCCCTGGGCGCCTACGGCGGCCGGGCGGAGATCATGGACTGGGTGGCACCGCTCGGTCCGGCCTACCAGGCGGGCACGCTGGCGGGCAACCCGCTCTCGATGCAGGTGGCCCTGGCCGCGCTGGAGATCCTGGGGCGTCCCGGGGTCTACGAGCGTCTGGAGGCCGACTCCGCCTACCTGGCCGACGGCCTCGTGGCCAGCGCCCGGCGCCACGGCCTCACGGTGCAGTTGGGCCGCGCCGGCTCGATGTTCACCCTCTTCTTCTGCGACGAACCCGTCACCAACTACAAGGGGGCGGAGCGCTCCGATCCCCGGCAGTTCACCGCCATGTTCCGCGGCCTCCTGGACCGCGGGATCCTGCTGGCGCCGAGCCGGTTCGAGGCCTGGATGCTCTCGGTGCAGCACAGCCGGGCCGACCTCGAGGAGACGCTGCAGATCGCCGACGAGGTCTTCAGGCAGATGGCGGCGCAGCGCCCGACCGCGGGCGACGCAGACGCCTAGATCGACACGTGGACGGCGGCGCTGACCATGGCCGCCACAAAGAGCACGATAACCAGGGTCGCCAGGGCGATTCCGACGCCCACCGGGATGAGGAAGACCACCACGGCCTTCCCCGTATCCACGCCCAGGGCCGCCCGGATGGCCATCACCGTGAGGACCAGCGTCCAGATCCAGAACCCCAGCCCCAGGAGAATGGCCAGCCAGGTAAGGCCGAGCCTGCCCAGCATCAGGTTGAGCGGGGCCTGCAGCAAGGCCGGCGTCAGTGCGAAGCCCAGCGTGGCGAGCATGGCCCGGCCGTCGCGGGCCCCGCCCATCATCTCGCCGATGAGCCCGTAGACGGCCGCCCGCAGGAACCACCAGAGTACGGTGCCGACCGCACCCAACACCACGCTCCAGGCCGCCATCTGGCCCAGGAAGGCCTCCATGATCGGTTGCGCTTCACCGGGCAGACCGGCCAGCGTCCTGTCGAGCTGGGCCACCATCGCGTCCCTGGTTCCCGCGAACCCGAGGACGGCGGTGAAGAGGGCGATGCCGATCACCAGCAGGGCGGCCGCCTTCACGGGCCGTTCGGAAGCGATGCGGGCCATCGCGTCCTTCGGAGCCGTGATCACGTCCAGGATCAAATCCCAGACCGAGGACCGGTTCTTCGGCTCGTTCCGCTCGTATGATTCCATCATCATGCGCAACCCTCTTTCGCTACTGCAGAATTGCCGGCTTCGTCTCCAGGGCCCAGAGGCCGCCAGACGGGCTCCGGCCAACCACCTCCGTCAGGGCCTTCCCCAGCAGGGCCCCGAACAGCGAGTTGCCCTTGTTCATCTCCCGCACCGACGGCTCGCCCTCGATCCCTGCGAGCTCGCCGGCCACCTCCACCGAGCGCTTCAGATCGCCCAGCTCATCCACCAGGCCCAGCTCCAGCGCCTTCCGCCCGGTGAGGATCCGCCCGTCGGCAATCGCCCGCACCTGCTCGGGGTCCATGCCGCGCCCCTCGGCCACCGCCTGCACGAAGTCCGCGAACGCCTCGTCCACGAGTTCCTGCAGGAGGGCCCGCTCGTCGTCCGTCATCTCCCGGGCCGGGTTACCAATATCCTTATAGGTTCCGCTCTTGAAGGTTTCCAGTTCGTAACCGAGCTTTTCGTAGATCCCCGCGAGGTTCTGCACCTGCAGGATGACGCCGATGGAACCGGTCTGGGTGGCCGGGTTGGCGATGATCCAGTCAGCCGCCGCCGAGATCCAGTACGCAGCCGAGGCGGCGGTCTCGCCCATCGAGACGACCACGGGCTTGCCTGCAGCCTGCACGCGCTTGATGGCCTCGCTGATCTCCCAGGCGGCCACCAGGCTGCCACCCGGGCTGTTCACCCGCATGACGACGGCCTTGAGCGTGGGATCCTCTGCCACCTCGTCCAGCTGCGCCACGATGTCGTCCGACCCGGCGTAACCGCCCAGAAGGCCGCCGCTGCTCTCACCCGTCTCCATCACGCCTTCCACCCGCAGCAGGGCGATCTCCCCACCGGCCGCCCGGCTCGTGCGCTCGCCTGCGTTCGGCCCCTGCCACAGGGCCACCGCCAGGGAGAGCACGACAACGGTGATCAGTGCGATTCCTGCAACCCAACGCTTCATAGGATCCCTCCTGTTCACGCTCCGTCTTTGTCACCCGCGTTTTGCTGCACAGGTATGCTTTTCGCTGAGGGATAATCCCGTTAAAAGCGACCCGACATCGGGCATCCATGGTTCGCGCAGCGCGCAAGAGCCGCTCCGGCTGCCCCAGGGGCAGGGAGCGGCACTCATCACTCCTGGTTCCCCGGCGGTGGTGCGATCCACTCGCGCTCCACGTTCCGGGCCATCTTGGCCCGGTAGGCCGCTTCCAGGTCAATCCCTGCGTTGTTGGCGAGTTTGAAAATGTAGGCGAGGCAGTCGGCCAGTTCGAAGCCCAGGTCGTGCCGGTACTCGGCCACGGCCGCCTCCCAGGCCTTCTCCCTGCCCAGCTCCGGCTCGAGCAACTGGGCGCGCCAGAGCAGCTTGCGCACCTCGTTGGCCACCTCGCCCACCTCGCCGGTGAGCAGGATCATGTTCAGCTTCAGGTCCTGGCTCCAGCCCTTCTTCTCGTCCAGCCACCGGTGGAAGGCCTGGAAATCGGCAATCGTCTTCATCGCATTCGGGAACATGCTGGGCCTCCTCTGCCGTGGTTCTGTCAGCCGGCTGCCCCGTTCACCCCATCCGGGGCGCCAGTCCGTGCGCTTCCAGCCAGGAGAGGATCTCGGCGAAGACCTCCTCGTACCCGGGGTCGTTGAAAATCTCATGGTACTTCTCGGGGTAGAGCTTGAACTGCTTGTCGGCATAGCCGATCCGGTCGAAGACCTGGCGGGTCACTTCCGGGTCCACCAGCTGGTCCGCTCCGGCGACCAGGAAGAGCGCCGGCACGCCGTCGGGGAAGATGACGGCGGTGCGGCACTCCGCCGCCGCCCGGGTACACTCCACGAACCAGCGCGGCGTGGCCGTCTGGCAGCGCAGCGGATCCTTCTGGTCGAGGGCGATGCGCTCGGCGTTGCGGGTGCAGGCCTCGGGGGGGATGCCGGACTTCACCTGCAGCCGGGGGGCGATGACGGCCAGGAGGGGCGCCAGCGCCTGCTCCGCTCGGCTCACCTTGGCCCGGCTCAGGAACCACGGCGAGGAGAGCACGAGGGCAGAGATGGTCTCGGGGTAAGAGGCCGCGTAGCGGTAGGCGATGAGCCCGCCCATGGAGTGGCCGATCATCACCGGCCGGCCGCTGGCCTCGGTCACCAGGCTGACGAAGCCCCGCAGGTCGGCCAGGTAGTCGTCGAACCGGTCCACGTGCATCCGGACGCCCTCGGAGCGGCCATGGCCCCGGTGGTCCATGGCCCAGACGGCGAAGCCCCGCGCCGCGAACCAGGCGGCCACGTGCTCGTACCGCCCGACGTGCTCACCGGCCCCGTGCACCAGCACCAGGCTCCCCGTTGCCTGCTCGGGCTCCCAGACCCGGTAGTAGAGGCTCAGGCCGCCGCGACCGGTCAGGCTGCCGCTTCTCTCTTTCATGGCTCCTCCTCCGTTCAGCGGATACTGGATGCAACTTCGGTATCTGTCGGGCAATTCCTGTCGGGAGGGATTGTCTGGCAGCAGCACGAATCTTTTAAGCATCTCGCAAACGGAGGCGAGTGCGCGCGATGAGGCTCAACTGGAAGTACACCTTCATCATTGGCTTCGGGTTCTTCGGCGTGGGGCTTGTATGGCCTCTGTATAATGCTTACATGCCTATTTTCTATTCCAAGTTCATCGAATCCAAGACGACGATCGGCTACCTGATGACCATCGACAACTGGCTCGCCCTCACCCTCACCCCGCTCATCGGCTTCCTCAGCGACAGAACGCGCACGCGCTTTGGCCGGCGCATCCCGTACCTGCTGGTCTTCGCCCCCCTCTCCGCCCTCTTCCTCATGCTCATCCCCGTGGGCTGGGAGACCAGCCTGTGGCTCCTGCTCGGGGCGGCTATCCTGATGAACCTCTCCATGGCGTGCTGGCGCTCGCCCATCGTAGCGCTGATGCCCGACGTGACGCCCCCTCCGCTCCGCTCCAAGGCCAACGGCATCATCAACTTCATGGGCGGCCTGGCCTACATCGTGGCGATGTACGGCGGTGCGATCCTCTACCGGATGTACCCCGGCCTGCCCTTCGTGGGCTCGGCGGTACTGCTCCTGGGGGTCACGGCGATCTTCTACTTCTTCATCCGTGAGCCCGAGAACGCCACCGAGAAGTCCGAGCGGTTCCAGATCGGCTTCATCAAGGACCGCAGCGCCATCTTCATGCTGCTGGCCATCTTCTGCTGGTTCGTGGCCTACAACTCGCTGGAGACCTGGGTGACCACCTACGGCCGGGACTATCTCGGCCTGCACGAGGCGGACGTGGCCAAGCAGCTCACCTTCTCCGGCGGTGCCTTCCTCCTGTTCGCCATCCCCTCCGGCTTCCTGGCCGACGGCATCGGCCGGTTCAAGGGGCTGGGCCGTAAGCGGACCATCATCGGCGGCCTCCTGATGATGATCCTGGCCTTCTTCCTGCTCAATCTGCAGTCTGACCTCACGAAGGTCTGGTATCTCTTCGCCTTCGTCGGCTTCGCCTGGGCGTGGGTCAACATCAACTCCTACCCGATGATCACCCAGATGGCCCCCGAAGGGCGGATCGGCGCCTACACCGGCATGTACTACCTCTTCTCCTCGCTGGCCAACATCGCCGGGCCGCCCCTCTTCGGCTGGGTCTTTGACCACTACGGCTACGTCTGGTTCTTCCCGATGGGCATCATCTTCATGGCCCTGGCCATCCTGTGCATGCTGATGGTCCAGAAGGGTGAGAAGGAGTCCGCACCTGTGTCCGCCTCCTGAGCAACCGGCCCCATCGGCCGCCCCGGGCCCGTCACTCCGCTCCCGCGCGCAGGATCTCCTCCGCCAGGCGCTGGGTGGCCAGAGCCTCGGCCGCGGAGGTCTCCGGGGTGCGTCCCTCCCGCAGGCAGGTGAGGAAGTGGTCCAGTTCGGCGGCGATGCCCCGCTTTTCCAGGGTGGGCGTCCACGAGCCGAAGAGCGGCTCCACGCGCTCGGCGCCCCCCTCCCGTACCACGACCCGCTCCAGTTCCTCCACGATCACCGTCAGCCCGCCGCCCTGCAGTTCGACCCGCTCGGTAACGGCGCCGGCGCCCCAGCTCTGGGCCAGCTGCACCACGGTTCCCGTCGCGCCCTCCATCTGGGCGGTGACGAGGCCCGCCCGGGCCAGGGCCGCCCGGACCCTCAGGTCGCCGGCGAAGAAGCGGGCCAGGTCGATGATGTGAATGGTGTCGTCGGTGACGTAAAAGCGCAGCGACCTGCGGTCGCCGCCGCCGGCCCGGTGCTTCTGGACCAGGACGTACTCCACCGGCTTTCCCGCCTCTGCAAAGAGGGCCCTGGCCCGGCGGTAGGCAGGGGAATAGCGGCGGTTGAAACCGACCATGAGCAGCCGGCCCGTGCGGCCGGCTGCCGTCGCGATCGCCTCCGCCTCGTCCAGCGTCTCGGCCAGGGGCTTCTCCATGAACACGTCGATTCCGGCTTCCATCAGGGCAACGGCCTGCTCGGCGTGGACCTCCGTGGGGCTGAGCAGGTAGGCGGCGCGGGGGCGCAGGGCGAGGAGCTGCTCGAAAGTGCGGGCCTGCAGGTCGAGCCGGTACCGGGCAGCCAACTCGTCCACGCCCCGGCCGGTGCGGCTGCAAAGGGCCACGATGCGCACGCCGGGGTGCTGGGTGAGCACGGGCAGATGCGCCTTGCGGGCGATGTTGCCGAGGCCGACCACGCCCAGGGTCACGGGAGCGTTCATGTCAAACACCTCCTCAAGCGAGCGACGGCGGCGGAGCCTGCCTCCGCCGCCGTCGTATTCGCTGACTCACCGTCAGTTTCCCTGCTGCCCGCCGGTGCGGCTCGCCATCTGCTCGATCTGCTGGCTGGGCGGGAAGGGGAACTGGGTTTTGTACTGCAGGAACTGCTGGAACGTGTGGGCCACGCTCTGGGCCTCCGCCACGGGCAGCTTGTACCAGCCTTTCTTGAACATGAGGTGATAGACCTGGCGCTGCATCTGCATGCAGGAGTCGAAGTTCTGCTTGAACACGTTAAACAGGGCATCGTGGCTCGCCTCGATCATGGCCATGGCATAGCCGCTGGAGACGTACTTCTCCTGCGCCAGCAGGTCCTGCATGCGGTCGCGGTCGTTCATGGACGGGTCCTTTACCCGGGGCAGATTGGTCTGCTCCTTGTGCTCCATGGTGAGGTGCCCGCCCTGCATGGTGAACTGCGGCTGAACCCCCTGCTCTTGCTGCACGGCTCGCCCTCCTCACATCACGGTGGTCGGGGCGTCGGCGCCCGACACGGTGATCTGCGTCGCCTGGTCCACGTGCTGGCTCAGGTGCGTCAGAAGCCGCTCCAGGTTCTGCTGGTGCTGCTGGGCGATCTGAAACATCGCCTGCTTGCACTCGGGATCCTGGGTCTCGTTGGCGTAGTGGAACGCCTTCTTGCACGCCAGCAGTTCCCACGACATCGCGTCGCGCAGGTAGGCCAGGTCCTTGTCCGTCAGCGGGGTCATCCCGCCAATCTGAAACTGCACTTCCGCCTTCCTCCCTTCGGAAAACGCCCGCGTAAGCTTTCCCGGTTGGAAGGGGCGGCATGCTGCACGCGGCCTGCCAATCTCTGTGAGCAGAGGGCCGTGCGGCGGCCGCTACAGCTTCAGGTAGTGCGCACCCAGCCAGCCCAGGCCCAGCAGGATGATGAGCGCCAGCAGCTCCACGCCGGCCCGCTCGCCGATCTCCAGCCGGTCCTTGCTGCGGTCGCGCCCCCGCAGGATCGCCAGCGTGGGCCCGAACGTGAGCACGCTCAGCATGTACGTCACCGAAACCGGCCAGCCGAAGAGCAGCCTCCCCAGGGCACCGATGCTGACAGAGCCCACGAAGCTCCAGAATACGATCACCACGGTTTCATGCAGGATCGGGTTCATCCTCAGTCCTCCACGTCCACATTCGGCCTGCGCGGGGCGCCTGACGCCCGGACCTGTGCCCGCCCCGGACGGCGGGGGCGGTCAGTCCTCCAGAATCACGCCGAGGCGGCGCAGACCTTCCGCGCCGGCGGGGGTCACAGCCAGTCCGTCAGGCGTGTGCGCCAGCCATCCGGCGGCCAGCAGGTGACGCTGCAGCAGGAAGCCCAGGTGGGCCCCGATGTGCCGGCCGCACATGGCCACGGGAGCGCGGCGGCTGGCCGTCAGCGGGGCGAGGTCCAGACCGAGCGCCGCAAGGCCGGACCAGCCCAGCGGCGTCACGCCGGGCGGATCGGCCGTCACCCAGCCCAGTTCCACCAGACGGTCCGCCAGCCGCTCGGCCAGCCGCCCGCCCAGGTGGTCGTAGCACAGTTCGACCAGGGGCCGGTCGTTCACGCAAGCTCACCTCGCCCCTAGTGTGACCCGGTTGGGGCGTTCCCTGCAGGCGCTCGCCCCCGCCCCGGCCTGGGCCGGCACGCCGGCCGTGCCCGGCGTGCCTCGCCCGTTGCTCGGCTAGCGGCCCACCGGAACCGTGGGCTGCGCGGCCCGGTCGCCGGTGAGCACCACCAGCAGGTTGGTGACCAGGTCGGCCTTGCGCTCGGGCGAGAGCTCCACCTTGCGCTGTTCGTCCAGCATGTCGAGAGCCATCTCCACCATGGAGACGGCGCCCTCCACGATCTTCTGCCGCGCCGCGATGATGGCCGCGGCCTGCTGCCGCTGCAGCATGGCTCCCGCAATCTCGGGGCTGTACGCCAGGTGCGAGATGCGCGCCTCGATCACCGCGATGCCCGCCATCTCGAGCCGCTCCTGCAGCTCTTGCTGGAGGGCCAGGGCCACCTCCTCCGCGGAACCCCGGAGCGACGGCCTGCCCTCATTGTAGCCGTCGTCGTAGGGGTACTGGCTGGCGAGATGCCGGATGGCCGTCTCGGACTGCACCTCCACGAAGGCGTTGTAGTCCTCCACACTGAAGAGCGCCCGGGCCGTGTCCACCACCCGCCAGACCACCACCGCGGCAATCTCGATGGGGTTGCCGTCGGCGTCGTTCACCTTGAGCTGCGGCGAGGTGAAGTTGCGCACCCGCAGGCTGACCTTCCGCTTGCTCACCAGCGGGTTGACGAAGTACCACCCGTCAGACTTCACCGAGCCCATGTACCGGCCGAAGAGGATCAGTACCTCGGCCTGGTTGGGCTGCACGATGAAGAGGCCGTTGAGAAGAACCAGCGAGGCGACAAACAGCACGGTGCTGGTCACCAGGAGCAACGGCGACGGGCTCGCTCCCCTGTCGGTCGGGATCAGCCCCAGGACGAAGAGCCAGATCGAGACAGCCATCGCCGCCATGGCAATGAGAAGGCCCAGCCAGCCCGGCAGGGTCCGCACGCTGCGCTCGGGAATCGGGGTGATGGGTTCCGTCAGGCGTTCAACCATAGCTATGACCTCCCGTTCGCCGGCGGCGGAACACGCGCCGGCATTTTGCGAACCCACCTACTCATTCGCCGGCGCCGGGCAAATTCCCGTCGCTGCCGGGCGGAAACCTGTGGCGAGAGCGCCGTCGCAGACGTGAAAAGGGCTGCCCCGGCAGCGCAACCTGCCTGTGAGCAGCCCTGTTCCCCCTGGCTCCTCTTTTCCGCTACTGCCCGGCCGCAACCCGCAGCTGCCGGGCCGGGGCCTGCAGCAGCCCCCGCACCCGCAGCCCCTCGGCGATGCGCTGGATGGAGTACATGTAGGCCGCCGTCCGGGTGTAGGCGCCGTGCCGCTCGGCCGTGGCCACCACCTGCCGGAACGACTCCACCATCTTCTGCTCGAGCCGGGCGTTCACCTCTTCCTCGGTCCAGTAGAACTGGTTCAGGTTCTGCACCCACTCGAAGTAAGAAACGGTCACCCCGCCGGCGTTGGCCAGAATGTCGGGGATCACGAAGATGCCCCGCTGGGCGAGCACGTGGTCGCCATCGGGCGTGGTGGGGCCATTGGCCGCCTCGGCCACCACCCGGGCCCGGATGCCCCGGGCGACCTCGGCGTCGATCTGGTTCTCCAGCGCGGCCGGCACCAGGATCTCGCAGTCGGCGGTGAGCACGCCGTACTGATCAGTGGCGCGGCTGCCCGGGAACCCGACTACGCTGCCCGTGGCCTGCTTGTGGGCGATGAGGTCAGCCACCCGGACGCCGCCCGGGCAGAGAATGCCGCCCCGGCTGTCGCTGGCGGCCACCACCACCGCACCCAGCTCCTCCAGGAGCAGGCCGGTGAACTGCCCGGCGTTGCCGAAGCCCTGGATGGCCACCCGGGCGCCTTCCAGCCGCAGGCCCAGGTACTCCATGGCCTCGCGGATCGTGATCACGACGCCCCGGCCGGTCGCCTCGTTGCGCCCCAGCGACCCGCCGAGGGCGATGGGCTTCCCGGTGATCACGCCGGGGCAGCTGCGGCCGACGATCTTCTCGTACTCGTCGAGCATCCAGCCCATGATCTGCGCGTTGGTGTTCACGTCTGGAGCGGGAATGTCCCTGTCCGGGCCGATGAAGGGCCAGATCTCCCGCACGTAGCCCCGGGCGAGCCGTTCCAGCTCACCCTGGCTCAGCTTGCGCGGGTCAACCACGACACCGCCCTTGCCCCCGCCGTAAGGCAGGCCCACCACAGACGTCTTGAAGGTCATCCACATGGAGAGGGCCTTCACCTCGTCTGCGGTCACGGCGGGGTGGAACCGAATGCCACCCTTGGCCGGCCCGAGGGTCGTGAGGTGCTGGCTGCGGTACCCGGTGAACACCCGCACGCCGCCGTCGTCCATCCGCACCGGGATCTGCACCTCGACGAAATGGGCCGGCGCCTTGAGGAGCTCGTACAGCTCCTCGCTCTCACCCAACGCCACCACCGCGTTCCGGATCTGCTGCTGTGCGATCAGAAACGGATTCTGAGCGCCGCCCATTTCTCTCCCCCCATTCGTGACTCCTCTCACTTTACGCCTTTAGTGGGTTAGTATAAGCGAGGCGGCGCCGCTTGCAAAGCAACAAAACCAAATTAGACCGATAATGAGGCGGAATAAGATAAGTGGAACAGGGCCGGAAATCCAGCGCGCAGGGGCCAGCCTCTTCTTGCCGAGGCTGGCCCTTTCCATATGCGGGTGACCCCTCAGACCGCCGTGAATCGCCCGATCAGCGAATCTCGGTCTGAACGGGCTCGAACTCCTGCGCCAGGCCCTGGATCTCCCCGTGGAGGGCGTCGAGGATCTCGTAGGCGTCCGCCGCCGCCCCGTCGGCCAGCAGCCGGTACGCCTGTCGCACGCGGGACTCCATCTCGGCCGGACGGCGCTCCAGTTCCCGCACCCGGCCGAGGGCGCCCTTCTCGTTCATCAGGTAGCGGTTGTTGAGGGCGTAAAGCACCTGAACCCACGCCCCGACCGCCCGGAACAGAGACCCCTCGGCGTAGTGAAAGTCGCCCTTGTGAGCCGCCTTGCGGGCGCACGCCAGGGCGAACCAGGCCTCCCAGAGAAAGCGCCGCACCGTGGCCTCCCGCATGCGGGGCGGGTACGGTCCCTCAGCGTACAGCAGGGCCTTCAGCCGGTCGAGCGGAGCCGCGGGAGACTGCCAAAGCGGCTTGCCGTAATGGGTCTCGGCGGCGTAGATGGTGTTGACGAACCCGAAAGGGTGGCCCGACTGGAAATCGACGGTCACGCGCCCGGCCAGACAGTCGCGGAGGGTCTCCTCCACCTTGCCGATTTCCCGCAGCAGGATGTCTACGGGCACCCCGTCCACAGTGAGCCAGGCCCCGCCGTTGATCCAGGGACCCCAGTCCCCGGGTGGGTGGAGCAGTCCGGTGCGGTGGCCGTCGTCCAGCGCCGTCAGTGCGCGGTCAAGCGCCTCCAGGTCGAGCGCACCGGCGCGGTAGTAGAGGCCGAAGTCGTAGTCCGACTGGGGCCCCGCCTCCCCGCGGCTGTGGGAGCCGCCGAGGGCGATGGCCTCGACGCCCCGTACGGCAGAGAGTGCTGCGATGACTTTGCTCTGTGGCATGGCATCGTCTCCTTCCTCGTTCTCTCTGTAGGTGTTTGGGTGCGCGCCTGTTGCGACCTGCATGGGGGCGGGACTACCCCGACTCCGGCTTGTCCCCGGAAAACTCACGGCTCCGGACGCGGCGCCGTTGGTCACGGCGGGGCCCAGGAGCCTGCACGGGCGGTGATGACCGCCGTGCCGAGAGTGCGGTCTAGTCGTTGGAACGGCCGAAAAGCAGGTACGCGATAATCGCAATCGGCCCCAGCGCCAGCACGGCCAGCGCCCACAGGCACCCGATGTTCTGGCCGTGCCGATCGGTTGCATCTCCCCAGACCCAGAAGAAGAGGACGATCGAGGCGATCCAGATCAAGGCGATGAGGAGCCCGCCCATCCCGTCACCCCCACCCAGCGTCGGCCCTGCATGAGAATCCCACGCGGCCTGCATTCAGATATGTATGATATGGGACAAACCTTTTGTCCATGGCGAAGAGGGCGCGATGGTGACCCCGTGAAGGCAGTGCGCCCATGCTCCTGGGCCTCGCGGCAATCTGGTTGACCTGGCCCCCGGATGATGCCACGGCTGGTGCTCCGCCTGTGGGGGCTGATGGCGGTTCTCGCACGGGGCGGCTGGCGGCCGGCCACCTCACGCGCATGCCCCGGCGCACCGCCGCGACCATCGGCGCCTGCGTACGAAGTGCCAGCGGCCACAGGGCTGCCCCAGTGGGAACGACGCCCTACATCGTGGCCAGAGCCGGCTCCAGGATCGTGAGGGCCCCGACCGCCGCGTCCAGCCGGGCCCGAACGCCCAGCGGCAGCGTGGCCCGGTGCGGCCCGTGCCCGCAGGGGAAGCCGTAGAGCACCGGGATCCCCAGGGGGCCCAGCCGGTCCTCCAGAACCTCCATCAGTGTCAGTGACGGGCGGTCAGGCGGCCCCTGCAGGCAGGTGGGCGAGTCGCCGAAGAGGACCCCCGCCGCACGCTGCAGCTTCCCCGCCAGCAGGAGCTGCGTGAGCATCCGGTCGACTCGGTAGGGGGCCTCGTCCACGTCCTCCAGCAGCACGATGCAGCCCGTGAAGTCCGGCTCCCAGCGGGTGCCCAGGAGCGAGACGATCAGGCTGAGGTTCCCTCCCATCAGGCGGCCCTCCGCCACGCCCGGCCGGATGGTCAGGGGACGGGGCGCTCCCTCCTCCCCGGGGTCCGGCCAGGGAACCTCCCCCAGCGGTCCCGGCTCCTGCAGGGCCCGCCGCAGGCCCGCGGCGTTGTAACCTTCCGCCTCGCCGAAGGCGGCCACCATGGGGCCGTGGAAGGTGACCAGTCCGGCCTCCCGCGCCATGGCGAGATGCAGGGTGGTGATGTCGGAGAACCCGCAGAAGAACTTGGGGTTCCGCCGGATCATCTCCCAGTCAATGCGGTCCAGAATCCGCATGGCCCCGTAGCCGCCCCGGGCGCAGATCACCGCGTCCACCCGGGGGTCTCCCCACACCCGGTGGAAGTCGGTGGCCCGCTCGGCGTCTGTGCCGGCCAGGTAGCCCCGCCGGGCCAGGACCGCGTCGCCCACCACCGTCCGGTAGCCCCATTCGTGCAGCCGCTTCAGCCCCGCCTCCAGCCGGTCGGCCGGCACCGGCCCGGCAGGGGCCACGACACCGATGGTGGCGCCGGGCCGCACGGGCCGGGGTTTCACTCCCATGCTGCTTTTCATGTGCAAGCCCTCCCGTTCCGATTCACGGTCGTCAGAAGTTCGGCGTGCTTCCCCGGTAGGAGCACGCCGCTTCCTGTATCTGTGGCGGCATATCCCTCCGCGAGCGCCCGGCGTACCTCATGCCGCCGGCGGTCCGAACCGCGCCCCGGGAGCAGCCTTGGCGCCGGGTGCACGGGCGTCTTTCCGCCATTCTACCGGTACCAGCGCCAGGCCACAACGCACGTGAGCAGCACCAGCGCCGTGGGCAGGAGGAGGGCCGGCGTCACCTGCCCGCCCGCCTGTGCGAGCAGCGAGTACGCCCAGGCGCTGCCGACCAGCAGGAGTGCCAGCAGGATCAGCAGGCCGCCCACCTGCACGGCCCACGAGCGGGACCGGGCCCCTCGAACCCCCCTCATCACGCGGCCGAAGCCCTGAACGGTGGACTCGGGCGTGGCGTCGGTCTGTTCCGGGCCGAGCACCTCCCCACAGACCGGACACGTCTCCCCCGGTCTGCGCTCCACCTCCCGGCCACAGGCGGCACAACGCATCGAACCTCCCCCTTTGCTGCAGTCCCTCGGGCCCCTGCCGCGCTCGGTGCGGCAGCCCGGGCACGTCAGCACACCTTCAGAAGAACTCGTAGAGCGCCTCGAACCACTCCCACTCCCGCTGCGGGAGCGGCGTGCCGCCGTATCCCGCATAGAAGGCCGCCAGGTCCTTCTCCCGCTGCTCGGCGAACGCCCCCGGTTCGGGGCGGGTCGCCAGCGTCAGGTCGTAGCGGCGGTCGCCCCAGGCGCCGCCGGACCAGTCGATGAACCCCGTCACGCGGCCGCTCAGCACCAGGGTGTTGTCGACCGTGCAGTCGCCGTGGATGAGGCCGTGGGCTCCGGGAGCCGGGCGCTCCCGGTGGAGCCGGGCCAGCAGCTCGGGTGTGGCCCCCTCCTGGGGGAAGCGGGCGGCGTTCCGCGCCGCCTCCGCCAGGGCCCGGTCCAGCCAGTCGTCCGCCGTTGGCCACCCGGGGGGCGGTCCGGCGTCGTGCAGCCGCCGGAGGGCGGCCCCCCACTCGGCCAGGAGTGCGTCCCGGCGGGTGCGATCTGTCTCGCGGGCCAGCACCGCCCCGATGGGCTCGCCGGGGAGGTGTTCCATCACCAGCCAGGCCTCGTCCGGGCGGGGGCGCTCGTAGTAAACGGGCCGGGGAACCGGCAGGCCCAGCGGCTGCAGGTCCCGGAGCACCGCGTGCTCCCGCTCCAGCCAGTCCGGGAACTGGGGGCCCCGGGCGCGCTTCACCACCAGGCGGTCAGACGCCGTGGTCACAACGGCCACCGCCGACGTGGCGCCCTGGGACGGGTAGGTGACCGTCCGGATGCGGCCCAGCGCCTGCCGGACGCCGTCGGGCAGTTCGTGCAAGGGGATGGGGACCCGCTGACTCATTCCTTCACCTCTCACCAGCGGTTCACCGCGTGTTCCACGAAGGCCACAAGGTCCTTCACTTCAATGACGGTGCCGTCGTCCAGCACGGCGCGGCCGTTGAAGCGGCCCCACACCTGATGACAGCTTGTCTCGACGAAAAGGATCTTGGTGTAGGTGTAGTTGTCGTAGATGGGCGTGAACTCCATGTCGAAGCGCCCGTCGTCGCTGGTGATTCGCTTTCTCGCCATGTAGCCGCCGCCCGCCAGATCGCAGTACACGTGGCCGAGCTTGTGGGCCGTGCCGTCGTAGAACAGCACGTTCTCCGTGGCCGCTTCCGTGTTGCCGAAGCCCCATCCGATGTTGAAACCGAACCGCCTGCCGTTCACCCAGCCGCTGCCGTTTCCCCAGAACCACTGGTGGCGGAAGGGCCACACCCCCCGGCCCCAGTCCAGCAGCCCGAAGGCGGAGTCGGGCTCGAACGGGTACTCCCGATCACCGAACCGGGCCACGCCGCTGGCCGGCATGCAGTTGATCTTCTGGTTGTAGTAGAAGCAGCGCCGGTCCTCGTCGAAGGGCGTCGCCATCACGATCGACGTGGGGTCCGGCTGCTCCAGCCGGATGTCGACGGCCACGGGCGGCCGGCCGCGCCGCCCGTCGGCGAGGCAGATCAGCCGCCGCTCGCCCTTCCGCACCAGGAACTGCATGACGAACCCCCGCCCGCAGTAGGTCAGGTCCCCCTCCTCCGCCGAGCGCGGCATCCCCAGCCGCCCGAAGGGCAGAAGCAGCAGGCTGGAGGCCGTGATCTTCCGACCGGTGGCAAACTCAAAGAGGTTCACCGACACGTCCCCCGCGTAGGAGACATGCCCGATGGTCATCTGCAGGCAGTAGCGGTCGTTGGAGACCTGGTAGAAGTCCCACTCCTTGATGCGCCAGGGCGGCGCCTTGATGGCCTCGCGGTTGAAGTTGAGCACCGCCCGGGTCGCGTACCCCCGCTCCGCCAGGGTGCCGTCGGGACGCAGGACGGGGCCGGGGCGCTCGATGCGCTTCTGCATGGGTGGCCCTCCTCCCGCAGCGACGCCGCCGCGCCTCATGCGGCCATCCGGCGCGCCCGTTCGTATCGGGCGGCCCGGAGCAGCGGGAGCACGCTGAGGAGCGTCACCGCCGCCGAGCCGGCGAAGAGCGCCTCCGTCGGCACCATGCCCCCCACCCCGTCGATCACCATGTAGACGCCCCAGCGGTTGATGAAGAAGCGGGAGATCAGGGGCCCGATCACCATGGGCAGGCAGACGTTGAAGATCATCCGGACTCCCTCAAACTGCCCCCGCTGGTGCTCGGGGCAGAGGTTCTTGAACCAGGCCGTGCTGGTCTGCGCCACCAGCACGAGGCCGATGCCGACGCCCAGGATGCCGAGCAGCAGGATGAGGCGGTTCGAGAAGGCCGAGATGAGGGCCAGGCCGACGGTATTGGCGGCCACGGCCCAGCCGATGACCGGCGCACTCCGGCCCCGCTCGATCACACGGGCCACCGGGATGGCCAGGCAGACGGCGGCCAGGAGGCCCACCCCCTGCATCACACCGGCGGTGGTGTAGTCCATCTTCAGGTAGTTGTTCATATAAATTGTGATATACGGGAAATATACGTTAAACCCGATGTAATAGACGCAGTTAATGGCAAACACCCAGAAGAGCTCCCGGTTCGCCAGCACCGTCCGGATGCGGAACACCTCCGCGAGCTGGGCCCAGAAGCCGTGCGCGCTCCGCCTTGGGACCAGTTGCGGGTGGTCCTGCAGGGCGAAGAGCGCCAGGAATCCAGCTGCGATCACAAGCCCGCCCATCAGCACGAAGAAGGGGAAGAAGTCGAGGGCGTCCACGAGCATGCCGGAGACGATGGCGCCGAAGATCGCCGCGAAGATCGGCAGGGCCGCCAGGACCCCGCCGAGCCGGCCCCGGTTCTGCGGGGTGGAGATGTCGGTGGTCCAGGCGTTGAAGGCGGCGTCGTTCCCGGTGGAGCCGAAGAAGGTCATGATTGCGTCAAACACCACGACAAAGACGGCGGCCAGAACCAGCGGCTCCCGCGGGAGGAACTCGGTCGCGCCGAAGGCGATGGTGAAGAGCCCCCAACCGATGTAACCAACCACGATGAACGGCTTCCGCCGGCCGATCCGGTCGCTCCAGGTTCCGGCGAGGAAGGTGGCCAGCGTGGCGACGACGGCGCTCACGCCCACCATCCAGGAGATGATGGCCGGATCCTTGGCGATCTTGGCGTACACGAAGGTGTTGAACCAGGAGTTCTCCACGTTCCAGCAGATCTGTCCGGCCAGTCCGAGAATCCAGATGAGCGTCCAGTTCTTGCGGGAGATCGCGTCACTCACCGGCGATCAGCTCCTTGTGCAGCGTCGCCAGCAGTTCCGGGTCCATCTTGATCACTTCACGGTCGTAGGTAAGGATGCCGTTCAGTTCCGTTTCCACGTCGGTCAGCTGGGTGTACACAGCCGCGCAGACCCCTTTTCGGATGAGCGGCTTGAGCTGGTCACGGATCAGGGAAACGTATGCCGCAGTGAGCTCATCGCGGGACTTGAAGCGCCGGTAGCCGAACTGCTGCCCCGGACGCCAGACGTGCCCCGAAACGGGCAGGGCATAGCCGCCGTACTCGGAGATGACCACCGCCCGGTTCCGAATGCGAAGGGGCATCTGGAGCCGCCGGAAGTAGATGTGGACGCTCTTGATCTCGCCCCAGCCCTGGTCGTGCCAGCCGCTGGCATGGTCCACCAGGCGGGTGGGGTCGTACCCGGCGATCCACTCGCCGATCTCGGCCGCATCGAACTGGCCCCAGGCCTCGTTGAAGGACACCCACACCCCGATGCAGGGTGCGTTGTAGAGGGCATCGATCATCTCCCGCAGTTCCTTGCGGTAGTTCTGCCGGCTTCGCTCCTCGTGCCGCCCCAGGGCCTTGCTGGGCCGGTCCTTCACCGGCACGCCGCCCACGACGAGGTTGGGCAGAATGAGGTGGTGCAGGTTGTTCCAGGGTCCGCCGCCGCTCGGCATGTCCTGCCAGACGATGAGTCCGTGCCGGTCACAATGGTAGTACCAGCGGGCCGGCTCCACCTTGATGTGCTTCCGGAGCATGTTGAAGCCGAGTCGCTTGGCGGTGATCACGTCGTACTCCAGGGCCTCGTCGGTGGGCGCGGTGTAGAGCCCGTCGGGCCAGTAGCCCTGATCGAGGAGGCCGTGCTGGAAGAGGGGTTTGTTGTTGAGGAAGAGCCGCTTGACCCCCCGGGCGTCGGTGCCCACGCTGAACTTGCGCATGGCGAAGTAGCTCGTGACCTCGTCCGCGACGGCGCCGTCGGGCGTGAGCAGCCGGAGCGTGAGGTCGTAGAGGAAGGGGGAGTCGGGGCTCCAGGGCCGGGGGTTGGGGATGGAGAGGGCCAGCGCCTGGCCCGCCGGGGCGGTTGCGGAGGCGACGACGGTGTCGCCCTCATGGGCGATCGCCTCCAAGCCCAGCCCGCCGCCGTTGGAGGCCACTGCCTCGGACCGCAGGGCGCCGTTTCCGCCGCCCACCGCCAGAGTGATGGTGAGCTTTCCGCGGTCCAGGTCGGGGACCAGGCGGAAAGACTGGATGTACACCTCCGGCACCGGCTCCAGCCACACGGTCTGCCAGATGCCGGAGACGGCCGTGTAGAAGATGCCGCCGGGCTTCAGGGTCTGCTTGCCCCGCTCCTGGCCGTAGGTGTCGCTGGGGTCCCACACCGCTACGACCAGCTCGTTGTCACCCTCATCCAAGTGTTCGGTGATGTCGAAGCTGAAGGGGTAGTAGCCGCCGGTATGGCTTCCCACCGGGCGGCCGTTGATCCACACCTTCGCCTCCCAGTCCACCGCCCCGAAGTGCAGGAGCACGCGCCGGCCCTTCCAATCTGCCGGAACCCGAAACCGCCTGCGGTACCAGAGCCGCTCCGCCGGCCGGAGCGGCCGTTCGACGCCCGACAGGACCGATTCGATCGGGAAGGGGACGAGGATGCGCCCGTCGCTCTCCCGGCCCATCTGCTCCACGTCCCGGGGCAGGACGGCGTACTCCCACCAGCCGTTGAGGTTAAGCCACTCCGGCCGCACCATCTGCGGCCGGGGGTACTCGGGCAGTACGTGGTCTGGGTCGACCTCTGTGGCCCATCGCGTCACCAATCGTCCTCGTAGCTCCGCCATGCTGCCACTCTCCCGTGTCCGTACTACGACCACCTGCAGGACAGGGCTGCGGGGATCAGCCCAGCCCTGCGGCGTGGCCCGTTCGTCGTGAGGTGTTCTCGCGCTGACAGAAGCGGACCCCGTTTGCAGGTCTGCTGAATACATTCGAGAAGGGTTCAGCTTCACCTACTTTTCGCTTCACAAAATGTGCGAAAACAGGAGCACCCCCCGGGAGCCGGGAGGTGCTCTTGCCTTACCACCGACCCTCGGCGCTGGCCTTGGTGGGATGAACGGTGCCGAAGGGATGCTCGGGAGGGGCGTAGATGACCGACACTTTCAGGGGCCGGTTACCCCGGTTGACGACGTTGTGCCACTTGCCGGCCGGGACCATCACTGCGTGCCCGGGGTAGGCCATCTGCTCGAAGTCCAGGCGGTCCCGGCGGTCTCCCATCTGGACCAGCCCCTGCCCCTCCTCGATGCGGATGAACTGGTCCGTGTTCGGGTGGACCTCCAGCCCGATGTCCTCGCCCACCGGAATGCTCATCACCGTCACCTGGAAGTGGCGGCCGGTCCAGAGCGCGGTGCGGAAGTTGGGGTTCTGCCGGGCGACCCTGTTCAGGTTGACGACGTACGGCTGGCCGCCGCGGTCATAGCCCCGGCGCCGCTGGGGCTCGCCGTTCCGGTTGCCGGCAACCCACGGGTATTGGGGGGGCATGCCCCAGGGGTAGGGATACGCCGCCCAGTGGTACACACGCATGCTCCTCTCGGGGGGTTTGGTGCCATTTTATGTTGACCGGGAGGTAGCAGTGCGGCGAGAGGGGGGAGCGAGAGGGTGACGGTGGCGGCCGAAGGTTTTCGACTTGGCCTTGGCGTCCAACCGAAAAGGCGTCGGTTCCGCATGCACGCGTCCAACCCGTGGGTTTCCCGGCCGCGCCGCGGGCCAGCAGCCCCCTGCCCGGTTGGCGTTGGAGGCCGCCCGATTTCGACTTCGAGGCCATCGCAAAGTGGAAAACCGTCGGTTTCCGGGGCACCCTCCGCCGACATATCGGGCCCTCTGCCACCCCAAGGCGCCGTGTCGCAGGCTCCGGCGCGGGGTGAACGAGGCTGGAGCGCTGTCATGAAGCCTCTGGCTGGCGTTCCCCCTGCCCAGCCCACGCTGGTCGCCGAACGATTTCGACTTGGAGGCCGCCACCAAGTGAAAACCCATCGGTTCCGATGAGGGACAGTGGTGTTCCTGCGCGCTCGGCTGTTGCAAACCGAAAGCGGCGCCTTGTGGGGCGCCGCTGCAGTAGATTCTCGCCCAGCCCGAGATGGTGTGCGGTGCCTGCCGCCTGTGGCGATTGGACGCTGCCACGGGCTAGGGGTCGGCTGAATCCCGTTCAGGCCTGGTGGGGCCTGGTTTACGTTTCACTTCCGTGCCAAGATCGTGCAGGTGTTCTCCCATCTGTTGAGCACGCTGACCTCGCTGAAGCCGCCGGCTCGAAGCGCTTTCACCTCGTGCTCCACGGTGAGCGGGGTGTCGTAGTGGTAGAGGGCATCATCCGTGATCTGTTGCTCCCGTCTGAGCCTGGCCAGCTCTTCGAAGTGTGCCCTCTCGTCTTCGGTGGAGGGCGCGAAGTAGTCGGTGAGAACGAAGTATCCGTCGTTCTTGAGCGCTGCGTGCAGTCTCCGGTAGAGCGCCACCTTCATGTCGAAGGGAAAATGATGAAGCGACTCCACGGAAACGGCAGCGTCGTACACCGCCTGGCCGAAATCGACATCGAAGTAGGAGCCTTGGATCAAGGTGACCTCCTTGCCGGGGAACTTGGCCGCCAGGGCCTTCAGCATCGCCGCCGACAGGTCGATCCCCGTGACGCGGGCCAGTGGGTTCAGCGCGAAGTACTCCTCCAGTTCCAGGCCCGTACCGCAGCCAAGATCGAGTACGTGGCACGCAGGATCGAGCGGCAAGAGCTTCGCCGTGAACGGGTAGAACTCGGAAGCCCCGAAGATGTCCCGCCGCATGTGTTCGTCGTAGCCTGACAGCCTGCGCTCAAAAAACTCGTCCATTCTTTCGAGCATGCCGCCTCACCACCGTGCATCCCTGTTTCGCCTCACAGGCCGCCAGTCCCTGCGTTCAGCCCCGGCGAGAGGTGCGGGCTGCACACGCCACGCGGCCAGTTCAGCCTCGCCCCGCGCCCGTGCCGGGCGCACAAGCCGAGCCCGAGTCTTGGAGCGGACGTGGACCCGCTTCCGGTGGACGGGGTCGAGATGTACCGCCTTGCGTCAGGCGGAGGAGGGCCGTGAAGCCTTCCTCAGGTTGACAAGAAAACCCGGGCAACCCCTCGTGGGGCCCGGGTCTTTCCTGACAGTGGAACCATAAGCAGTTTTTGGCACAGATGAATGCGGCGCTGCGTGAGCACGAACACGCCCAGCAGAAGTATGAGGTTGTAAGGATTGAAGACGTGGTGCCGTAAGACCAGCAGGGCCAAGGGCTTGCCCTCCGAGGATGTCGCCCGAGCCTGGAAACAGCACCTGGCGGCGCGTAGGGCCGAACGGGAAGAGTGTAGTGCAGGTGATGATAAGGAGGATGACTTGGCCGGCTCTGGTAACTGCTCAGCCCTCCTCCCGCTCCACCCGCGCCACGCACTCCACGTGCGCCGTGTGCGGGAACATGTCCACCGGCTGCACCTCCGCCGTGCGGTACCCCATCCCCGCCAGCCGGCCCAGGTCGCGGGCCAGGCTGGCCGGGTTGCACGACACGTAGACCACCCGCCGGGGCGCCATCCGGGCGACCGCCTCCAGCACCGGCTCGTCGCAGCCCTTGCGGGGCGGGTCGAGCACAATCACGTCGGCCCGGACGCCCTTCCCGGCCAGCCGCGGCATCTCCACCGCCGCGTCGCCGGCGATGAAGCGGGCGTTCTGGATGCCGTTCAGGGCCGCGTTCTGCCGGGCGTCCGCCACCGCCTCCTCCACCCACTCGATGCCGATCACCTCCCGGCACCGGCGGGCCAGGAAGAGCGAGATCGTGCCGATGCCGCAGTAGAGGTCGATCAC
>ENA-UPSB01001534-UPSB01001534.1-bioreactor-metagenome-genome-assembly--contig:-NODE-1534-length-26524-cov-6.609808_pt1 | contig 26524 bp, 20 predicted proteins | sample MGYA00238182_ERZ773286 | MGnify/ENA primary metagenome ERZ773286 (study PRJEB29026, sample SAMN07631240) | bioreactor metagenome | isolation source: Switchgrass digestor | place: USA: Dartmouth...
ATTCATAAAAATTTTTCGTTTCGGCACTTGACTTTTAATAGTTAGTCTTTCAAATTATGAATTTATAATTTTTCCTGTTTTTATCAGAATGCGGCTGTCGGCGAACATTTCGCTCTCCGCCGCATCATGGGTGATCAGTATGGTCGGGATTTGGAAGCTCTTCTTAAAGTCTGTAAACTGCCTGTAGACCGCCTCCTTCGTCTGCTGATCCAGCGCCGAAAAAGGTTCGTCCAAAAGCAGCAGGCTGGGCTTGGTCACGATGGCCCTGGACAGGGCAACCCGCTGTTTTTCGCCTCCGGAAATCCTGTTGGGATGCTTTTTCTTGAGGTGAGCAATGCCGAAGGTTTCCATAACCTCCTCGGCATATTCTAAAAGTCCTTCCCTTTTATCTTTTTCCTTGTACTCCGGTTTATTTTTGATTCCGTATATGATGTTCTGATGGACCGTCATGTTGGGGAAAAGGGCATAGTTCTGGAAAAGGTACCCGATATTCCGCTGTCTGGTGGGAATATTGATCCCCGCCGCGCTGTCGAAAACGACCCTGCCGTCAAGGGAAACCCTTCCCCCGTCAGGCGTCTCAAGCCCGGATATGCAGTTCAGAATCGTGGTCTTGCCGGCTCCGGATTCCCCCTGGATCACAAGAACGCCTCTTTCAAATTCATATTCCAGGTCCAGCGTAAAATGATCCAGCTTTTTATTGATTCTAAAATATATTCCCACGGTATTCACCCCTGTTTTCCGGTATAGTTCCGTTTTTTAAGCCATGAATTCAGAACGAGAATCAAAGCGAAGCTGAACAGAACCATAATCATGACCAATTTATTGGCCAGTTCGGTGTTCCCTGATTCCACGGCAAAATAAATGGCCGTGGAAATTGTCTGGGTTTTCCCCGGAATATTTCCGGCGATCATCAGAGTCGCGCCGAATTCCCCGATTGCCCTGGCGAAGGAAAGCACGATTCCGCTGATGATGCCGGGCCAGGCAAGCGGAAACACCACCGTTCTGAAGATCTTCCATTCGCTGCTGCCCAGCGTCTGGGCGGCACGCTCATAAATGGGATCCTGGCTGATGAAGGCGGATTTCACATTCTGATACATCAGGGGAAGGGATACGATGCAGGAGGCGATTACCGCTCCGATCCAGGTAAATACGATCTGTATATTGAAGGTTTCAAGCAGAAAACTACCGATAATCCCCCTTTTCCCAAAGGCGACCAGCAGCAGGTATCCCAAAACGGACGGCGGCAGCACCATGGGCAGGATCAGGATGGTTTCCCAGATATTTTTTCCCGGTACGTTTTTTTTGCCGAGTATATAGGCAAAAAAGACTCCCAGGATAAATGAGAATATTGTGGCGATGGTTGCTATTTTTAAGGACAACAGGATCGGCGACAGCATTACGGTCTCCTTCCGCTTATCTCTTCATTATGATACCATTTCACTGATATACAGTAAATCCGTACTTCTCAAATACCGTCTTCGAATCGTCTGATTGAAGGTACTCATAGAATTCAGCGACTTCTTCCTTCTGTACGGAATCTCTCATCAGGGCGACGGGATATACTATCGGATCATGGCTGTTTTCCGGGATCTCCATGACAACGATTCCCGTTTTCATGACCAGGGAGTCGGTTTTATATACGAGACCGCAATCCGAATTTCCGGTATCCACATACTCCAGTACCTGCCGGACATCCTTTGCATAAATAATTTTGTCCCGGATCTGATCCCATATATTCAGATTCTGAAGGGCTTGCCGCGCATACATTCCGGCAGGAACGGTTTCGGGTGTTCCGATGGCAACGCTTTCCACGGCAGAGTCCGCCAGCGATTCATACCCGCTGACAACAGCCTTTTTTTCAGCAGCTGCGATAAGAACCAGCCTGTTGCCCAGCAGGTCTTTGCGGGAACCCTCCGCAAGCAGGCCCGCCGTTTCCAGCGCGTCCATATTGGCTTTGGAGGCGGAGAAAAAGACGTCGCAGGGCGCGCCTTCCTCAATCTGCTTTTGCAAGGCGCCCGACCCGCCGAAATTGAAATGGATGGTCACATCCTTCTCCTTTGAATACGCCGCCCCGATTTCCTCCAGGGCCTGCGTCAGGCTTGCCGCGGCGGAAACATTGATTTCAGGCGTTTGAGCCGAAATGCCGCCCGGCGGGGAAGCTTCATTACCCGCTTGTCCACCGCAGCCGGCTGCCGAGAATAGGAATATAACCAATAGCGTTAAAATCAGACCTGCTCTTTTTTTCATTCGATATACCCTCCATTTTAATCGAAATGATTCCCTTTTGCCGATATGGGCTTTTGCCCGATATGGGACCCCTTTTTCCAGGATAAGCGTCCCGGGATTTGAGCCTCGATGTCAACATCTTTTTTATGATTACCCGAATGCCTGCCCGGAAACCGCTTTGCTAAAACCGCCTGACATAAAAGAAAGAGCCGGCACTGCTCTTCCTTTTGTTTGAGATTGGTTGATATACAAACGGATCTTTCGCTATAGAGGCAAATTCGGCGAAAGGTTTTTTACAGTGTTAGTGTATCATGGAAAGGATATTTAATCTGTTGTATATACAACAAATTTTAATTTTTCCGGGAACTGCCGGAGGAAACCAACTCCCGGTTATCCCAGATCTCAAAGGATCGTGTAGCGATTTCCCTTGTAATCGATCAGCCCGGATCTTCTCATCCGGTTCAGTTCTTTGGACAGGACGCTCCTGTTCACGCATAAATACTGCGCGAATTGCTCCTGATTCATCCCGATGTCGACGGTATCGCTTCCGCTCCTCTCCTTCATCAGGCTGAGATAGGTCAGGATACGTTCCCGCAGCATGCGCTTTGAAAGGACGTCAATTTTATACATAAGACGGATCAGCTCGTTGCTGAGGATTTCCGCGCAGTTTGACATGATGGTCTTTTTAACGTCCGGGCCCACGAAATCGCTTTCCAGGATTTTTGCGTAAGGGATAAAGAGCACCGTGCTTTCCGTCCGGCTGGTCAGGGTGGCCGGGCTCGTCATGAGGGTCGTGTTTACCGCGTCCAGGGAAAAGACTTCCCCCTGGTGATAGATGCGCAAAATCTGCTCATTCCCGTTCAAATGATACTTTGTGCTGATCGCGGATCCTTTTTTCAGGATCCCGACCTTGCTTACCGGCTCTCCCTGGTTCACGATGATCTGGTTTTTCGCATACTTCCGCTCCGTAACCGCGACGGCGCGTAAGACCGTTTCGATATCGCCCTCGGAAAGCCCCTGGAACAGTTTTGACTTCTTTAAAGTTTTTACCACTTCTTCATCCATCATGTCCGGTGATCCATTCTTTCGCTATTTTACAAGCACCGCGCTCCCGTGCATGTCGCTTAAGGGAACCACAAACAGGTCGTTTTCGGCGCAGTACTGCCGGACGGCTTTTCCCGCCCCCTGATACTGAAGGCTGTTATAGTCGTGAATCAGGATATATCCTCCCTTGTTCATCCGCGGCCAGAAATATTTCAAGCCCTCATAAACCGGCTGGTACAGATCGGCGTCTATGCTGACAAAGGCAAAATTTTCCTCGATGCCAACAGCGGTACCGGGAAAATAGCCCTTTCTGAAGGCCGCCCGCTCTGGGAAGGGAAGCTTGCTTTTCACCAAATCGATGCTGGTATCTCGAAAATCTCCGATTGCGGCATAGGACAGCCCTTCCTTAATCTCCACCGCCACGTCCCTTGCGTCAAATCCTTCAAAGGTATCGAACAGGTACAGGGTGCGGTCCGGAAAAAGCTCGTTGATCAAAGCGGCGAACTCGCCTTTGTACACGCCAAGCTCCGCTACGGCTCCGGGCACATCCCGGCTGTTTATTTCCGCCGCGATGAGCCTGGCGGCGGAAAGTCTCGCGTCAACGTACTCCTTCATGGAACGGACCGAAATAACCCGCTCTCTTGCAATGCCTTTTTCCAGCAGCCAATCCGTAATCAACCGGCTTTGTTCCGCGTTTAATACGGCTATGACGACCAGGTCCGGGTTATAATCCGGTATCTTTTCCGGGTCAAATACGGGAAGACCTCCGATGTGCCTGTCCCACAATTCCTCACGCCTGTCGGCAAAGCCCAGGATATTCAAATTCCGCTTCAGCCAGGTCTGGGTCATTATCCCGCATTGGCCCGCGCCGTAAATGATGACTTTTTTCTCCATTTCCCCTGATTCCTTTCAAAATCGCGCCATCGCACGCTTAAACAGCCTCCGCAGTGTGGCCTGAAAAACAGTCCCGGAGCCCGGAACGCTTCATTCCGGACTCCGGGACTTCCTTGTAACAATTTTAAGTCTTCCCGCGATTAATGTCAATCCGCGCCCTACTGGTTCTTTTTGGCCTCCAAAGCCCTCAGAATCTTCTCCGGAGTGACGGGAAGGGAGTCAAGCTCAATGCCCAGAGCATTGCTGATGGCGTTGGCTATTGCGGGAGGCTGGGTGTTGGTTACCATCTCGCCGCAGCCCTTGGCTCCGAAAGGCCCGTAGGGATCATAGTTCTCATAGAACTTCGTCTCGCTGTTTTTCGGGAGATCCATAAATGTCGGTATGATATAATCGGTGAAGTTGGACGCATAGGTTTCAATCTGGTTGGGGAAATACGGGGTGAGGTCTTCAAAGAGCCCCATACCGATGCCCTGCACGTTTCCTCCGTCCACCTGACCTTCCGCCAGGAGCGGATTGATCACGGTACCGATGTCATAGCAGTTGTACAGGTTAACGATGGTAACCTCGCCGGTCTCATCGTCCACTTCCACGTCGACCACCGTGGCGCCCCAGGCCATGGAGCGGCTGGGAATACAAGCTCCCGTTTCGGGATCTCTCGGGGGTGACGAGGGCGGTACGAATCCGCCGGTACCGATGATCGGCGTTCCGCCGAAAGTGGACGCACTGCCGATGTCCTTCAGGGTTACCGCGGCGCTTTTGTCCGCTTTCTTATATACCGTTCCGGCTTCATATTCCACTTCATCCGCATTGCAGCCCAGCATGCCGGCGCCATAGGCCTTCACCTTCTCAATAAAGTCCTTTGCAGCGGAAATCGCAGCAAGCCCCACGATGTAGGTGGTACGGCTTCCCGCTGTGTCGATGCTGAAAACGCAGGTATCCGTATTGGAATTGTCTATGGCGATGATCTCTTCGCTGACGCCCAACGCTTCCGCAGCCATCTGAATGGCGACGGTTTTGAAGCCCTGGCCCATTTCACAGGATGCGTTCGTCATATCGATGGTGCCGTCCGCCTTGATGCGGAGAGATACGTGGTCGGCGTCTCCGCCGCCGTTGAATCCGGTCGGATAAAAAACCGTAGCTACGCCTCTGCCTTTTCTAATCATTTCTATTCACCATCCTTACTTAGAACTCATGCGGGAATACTCTTCAGAAAGCTCCTCGCCGGCCATCTTCGCAACGGTCTGCAGCGTTTCGATTCCCGAAACTGCCACGAGCTTGTTGCCTACGTGGGCGATGTCGCCTTCCTTGAAAGCATTCTTTAATCTGATTTCGATCGGGGAGAGGCCGACGGTCCTTGCCAGTTTATCCATCTGGACCTGTTCCGCAAACTGCCCGACGTTTACGCCGAATCCTCTCATGGAGCCGCTGGGCACTTTGTTGGTATAAACCATTCTGGAATCTACGGCCACGTTTTTAATCTTATGTGCGCCCGCGACCAGGTTAGCGTTCTTCTCCACCGCGTAAAGTCCGAGTTCCGTATATGCGCCGCAGTCATGCAGCACCTCGACATACCTTGCGGTAATGGTTCCGTCCTTTTTGATTCCGTCCTTGAACTTAAAAATCCAGGGGCTTCGGACCGTGGAGAACATCATTTCCTCTTCTCTCGTAAGCTGGAATTTGACGGGTTTTCCCGTTTTCAGAGTCAACAGCCCCGCAATGTGGTCCGTATGGATGCTGTTTAATGCGCCGAAGCCGCCTCCGATGGTTCCGCCTACGAATTTCAGCTTGCTTAACGGAAGCTGGAACACGTTGGCCAGGTCGTTCATGGCGAAATTCAAGCCCTGTGCTTTGGTGTGAATGACCAGTTTCCCTCTTTCGTCCAAGTAGGAGACGGTACATGTGGTCTCCAGGGGTGCATGCTCCTGGGCCGGCGTGGTGTAGGTGCCTTCCACGATGAAGTCCGCCTCGGCAAAGCCCTCTTCGACGTTCCCTTTCCGGATCTTTCTTACCGGGCTATTCCCGTCAAACATGTATACGTTTCCTTCCGGTCTTACCAGGGGAGCGTCGGGTTTGCAGGCTTCCGCCGGATCGATTACGTATGGAAGCTCTTCCAAATCGATTTTTATTTTGCTGATGGCTTCCAGTGCGGCTTCCTTTGTCGCAGCAGCGACCGCGGCGATATTCTGGCCCCTGTATCTCACGATTTCCTCCGCCAAAACATGATTATCCGGCACCATGGCAAAGAGGTTATAGGGAATGTCTTCTCTTGTGATCACCGCATAGACGCCTTTCACCTTTTTGGCTTCCGAAGTGTCAATGCTCCTGATTCTGGCCTTGTGGTACGGGCATCTCAATGTTTTCGCAATCAGCATTCCCGGCATTGTGATATCGCTGACATATTGGGTCGCGCCGGTCACATGGCCGATGGCATCATATTTAACGACTCGTTTTCCTACAGAGTTAAACATTGATCTCACATCCTTTCGGAATAGGGCCGAATTCACCCTTGGCAACCGCCATAACGGCTTCTACATATTTCTTGTAAGCGCCGCATCTGCATAGGTTTCCGCTTAAAGCATCTTTGATCTCGTCTTCGGTGGGATTGCTGTTTTCCATCAGGAAAGCAGTCGCCGCCATGACCATTCCCGGTGTGCAATACCCGCACTGGGGAGCGCCGTATTCGATGAAGGCCTTCTGAACGGGATGAAGTTCGCCCATTCTGACCAGTCCGTCGGCAGTTACCACCTTTTTCCCCTCGATGGTAAGAGCAAGTACCAGGCAGGATTTTACAGCCTTGCCGTCCAACAGCACGGTGCAGGAACCGCAATCTCCGTGGTTGCAGCCGCATTTGGGGCTTGTCAGTCCCATGCCGTCTCTGAGAACCTCCAGCAGAGTCTGCTGGGGCTTAACCAGCACTTCCACTGGATCTCCGTTTAAGTAAAAATGTAATATCTTCGACATTGCTTTTCCTCCTCCCTGCTACATTTCCAGTGCCGCTTCGATAGCCCTTCGGACCATGACCGGCGCCACTTTGTTCCGATACCATGCCGTCGCCCTGATATCGTCGATAGGACTGATCTCAGCCAGCACGGCTTCACTTGCGGCTTTCACTGTTTCCGGCGTTGGCTCCTTGCCTGTCAGCGCCTGTTCCACCGCCTTGCAGCGGACTACCGTGGGCGCTACGGAACCGACCGCCACGCGAACAGTCTTTACGGAGCCTCCCTCTGTCTCCACATAGGCCGCTGCGTTGACCACGGACAGGGTTTCCGCCTTTCTTCTTCCGAGCTTACGGAATGCGGCCTTTCCTGTCTTTTTGGGGATAACGATTTCGGTCAGGACTTCCTTCGGATCCGCCACCGTTTTGCCCGGTCCGGTGAAGAAATTCTCTGCTGCGACCGTCCTTGTGCCTTCGGGTCCTTTCAGCACGAATTCCGCGCCCAGCGCGACAAGCACCGGAACGCTGTCCGCCGCGGGAGAGGCATTCATGATATTGCCGCCCAGCGTCGCGGTGTTCCTGACGGAAAATCCGGCGATCTCTTTTATGGCATCAATAAGCACGGGGACATTCTTTTTCACGATCTCATTACGGGCGATATCCGCAAAGGTGCAGAGCGCTCCGATTCTGACTTCCTGATCGTTTTCCGAAACGGTATCCAGGCCGAGTTTTCCCAGGTAAACCAGGTTCAGATCCTTCTCCCCGGCTTTGGGAACCGCTTCCCGTTCCAGAGAGATTTTGGGCACCAAATCCGTTCCGCCGGCTAAAAATTTTATTTCACTTTTGCTGTCATCGTTCTTCGCTATGATTGCAAACAGTTCCTCAAACGATGCCGGTGAATTGTAATCATAGTTCTTCATGGCTTTATCAACCTCACTCAAATTATTCTAAGGACTGTAGCTTTTCAAATCGGCCTTTTTCGATGCCTTCCGCCGATTTCGCTGCTTTGTGCCGTCGGTTTATTTTTTCTGTGCGAAGATTGATTTGGAAAAATCGTAATATTCGCTGCCGTCAGGATAACGATACCTTTTCTTATCCTTATCCTTCGGATAGTCGAAGCGGCCGCCGCATCTCATGATCATAGTCTTGATGTGCGGGGTGTTCTCTTCCACAATCCTGGTAAACTGGTTGACGAGCAGTTCGGGATCGCCCGCGGTGTTTGCCCAGTTGTCGTAATGGTCCGGGATCAGCAGCTTGGCTCCGATGGTTTCTCCCAGCCTTGCGCAGTCGTAGGGAGGCATTTTGTCCGTAGCGCCGGGAGCGTTGCTGCCCATGTCGAAGATTGCCACGTCGATATCGTACTTGTGCTTGAAGGCGATGTATCCATCGTGATACCAGGTGTCTCCCATGAACAGGATGTTTCCTGCGGAGGTCTTGAACAGGAAGCAGCAAGCCGCCTCTTCAAAGGAGAGGTTCACGTCTCCTTCGCCGGTTCTGATTACCGTCTGGTCATAGCAGATCAGGAATTCCACTTCTGCGCCCTTGACCTTCACGGATTCGCCGACAATCGCCGTCACGATTCTGTCGTCGGGAACCTCAAATCTCTTCAGCTTGTCAACCGTCCTCGGAGGACCGTAAAACATCGCGTTGGTGGTCTTCAAAGCCGCCTTCACCGTGTAGATGTCGCAGTGGTCCTGATGCCCGTGGGTGCAGAATACGCCGTCAAGCTGGTTAAACTGCCACGGGTCGATGACCTGGGGATTCAGGCGAATCCAGTTGATGCTGTCCGCTCCGGACTGTTTGCATACGCCGCAGTAATAATAGGAGGTATACATGGACGGGCCGCTGTAAACGTCGATGAAGAAAATCCCGCCTTCATCGGTTTTCAGTACCCAGGAGGGCCCTCCCAGCCACCAGAGGCTGACTTCGCCCTTGGGGACCACTCTGCTCTCAATTTCCTTATTGAGCAGGGTGCCCCATTCCGGGAAGCAGTCTCTCAGCCATTGGTCCCGGTCGATATCGTGATTCTGGTTCACGTAATCGCCGGCAATAATGCCGCGGCCGTCTGTTTTAACAATTTCTCTTGCCATAATCATCCATCCTCTCTAAATATTTTTAATTTTTGATTTTACCTGTTTAAATTGAGTATTTGCCTTACCGGTTAGCCGAATTTACGGGATCGTTGCCTAACGTTTCCGTTAAAGATCGCTGTAAAGGCATTTGGCCAGCTTGATGAAGGTCTTGTCCCGCTTGTCGATAGCCTTTTCCGCTTTATCCCCACTGTAGTCGTAAAAGCCTTTTCCGGTTTTGGTGCCATAATCCCCATTTTGATAAAGCTCTGCCAGCAGACCGGTCACTTCCTTGGTATCTGCAAGGTCCCGGAACAGGTAGCTGGCAACTTTATAGAAGGTATCCAAGCCGCCCAGATCCACGGTCTCAAAGGGCCCTATGCCCGCATACCGCATACCCAGTCCGTATTTCATCACGTTGTCCACGTCCTCAATGCTTGCAACGCCGTTTTCCACGATATTCAAAGCTTCCCTCAGGACGGAAAACTGCAGCCGGTTCAGTATAAAACCCGGTACGTCCTTCTTTACAAGAACGGGTTTCTTATGAATGGACTCCGCGACGTCTTTTACGATGGTCAGGGTTTCTTCAGCAGTCTTGTCTCCGGCAATCACTTCCACCAACGGAATCAGGTGGGGCGGATTGACCCAATGCATTCCGGCGAACCGTTCGGGTCTTTTCACGGCTTCGGCAATGGCGGTGATGGAAAGGCCCGAGGTGTTGGTCGTCAGGACCGCGTCCTCCTTTGCGATTTCTGATACGGCGCTCCAGAATTCCTTCTTTACGTCCAGGTTCTCCACGATGGCCTCTATGACGTAATCCGCATCCCGGAAGCATTCCCTTTCCATTGAGTAGGAAATGCGCGCAAGGATCTCCGCCGACTCTTCCGCCGTAAGGTCTCCCGCCTCGATGGAGGCCGCCTGGTTGATCCGTATCAGTTCCTTCCCTTTCTCAATGCCCGCCTCAAAAATGTCATACAGGGTGACGGTATATCCGTATTTTGCAAAGATCTGGGCCATGGAAGCTCCCATCAACCCGGCTCCCGCTATGACCATATGTCTGATATCGGATTGTCTTATCATGGTTGTCCTCTCTTTTCTTATTTATTTAGCAACAATGCTGTGGGCAAATTTGACAGGCTTAGAGGATGACAGCTCCCTTGTCCGCCGACGAAGCAAGCCTTGCGTAAACCTGCAGGTACCCTCTTGGGATTTCCTTTTTCACAGGAACCAGCTTCTTCAGCCTGTTTTGAATTTCCTCTTCGCTAATCAGCAGTTCGATCTTTCCGGCTGCAACGTCGATCTCGATCTCGTCGCCGTCCTCAACGATGGCGATGGGGCCGCCTTCCGCGGCTTCGGGGGATATGTGACCCACAAAACATCCGTTGTTCGTGCCGGAAAATCTTCCGTCGGTAATGAGAGCGGTGGTTTTGTTCAGCCCCATTCCGTAAAGGTATTTCATAGCTTTATACATTTCCCGCATTCCCGGGCCGCCCTTGGGACCTTCGTAGCGGATCACCACCACGTCTCCGTGCTCGATCTTTCCTGCCAGGATTGCTTCGTTGGCTTCCTCTTCGCTGTTAAAGACCTTCGCTTTACCCACGAAATGGTGCAGGGACTTGTCGAAGGCGCCCGGTTTTGTGATCCCGGTATTGGGGGCCAGATTCCCCCGCAGCACGGCGATTCCTCCCGTTTCACTGAAGGGAGCTTCCGGAGTCTTTATGATTTCGCTGTTTTCTTCATAGAGGAATTGATATTCGGAAAGGTTTTCTCCCAGCGTTTTTCCGGTGCAGGTCATGACGCCGAGATCAAGCAGATTTCCAAGATTCTTCATGACTCTGGGAATCCCCCCTGCCCTGTGGAAGTCCTCCATATCCCATTTGGCAGACGGGTTCACCTTTGCGATCTGGGGAGTAATCTTGCTTAATTTATCAAATTCGTCCAGGATGTTCATGTCAAGCTCGGCCTCATAAGCGATGGCGCTCAAATGAAGCACCGCGTTCGTGGAGCCGCAGATTGCCATGGCGACTTTGATTCCGTTGCGTATGGCTTCCGCCGTCATAATGTCTCTCGGTTTAATGTTCTTTTCGGCCAGCTCGCAAATCTTGATTCCCGATTCGTATGCGATCCTGAGCCGCTCCGCATATGTCGCCGGCACCAGCGCGCTGCCGGGCAGGCTCATGCCCAGAGCTTCCGTCAGGCAGCCCATGGTGTTGGCGGTACCCAAAAACGCGCAGGATCCGCAGCTGGGGCAGGCACTGTTTTCAAGGGACAGCACCTGTTCCGGCGGGATCTTTCCGGCCTTCATCATTCCGATGGCTTCGTCCACAGAGGTGGCGTCGGTCTTTCTTCCGTCAAACTCGATCCCCCCGACCATCGGTCCGCCGGTGACGATGATGCACGGGATGTTCAGTCTGGCTGCAGCCATAAGCATGCCGGGAATAATTTTATCGCAAGAACCTAAGAGAACAAGGGCGTCAAGCCTGTGGGCCTGTGCTTCTATTTCAATGGAATTGCAAATGATTTCCCTGGACGGAAGTATGTATTTCATTCCTTCGTGGCCGTTGGCGATACCGTCGCATGCTCCGATCACGCCGAATTCGACGGCTGTTCCGCCTCCCCTGTAAATACCCTTTTTCACAAATTCGCTGACCTGGTTCAGATTGAAATGGCCCGGGGTCAGGGTATTCCATGAATTTGCGATTCCTATTATCGGCCTGCCGGTGAGTTCCTCATCGGTATATCCCATAGATTTGAACAGGGAACGCGCAAACGCCTTTTCCAGCCCCTTTAAATTTTCTTCACTGCGATAACTCATGGCCTTCAACTCCCCTTTTTTACCTGATGTTTATTTGATGAACTTGACGTTTTGAAATTTGGTGTTTGATGCTTCTGCAGTTGAATGCTTACTGTTTCGTATTATTGGTTTTTTATGGCACGTTGTTAGATGTCTGACATCATACCACCATACTTAAACTATATTATTAATACGCAGTAATGTCAATGGATATTTATGTTAGATCGTCCATGTTTGTCCGCTATTATCTTTCAATAAAAGACAGATTTTTTAAAGCACGGGGCGCGGCGGCGCGCTTTGAACACGGGGAAGATTTCATATAACTGCAGCGGATGGGCATGCAGCGCCGTCATCTCCGTCGTTTTCACGATATAATTTCATTTAGGAACTAGATTTGCAGTCCATAAGCAAAAAAGTTGACAGTGAGTAAAGAATGGGATAAATTAGTTGTAGTCATACATCAGACAATGAAATTACAGGAGAAGAATAAAGAATATGCTAAAGCGACCGGAAGACGCTTTTTTTAAAGAACTGAATATCTCAAACAGAAAAAGAATGTCCGAAGAACTGTTTATCAAGCTAAGAAACGCCATTTTAGACGGAACTCTGCCGGGTGGATATGTTTTCCCTAACGAAAACGAATTATGCAAGATGCTGGATATCGGGCGAAGTACCTTAAGAGAAGTTTACTCGCCGCTGGAAAAAATGAACCTAATCCAGCGAACCAAAAACGGCACCTATGTAAACGATGAATCGGAAACCAGAAATGCGATGAATTTTGACATTATCGCAAAAAACGCGGATCCCGCGCATATTCTTCAATTCCGGGAGATCCTTGAGGTTGCCATCGCCGAGGACGCGGCAAGAAAAGCGTCGCCGGAGGATCTCGACGAATTGTTGAGAATCGTTGATTTGATGAAAAAATCCAAAAACGATCTTGATCGACTGACTTTATTCGATTACGATTTCCATTCCCAACTGGCGAAGATCACAGGAAACGAGCTGCTTTTGATTACTTTAAGCGCGGTACGGGTCAGTTATGAAAACTTTGTCCATGAAGTTTTCAAGAGAGGTTTGATCCCGCAATCCGTCGAAGACCATTTGGGGATCATTGAGGCTCTGCGAAAAAACGATCCGGCCATGGCAAAGAAAATGATGAGAAAGCATCTGCGCCATATTAAAAAGGTCGCCTTGCAGGAACAGGAATAGGAAGTTTACAGCGGCTTTTCCGCAGTCAGCATGAAGTACCCGGTCTTGAATTTATCCCTGGGATGAAGCGCCTCCTTGCAGAGGCAGTCCTCCAACGTCCCATCCCGCATAAGCTTCTCCGCCACAAAATTGTTTAATTCTGCCGTGCTGTCTTCCCATGCGATGTTCCGGAATCCAGTCTCCGCAAGCTGTTCAATCAGGGGTTCTATGAGAAAGCGTCCGTCGGCCCTGAAGCTGACCGGTCTGTTTCTGTGCTCTTCCGCACAGGCGTCGTTGCATTCGCCTGCCTTGTGCGGTTTTGCGGCCTGGCGTTCCGCTTCGATGCGCAGCGCGGCCACAAAGGCCGGATCCGGATCTATCACATAGAGGTCGCTGATAAACAGCCTGCCTCCCTTTTTCAGCACGCAATAAGCTTCGTGGAGCGCCTCGTGGGGCAAATTGATCAGCGACAGGGTACATTCCATGAGGATGCCGTCAAAGGTGAAGGATGGAAAATCGTCCAAAAATTCCCCGTCTCCGTATTTTATATTCAGGTTCGGATTTCTTTCCTTGCCTTTCTTTATCCTTTTCATGGAAGTGTCGATGCCACAGCAAACAAAGCCATATTCCTTTTCCAGGAATTCCAGTGTCTCCCCTGTCCCGCAGCCGATGTCCAGAACTTTGGATCCCTTCGGAAGCTTCCATATATCCATGGCTTTTTTCGTGATTCGGAAGCCGCCCGGCCTTAATTCACTCATTTCTTTCCTCCTGTTTTAACCGTAAATTTGCTACTTTTCTTCCAATTGCTTCTCGACGTCGCTGATGCGGCCGGCTGCCAGCTTTTCGGAGATATACACCTGTCCGCATTGGGGGCAGCGCGGAACCTTGTGCCGGAAGGAGCGGTTCAAATAGCTGAATTCGGCCTCAAATTCCGCCATTTCCACCTTGCACCGGTCACAGATTAATTTCTGTTTTTCTTCCATTCCAGACTTCCTCCAGTTTAATTTTCATCCTGTGGGTATATGCGTTCACGATTTCGAAGGCTTCTCCTGCCGGACGGTATTCCACCCAACAGGTGATCTCCCCCAATTCCCGGTAACCGGTCCAGGTTCCCTTTTGCGGGTCATAGGCCCGGCGCTTGGAGGATTCGGTAAGCTTTAGCACTTCGCAGATATCTTCCTCAAGGATTTTAAGCCTGTTCATCTTTTCCCGGACTTCCGGCCCGATTATCAGTTTGAATTCGCATGGCTGCGGATATTTTTCCATCGGTTCTCCCCAGATTTCCTCCAGCAGTATTCGTTTCAGTTCCGTCCTGTTGCGCCTCCGGCCCGTCAGGTCCGGAAGCTCCGCGCCCATACCGTTGATTCCGAAAAGCAGGTCCAGGATATGCAGGACCGGCTTTCCCTCTCCCTTAAATATGTCGCGGCAGTTGATGCAGTAAGCGAGATATGGATTTTCGCTCAGCCCGGCCCGGCGCTTCACCACCCAGGCGGCATAGTCGGCATTGGCTTCGGAGACATGGCCCCCATAGCCGCAGCAGCCATGCTTGTCGCCCTTCGGCAGCTCTTCCGGCAGAATCCCGGCTTGTTTCGCCAGGGTTCTGACGGCCTGCTTGAGAGACTCCACGCCTCTTGCGGTGCAGGGGTCAAAGACGGAAAACACTTTCCCGTCCTTTTTAGTTTTTTCGTCGGTTATAACTTTATTGTCGTCTATAATTTCCTCTTGGTCTGTAAGCCTCTTGGAATCCGCGTAAAATCCCCATTGATCCAATATCTCATAGAGGGATACGGTTTCGATTTCAGGCAGGTATTCTCCAAGATGCCTTCTGCATGCGGGGCAGGCGTAGATCAGAACCGGCCTGCCCAGCCGTTCCCAATCCTCGCGGATGCCGTTTATGGCACTTTCATGCAGCTTCTCGTCTCCTGCCCATTCGGCGGGAACGCCGCAGCAGCGAAGCAGCAGGCCGGTATCCGGCCGCTTCGAAAGCAGCCAGCGGTAGGGCTCCGTCACATAGCGGAGATCGGCTGCACCAAGCTGACATCCCGGGAAAAACGCATGGGTCCGGTCGTCACCGGCTTCCTGTTCGAGCTCGGTTCCCTGTTCCGGCTTGCTCTCCTGCCCGGGAGCTCTCCTGGCAAGGGCCGCGAATTCGCTGTTGGTAAATTCCATATCCCTGACCCAGAACTGATGGTAAGCTCCGGGCATCGTGCCCTGCCTGTGAAGGCTCCGGCGCGCTTCGAGAAGCATGGCTCCGATTTCAATGCCCTCCGGGCAAACCTCGTCGCAGAGGCCGCACTGGGTGCAGGTGTTCATCAGACGCTTGGCCGGAGTTTTCTTGATCATGGATTCCGAGGTGGAAAACGCCACGGTGGCCATGACATCGTCGCGGATCCTCATGGGCCATTTATTATGATAGGCGCATACGTCGCAGTATTTCATACACGCGTCGCACTGGCACCGAACGCAGCGATTGGCTTCCGCTACGACTTCATCGTCGGTAAAAAGGCCGTTGTCCGTGGGGATCACGGCGTCTGTCCGCTGGAGCTTATCCGGATCGGCCGCCGATCTGCAGGGCCTCTCGCTTTCCGGGTATTCAAGCTTGCCGGTCTTGAGAAAGATCTCGATGGACCGGGCCATATCCAGCCCGTCGGCCAGCGCCCGGACCTTGTCCTTCCCCGTCAGGCTTCCTCCCGCAAATACGGCGATCCCACCGTCCATGAAGCAATGCCCGTTCTCATGATTCAAAGCTCCAAAATCAGGCCCTTCTTTTCCCGTGGCCACATATACCGCTTCGTATCCCTGATCACGGATCTGATCTATGCTATTAATCTCTGTGTTTAGATACAGATTATACTGTTCAAATTTAAACTGGCGCTTGATATCCTCCAGAAACAGATCAGGTGGAAGCATGTCCCAAAGGGTTCCGCCCAGTCTGTCGGTTTTTTCGTAAATTGAAACGTCATATTTTTTCTGGGTCAGCCGGATGGCGCATCCCAGACCGCTGATTCCGGCGCCGATGATCGCAATCTTTCTATTTTTTATCGGAACGTTGTAGTCCGTCGGGTCCTTTTTCAAAGCCTTGGCCACACAGGTCTTTTCCAGAAGGGAAAGCTGCACGGATTGGTCCAGCCCGCTCCTCGGACACGCGGAAGCGCAGTATTCCGGGCACAAGGCGGCAACGATATCGGGAAATCCCGCCGCGTTTCGGAACGTTTTATACGCGGCGTTATAGTTCTTGTTCGCGATCTTCGTCTGGAAGTCAAGCACGTCCACATGGAACGGGCATGCGACGGAACAGAACGGTTTTTCATTCTGCCTGCAGGCGTCATATTGTCTGAAATATTTTTCCACGATAAACCCCCGATCAATCTCTTCGCAAATGCCGCCTGTCATGGAGGGGCGGCGCCGGATCCGCCGGTTTCGAACCGGTCTTGCAACCTTACTACTAAATCTATTTTACCATGGCCGAAAAAAGAAAGCCATGCGCTTTCCGAAAAAACGGACCTTCCAAAATCAGAGAAGGCGGATAAACAGAGAGGCCGTCTCTCATGATTGGTCCAATCATTTTGAGGCGGCCTCCTTTATTATTAAGAAATGTTTTTATACCGGATTGGCCTTGATCTTTTCAATTTCTTCGTAAAGATCGGAACCCAGGAAGTACTTCTTGGGAGGCTCGATGGTTTCGCCTCTGGCGAGCTTTTCGAGTCCGGCCTTCACCTTTTCCGGCGTTGCGGGCAGTTCGTAGATCCTTACGCCGCAAGCGTTGTAGATCGCGTTAAGCACCGCCACATGGTCGGAGGACTGGAACGCCTCGGCGCATCCGGAGGAACCGAAGGGTCCTCTTTCGTCATAGCCATCCATATGGATCACTTCCATCTTGTCCGGGATATCCTTGATATAAGGAACGCCGGCGGCATAAATGTTATTATGCTTCTTGACGTCCTCATAGTTTTCCTTGAGGGCGAATCCGATCGCGTGCGAAATACCGCCGTAGACCTGGCCGTTTACAGCCTGGATATTGCCGATTCTTCCAATCCAGTCTACACAAGTCATGCCGAGGACGGTGACTTTTCCGGTTGCGACTTCAACTTCCACTTCCGCCATAAACAGCGCGTAGGTATAGGCGTACGTCGGGTTGCCGACGCCGGTGTTCGGATCAAGCAGCCTGAAATGATCCCATTCAGCTTCCGCCACCCAGTTGCCTTCATACTTGGTGGGAATTCCTTCCGCAACCATTTCCTCGTAGGTGCGGTAGGTTCCGTCTTCCTTGCGCATTGCGTCGGCCAGAGCCTTCGCCGCCAGGATGCTGGCTTTGCCGTTTGCGAAGTGAGATCTGGATCCCGCGGATTCTCCCGTGTTCGGGCAAAGCTTCGTGTCCGCCTGTACCAGCCTGATGTCGTCGGGCGTAACATTCGGGAAGTATGGCTTCAGCGCTTCCAGCGTACACATCAGGGATCCCTGGTCACCGCCCTGTCCCTGATCCTGCCAGGTGTCATACTTGATGAACTTCCCGTCGGGAGCGAGTTCGATAGCGACGCTGGCAACGTCGTCGGAACCGAGTCCTACGTTATATCCGCCCCACGCAAGTCCTACGCCGCGCAGGCGCTCGGGAGTGCTGTTCGCCTTGGCTTCCGCGACGGCCTTTTCATAGTGGGGTCTAAGTTTATCCATCATTTCCTCCATGGGATACTGGAGGAACTCCACGCTGTTGATATTTGTCTGTCCGGGTCTTGCGATATTCTTATACCTGAACTCGAAGGGATCCATGCCGATCTTCGCAGCCATCATATCGATGAGGGATTCACCGCAGGTATAAGCCTGAGGCGCGCCGTATCCTCTGTAGGGAACGCCGAAGGCATGGTTGGTCACCGCAACTCTTCCCAAGCCCACGAGGTTGGGTACATAGTAGGGGAAGAACATGAACCGGGCGATCTTGATGTTCTTGTCATCGCCAAGGGCGGGGTCATAGCCGTGGTCCATACCCGAATCGAATTCGGCGGCGATGATCTTTCCTTCTTCGTCACAAGCCAGACGCGCGTTGAAATACGCGGGAGACCGCTTGCCGCTGATCGCCATGAACTGGGAATAATCCATGGAGAGGGCTACGGGTTGTCCGGTTACTCTGCAGGCAATGGCAGCCAGGGCATACGTCTGCGCGTTCATTGCCCAACCGAAGGAGCCTCCCGTCGGGTTTTCAACAACACGGACCTGCTCAACGGGAAGTCCTACCGCCTGCGCGATATCATCCCTGTCAAAGTATGTGGTCATAGCCTTGCACTGTACGGTGAGCAAGCCGTCTTCGTCATAATATGCCTGGACGGTATCGCCTTCAATGGACATATGGGGCTGTCTGGAGGAATAGAAGCTTCCTTCCACCACATAAGGAGCGTTCTCGATCAGTTCCGGAACTCTCTCGTGGTCCCCTTTGAGAACCGGCTGCCATGCAAAGATATTGTCCATGTTCGGATGGATCCTCATGGCGTCGGGCATTACCGCATCAAGATAGTTCATATATTCGGGCAGCGGTTCGATTTCGACCTTTACTTTCTGCGCCGCCTCTTGCGCATGGTCTTTCGTATCCGCTACCACCAGCGCTACGACGGTACCCCAGTTGACGATCTTCTCATCCGCTATCAGCTTATGCACCTGCTCTAAAGCGGTGGTCCTGGGTGAAAACTGGAACATCATCAAATGGTTCGTTCCAGGCACGTCTTTCGCCGTAATGACCTTCACAACGCCCGGCATCTTTTCTGCCTCGCTGTAATCGATCTTCAGGATTTTCGCGTGGTTGGCGATTCTGGGCATTACCAAAGCTACATGCAGCGTTTCCGCAGGCATCTTCAGGGCTATGTCGTCGCCGTAATCGCATACGCCGCACGCTTTCGCCATGGCGTTGGGCCGTACAAGAGGTTTGCCGTAATAGTTGCCCACGTCTTTTTTATAGTCGTAGGTGATATCCGCAAATGTTTTTTCTCCGCGCATGATCGCTGCCGCTTCCATAACCGCGTCAACGATCTGCTTATATCCCGTACATCTGCACACGTTTCTGTGCTCCTGGAACCAGTCGCGCACCTCTTCCCTTGTCGGGTTCGGATTCTGCTGCAGCAGGGCGTAGGCCGAAACCACGAATCCCGGCGTACAGAAACCGCACTGTACCGCGCCCAGGTGAACCATCGCATACTGGAGGGGATGCGGGTTCATGGGATTGCCGAGTCCTTCTACGGTAATTACTTTGCTGTAATCCTTTACGGTCTTAATCTTCTTTGTACAGGAACGGATCACTTTCCCGTCCAGGATCACGGAACACGCGCCGCATACTCCGGTTCCGCATCCAATTTTCGTGCCGGTCAGACCCAGACGGCGCAGGACGCTCGCAAGGGTGTCTTTTTCAGGATCGCAGATAAACATCCGGTCGGCGCCGTTAATGTGCAAAATTTTCTTCATGTAACGTTTCATAGCAACCTCCTGAATTTGCCTCCTCATTGTTTTTCTTATTATCGTTAGCTCAAGACAAAAAGCCTATCCCCGAGGATTGAAAGATAAGGCTCGGGGATCGTTTTTCCGTTACTCTGGATTCACTTGTAGTTTATCAACGGGCTTGTCAGATGTCAATCGGAAAGCTGGAAGAAAAAGACACTGATATGCTGTTTTCTGCGTACTGGTTTGCTGTCCGTGCCGGGATTCGATGATCTGCCAATTGGGCTCGATTTTTCTGCCGGTCAGGCCTGACTTTCTGCCGGCCGGGCTAGATTTTTTTACCGGTCAGGCTCAACTTTTTTAGCGGTCGGGCTCGACTTTTATCCCGTTCCAGACCGGTTCCAGCTCAATCTTCATGCGGTGGGAATACGCATTGACAACCTCATAGCATGCGTCATCCGAATGCGCCCCCTGCCCCGCCCGGCCGGGCTTTTCGGATTCCTGCGCCTGTGCCGCGGCGTCCTGAACGGAACTTTGCGGCGCCCTGTATTCCACCCAGTATGTGGTATAGCCGATCTCTTTGTAGCCGCTGAACGTTCCTCTATCGGGATGAAAGACCCTTCGTCCGGTTCTCTCGCAGAAGCTCAGCACTTCTATCACATCTTCCTCCAGGATTCTCTCCCGGTGGAACTTCTTTGACAGTTCCGCGGAAATGCGTACTTTTTTGCGGGGTTCTGTTTCATCTTCTTGCGTCTCCGTTCCCCAGAACTCTTTCAGCAATTCCCGCTTCAGACGGATGCGGTTCTTCCTCCGTCCGCTGACCGTAACCGGCTCCTGCGCCGGCTTCTTGCCGCCGAACAGAAGATCGAGAATATGCACCGCTTCTTTTCCCGCTTCCGCAAAGATGTCCCTGCAGTTGATGCAATAGGTAATATAAGGATTGTCGCTTTCCGCGATCCTTTTTTTCGCCACAAATTCCGCATAGGCAGGGTTCGCAACGCCCGGCTGCCCGCCATAGCCGCAGCACTGCTCATAAACGTCGTGCCGCTTTAGGGGTTCCAGCCGATATCCGGCGTTTTCCGCCAGCCGTCTGACCGCCTTTTTCATGCCCGGCTCCTTTCTTGCGGCGCAGGCGTCAAACACGCAATAGACCGTTCCCGGCTGCCGGCCGGAAGACTCCCGCGTCTGCGTGCCGCCCCATTGATCCATGATTTCATATAGGGAAATGACAGGAATATCCGCCATATAGGTCTTGAATTTCTTTTCACAGGTCGGACAGGCCAGAATCAGCGTCGGTTTGCCAAGGTCCGTCCAAAGCTTATAAATTGCGGCGATTTCGCCGTCAAATTTCTCTTCGTCTCCCGACCATTCGGCGGGCGCTCCGCAGCATCGCAGCAGAAGCCCGGTATCCGGGCGCTTGCCCAGCAGGTACCTGTACGTGTTCAGCACGAGCTCCGGATCGCTCGCCCCAAGCTGACAGCCTGGGAAAAAGGCGTATTCACACGCGCCGCCGGCAGGTTGCGGGTTTTCTGCCGTGTCGGCGGCTTGCCGCGCTTTTTCCGGCACGCCGGCCAGGGCCGCCTTTTCGCTGTTGGCAAAATCCATATCCCGCAGCCAGAAATCATGGAAGACCCACGGCGCCTTCTTCTGCCTGTGCATGCTTTTCCGCCCCGCCAGAATCAGCCCTCCAAGGTCGATGTCCTCCGGGCAGGTTTCAAGGCAGAGGCCGCACTGGTTGCAGGTGGAAAGCAGCCGCTTCGCGGGCGTCATTTTTACTTCCGCAGAGCCGGGAAGCGTCGTGGCCATGATCTCGTCGCGAATCCTCAAAGGCCATTTATTATAAAAGTCTGTCAGGTCGCAATAGGACCGGCAGAAATCGCACTGGCATTCGAGACAGCGCGCCGCCTCGCGCTTCGCTTCCTCCGCGCTGAAGGAGACGCCGTTCTCCGGCTTGACAGGCTCTTTGCTCTCTTTCAGTTTTTCAGGGTCAAGTTGCATGCAGGTTCGCTGCAGATTCGCCGGATTCAACAGTTTCCCGGTTTTCAGGAAATTGTCGATAACCGTTCCCATGAAAAGGCCGTTCGCCAGCGCGTAAACGGGTTCGTCGCCGATGAGGCCGCCGCCGGCAAACCATCCTGTATTGCCGTACATTGCGCAATATCTGTTTAAACCGGAGCCGTCGTTGTCCGCTCCGGAACCGCCGTTATGCTCTTTGGAACTGCCATCGTTCAAACCGGAAGCGCCGTTATCCGAACCGGCTGAAAGCAGGCCGAAATCTTCCCCGCCTTCCCCCGTGGCGACGTATACCGCATCGAAAGCCCCTGCTTCCAGGTCTTCCACGGAGCGCACCGGCGTATTAAAATGCAGGACATAATTTTCATGCTGGAACTGATCCTCGATATCTGCCATAAACACGGCCGGGTCCATGAGTTCCCAGAGGTATCCGCCGATGCGGCCGGTCGCCTCAAAGATCTCAACATCATATTTTTTCAGGCACAGCCGCAGCGCGCAGGCTAGCCCGCTGATTCCGGCTCCGATAACCGCAACTTTTTTCTTTTTGCCAGGAAGGTTGTAATCCGTCGGCCTTTTGTCTTCCGCGTAAGCGATGCTGGCCTTTTCCAGCATCAGCAGTTCGATGGCGCTGTCGGGTTCCTTCCTGGGGCAGACTCCCTTGCAGGGTTCGTGGCACAGGCCGGAAGCGATCAGCGGAAATCCTGCCGCGTTCCGGTATGTTCTGAAAGCACCCTTGAAGTCCCCCCGCTTCATTTTCTCGATAAAAGCCGGGATATCTATATGAAAAGGACATTCTGCGGCGCAGAACGGAATTTCAAGTTGTCTGCAGTTGTTAAAATTTTTCAGGTATCGCTCCATTAAATATCGACTCCCTCTTCGCTTCCGCCGGCAATCCGCCGTTGATGCAGCTAAAGAATACCTCCGTAGGTACAATTCGGCAAAATTATTGCTTATAATAAGTTCGGTCTGCGACTTAAATCACAGACCGACCTTCTAAAACGCTTTCGTTAAAATTTTCGACCAAGGAAAGCTTTCCTTGTTTTTTTGCGTTGTAATGAGGCGGAATGATTTTAATCGCCTCGTTACATTTTATCATGTTTCGGTTTTTATCTCTAGACCGGATTATTTTTAATATATTCCATTTCTTCATAGAAATCGGAACCGAGGAAATATTTCTTGGGAGGTTCGATCTTTTCCCCTCTTGCGAGCTTTTCAAGGCCGGCTTTCACCTTCTCAGGCGTTGCGGGCAGCTCGTAGATCCTCACGCCGCAGGCATTGTAGATGGCGTTGATGACCGCCATGTGGCCTGCGGACTGGTACGCTTCCGCCGCTCCGGAAGAACCGAAGGGGTTCTTATCCCGAGGCGTGACCAAATGGATAATACTCATGTCGTCCGGTATATCCTTGATCGTCGGAATTCCTGCGCCCAGCGGATTATTATGCTTCTTCACGTCGTCATAATTCTCGGAAAGCGCAAATCCGATGCTGTGAGAGATTCCTCCGTACGCCTGGCCGTTGACGGCGTCGATGTTGCCGATGACTCCTATGTCGTCGACGCAGGTAAAGCTCAGGACGGTGGTCTTGCCGGTAGCGGTATCCACTTCAACCTCCGCCATGAACAGCGCATAGGTATAATCCGGGGTCGGATTTCCCACGCCGGTATTGGGATCCAGATCGCAGAGGTCGGGATCGCTCGCATTGAGGTACTGGGCCTCATATCTTGTCGGAATTCCTTCCGCGACCATTTCGGCATAGGTCCTGAAGGTGCCGTCAGGCTTTCTCATGGCGTTGATCAGCTGGTCCGCCACCATCTTTGTAACTTTGCCGTTCATGTAATGCTGGCGGGAGGATGCGGTCGCGCCTGAGTCGGGGCAATATTTGCTGTCGTTCTGAACCAGAATGATATCCTCGGGGCCGACTCCCAAAGGCTTCAGGGCTTCCAGGGTGCACTGGAGCGAACCGACGTCTCCGCCCTGGCCCTGATCCTGCCAGGTATCGTATTTTACGAATTTGCCGTCCTCACGGAGCTCAAGCGCCAGAGTACACTGGTCAGCGGGGCCCTCCGTCACATTGTATCCGCCCCAGGCAAGTCCGACTCCGCGCCTCTTTTCCGGCGTGCTTTCAGCCTTTGCCCTGGCAACGGCCTTCTCATAGATGGGCTTCATGGTCTCCATGATCTTCTCCATCGGATAGTTGACGAAGGGATAGCTGTTGATGTTCAGATCGCCGGGACGGGCAATATTTCTCCATCTGATTTCAAAGGGATCAAGACCAATTTTTTCCGCCATCATATCCATCAGTGCTTCAGAGGCGGTATAGGCCTGCGGGGATCCGTACCCTCTGTAAGCCGTGCCGTAGGAGTGGTTGGTGCAAGCCACTCTGGTGAGCCCTTTGACGTTGGGTACGTTATAGGGGAAGAACATGAATCTCGCCGGCCTTGTGGTCAGGTCGTCGCCCAGCTCGTTGTATGCGCCGTGGTCGAGACCGCAGTCCCATTCCGCCGCGATGATCTTTCCGTTCTCGTCGCAGGCGAGGCGGGCGTTGGTATAGGACGGCGCTCTCTTGCCGGAAAACGCCATAAATTCTTCATAAGTCATGGAGAATGCCACGGGCATGTTGTCGCAGGCGATGCATGCGATGGCCGCCAAAGAATAGGTTGCTCCCGCGATACCCCATCCGAAGGTGGCGCCTGTCGGGTTCTGGATTACCCTGACCTTTTCCGCGGGGACTCCGGTGGCTTCGGCAATATCGCCGATGTTGGCATAAATCGCCATGGCTTTGCAGTGGACGGTCAGCATGCCGTCTTCGTCCCAGTAAGCCTGAACCGTATCCCCTTCAATGGGCATATGGGGTTCCCGGGTGGAATAGAAGCTTCCCTCCACCACATGCGGCGCGGTATCAAACAGCGCGGTGGTGTCATGGCCGGCTCCCTTAAGCGTGGGCTGCTCCGACCATACGTTGGGATGATCGTCGTGTATCCGAATCGCGTCGGGCATCGCGGCTTCCAGATAATTCAGATATGCCGGAAGCGGTTCGATATCAACGGTAACCTTCGCGGCTGCCTCCCGCGCATGTTCCTTTGTATCGGCTGCCACCAGCGCCACGATGTCTCCGTAGTTGAAGATCTTATCTTCCGCTAAAAGAACGTGGCTCTGCTTCGTGGCAAGGCATCTCCTTGAGAATTGGAAGAAGTTCAGCCGGTTGGAACCCTTTACGTCTTTATGGGTGATGACCTTGTAAACGCCGGGCATCTTTTCCGCTTCTTCCGTATTGATTCTCAGGATCTTGGCATGATGGGTGATCTTCGGCTGCACCATCACCACGTGAAGCGTGCACTCCGGCATTTTCAGTTCGATGTCGTCACCGTAGTCGCATACGCCGCATACCTTCGCAAGGGCCGCCGGACGCACCATCGGAAGACCATAGTATTCCTTGCTTTCCGGAAGCTTCACCATGATGTCTTCCAGCGAGCATTCGCCGCGCATCACTTTAGCCGCCGCCATGACCGCGTCTACGATCTGCTTGTATCCGGTGCAGCGGCAGATATTCCTGTGCTTATAGAACCAGTCGCGGACATCTTCCCTTGTCGGATTGGGATTTTCCTGGAGCAGCGCGTAAGCAGACACGATAAAACCGGGGGAGCAGAAACCGCACTGTACGGCGCCGTGATGCATAAAAGCAACCTGAAGAGGATGCAGCCGTGTTGGGGCTCCGATCCCTTCGATTGTCATTACTTTGCTGTACTCTTTAACCGTCCTGATCTTTTTGGTGCAGGAGCGGATCACCTTCCCGTCGAGAATGACGGAGCACGCCCCGCAAACGCCGGTGCCGCAGCCAATTTTCGTGCCGGTCAGACCCAGGCGCCTCAAGACGGTTGCCAGCGTGTCCTTCTCCGGATCACAGATGAACATCCGGTCCGCACCGTTGATGTTCAGGGTCATTTTTTTCAACTGCTTCATAAAAAACCCTCCTGAATTTTGTCTCTTTAATCACAAAAAATCCGAATCAAAACCAATGCCGTTATCAATATTCTCCGCCCGCCTTTTCCGCGGCCGCAGACGCTGAAAACGGCTTTATTCTTTAAGTTTAGTTTATCAACGGGCTTAAACAGTGTCAACCGAAATGCCGCCAGAAAGAATCATCTATATGCTGTCTTATATGTACTGATTTGTTGTCCGTCAAAAATCCCTGATGATAAAAATTTGGGTCCAAATGGCAGAAGATATGTTAATATATGATTAGCAATCAAAAGGTCGGTTGAAACGATTCAATACAGGAAAAGAAGGTGAACCATTTTCATGCCGGATAAAGCTTCAATACGGAAACAGATTCTTGAAAAAAGAGCCTCCCTGTCGCCGGACATCGTGGAAAGGGCTGCAAAAACGGCGGCAGAAAAGCTCGTCATAATGGAAGAATACATAAACGCAAAGACGGTTATGGTTTATATGGACATCAGGAATGAAGTTCCGACCGGGAGGATTATCGACGAGATCCGAAGGTCCGGCAGAATTCTCGTGCTGCCGCGTATGACCGAGGATTTCCGCCTTATTCCTTGTTTAATCCCCGGCGAGGGAAATCTTAACGACTATCTTGCGGTCTCCGGATTCGGCATTCCCGAACCCGATCCCGCCCTCTGCGAGGAGGCGGACCCTTCCTCCATCGATCTGGTCGTTGTTCCGGGGAGCGTGTTCGATCAGTTCGGGAACCGTATCGGATACGGCAAGGGCTGTTACGACAAATTTCTTTCTTCCCTGGCGCAGGCGGCGTTCAAGCTGGCATTGGCCTACGATATTCAGGTGCTGCCCTGCATCCCCGCCGATCCTTACGATGTAAAGATGGATAAAACTCTTACCATTGCAACGGTTGACAGGCCGCACTAATCTGCGCGCGCAGCAAACCGGGGACCTAATATTTGCGGCCTTTGTTCCCGCAGATAAAACCGCC
>ENA-UPSB01001537-UPSB01001537.1-bioreactor-metagenome-genome-assembly--contig:-NODE-1537-length-26496-cov-5.208994_pt1 | contig 26496 bp, 23 predicted proteins | sample MGYA00238182_ERZ773286 | MGnify/ENA primary metagenome ERZ773286 (study PRJEB29026, sample SAMN07631240) | bioreactor metagenome | isolation source: Switchgrass digestor | place: USA: Dartmouth...
TTTATCGAATTTTCGTGAGTTTTGCGACTGCACTTTTATTATAGTACTCCAAGGTTTATAGTATAAAAAGCTTATTAGACTATTAGGCAAACCATGTAAAATATAAGTTTACAATTATGATCAATCATGCTTTATATGAAACAACTAAAAGATATCAACATGGAAAAAGGAGAGAAGAAAAATGTACACAGTAGGATTCATGTTTCATCAATGCAGGTATGTCAATGGAATCAAGCCGGTCTTGCAGGACTATTCATGGTGGTTTGATCTTGTTGAAAGTATTGCAAGCCAGGCAGATATTTTTGAAATCCGCTGCTGGCCGGATGAATCAGAAGCTATCGCCACCGGGCAGCGGTTCGGCAGGCGATTGGAAAATTTTGAGACAAAAGAGTTGGTGTTTAAAGGTCTTATATCCGAAGCGTTCCTGAAACATATATACAAACATGGATTTGATGACGATGGAGCGTTAAAATGGTTTACTTTGAGCTTTTACAAAGGGGAAGAACTCATCTTTGAGTCTGGGCATTACGGCACAGAACCGTATGTTTTTTTGAAAACAGAAGAAGAAGTTCAAAAATTGGAGGAGTGGAGCAGGAAATACCCGGTAATCAGCCGGGTAGATATACATAGATAAATGTTAAGAGTTATATTATGATTAACGAAATAACTACATCTTGACCTTGATTTAAACATGCCTGCCCGATGTTTTTTAAATTTCGATATAACCATATATGGGTGTGTTTTGAGACAGCCCCAGTATCATTTTGAAAACGGGAATAAAGAGGCTGTTTTAAATGCTCTGCCGAATTATCAGAATGGGGATGGGGGTTTTATATTTATAAATCTCAATTGCTAAAAGGCTTGGCAAAGTATAGATATAAGCTTATACCAAACTCCAACTTTCAGTCGTGCTTTATCGAAGGCAATACAATTTCCGCTCTGAATCCTTTTCCGATATCGCTGTATAAAAACAAACGTCCCTGATGAGCCCCGGCAATTCTTGCAACCATTGGCAACCCAAGGCCGTGGCCATTTTTGCGGCGATGCTTTCTTTTGGATGAAAACGGAAGCTCCAGCAGATCAGGAAGTTCATTTTGAGAAATTCCTTTACCGTTATCAGCCACAATAAAACTACAGGTGTTATTAATCCCATTGAAAGATGTCAGCAGTTGTATGCAGCATCCGTCAGGATTATGGTTGATGCTGTTCTGTATCAGGTTATTGACAGCACGTGTCAACAGCCGTTCATCTCCGTTGACCTGAGCATTTTCATCCAAAACCTCTATTTCCAGGATAAAACGTTCATCCAGGCCATTATTTAAAAATTCGGATACTATTTGCCTGGCTAGTGCTGATAACCGAATCGGTTTTTTATCAAGGGGCTGCATTTCGTATTCCAGCATTGATACAAGGTTCAGGTCATTCACAAGAGATCTCAGTTTTTCTGCTTGTTGTCGTATAATAGCTGCCTGCTTCCTTTGTTCTGCCGGAACAGCGCTGTTTTCTTCCAGATCGCTGGCATATCCAAGTATCATGGAGAGGGGAGTCCGGATATCGTGGGAAATACCCGCAATCCAGTTGGAACGAGCTTCATCCCTTTTCCTTAGACTATCGTTTTTTTGCTGTAGCAAAGTTGACGCCCGGTTCAAACTTTGTGCAAGATTGGCTAAAACCCCCTTTGGTTCTATATATACCTTTCTGTCCTCGGCAAGATTTTGTATGCCTTGGGTTAATGGACGGATGGAGCGAATCAGTCCGGAACCGATAAAGAGCGACAAAAGCAATGCCAGAACAATATTTCCGGCAAATAAATAAGCCAGTTTCAGAGGCAGGGAAGAAACCCAGCCTGTTGGAAAGATATACACATACTTTGCCAGGCTGCCTTTTGGATAGCCTATAACCACCAATCCCTCACTGTGTTCCCAAACAAAAACAGGATAATCCATCAAATAGTTTCGAGTAAATTTTGATACATCTGTTAGGGAATATGTTTTGGGAAGCTCATCGGGAAGCATATAGTTCCATACTACACGCCCTGTATCGTCAATGAGCATTGCCCATGCGCGATTTTGCTTCAGCAACGCTTCTGCGGAGGAATCCAGGGAATAGGTATTTGATGATGAGTGCAAGCCATCGGCTATGTTTTGAACAACAAAACCCGGAGACTGACCTTTGTTCATACCGTTGAATACCAAGATGCCAAGAAGCATGAAGTTGAAAATCACCAAAAGTATGGAAATCATAATGGTTGCATTGACAAAGCGTTTTAAAATTTGTACCGTGCCTTCTATATTTACCCCTCCCTGACAACCAACTTGTAGCCCAATCCCCTGACGGTCAGCAGATATTCCGGGCTGGATGGGTCATCCTCAATCTTTTCACGGATACGGCGGATATGCACCATGAGGGTGTTTTCATAACCATAATAGTCATCATCCCATGCTGCCTGACAAAGGGCATCGCTGGTTACAATCCGGTTCCGGTTTTCATAAAGCTTAAGGAGCAGTGCATGTTCCTTTGCTGTCAGGGAATATTCTGTGTCGCCATTACGAACAATACCGCCTTCAAGGTCAACAATACGTTCCCCTAATCGGAAGAGCGGGAGTCGCTCTTTCTTCGGTGGTGAATAAACCCGTCGAAGAATTGCCATAAGCCGGAGAATCAGTTCCCGTGGTAAAAACGGCTTTACAATATAGTCATCCGCACCAAGCCCGAGCCCTAATATGCGGTCTTCATCCTCGCCTCTTGCTGATAAAAAAAGCACAGGCATATCTGATATTTGACGCAGGGATGACAGAAGGGAAAAACCATCCCCATCAGGCAGCATAACGTCCAAAATGGCAATATCAGGTTTTACAGATTTACATACCGCCAATGTCTCGCTGCAATTGGAGGCATGAAAAATGCGCGTAAATCCTTCTCTGCGTAAGAAACCATCTATCATATTCCTTATTTCAGGCTCATCATCAACAATGAGAAGCTTTTTGTTCTTTATATCGTCCACGTAAAATCACCCATTATAATTATACTATTTTTTATTTTAATTTCACCCAAATAGTATTCCTGTTTATAATATTTAAGGTTGTCGTAAGTTTATTGTCAGTTTAAAGAAAGGTTGACCTGTTATGCTTTAGCCAGGAACTCTACTTAAACAGACAGGAGGAAATGAAAATGAATCAAGTTATTTCTACCCATAATCTTTCAAAACGATATGATGATACCTATAGAGTGATAAATATAAATTTATCGGTCTGTGAAGGGGAAATTTATGGCTTTCTTGGCCCTAACGGGGCGGGAAAATCCACTACATTAAAAATGATACTGGGACTGACAAAACCTACTGACGGCAGGGTGACAGTCTTTGGAAAGGATTTGGAGACAAACCGTCATTTCATTTTAAGCAAAACCGGCTCTCTCATAGAATCCCCATCCTACTATGGACATCTCACAGGGCTGGAAAATATGCGTGTTGTACAGAGATTGAGGGATGTTCCGGATAAGAATGTAGAGGAGGCACTGAAAATTGTCCGTTTGGATAAACAAAAGGATAAAAAAGTAGAGCATTACTCCCTGGGGATGAAACAGCGGCTGGGGATTGCCATGGCACTCTTATCTTTTCCAAAACTTCTGATTCTGGATGAGCCTACAAATGGTCTTGATCCTGCCGGTATCGGTGAAATACGGGAACTGATTAAATCTTTGCCAAAGCGTTATGATATGACAGTGCTGATTTCCAGTCATCTGCTTTCGGAAATAGAACAGATTGCAACCTCGGTAGGAATTATCAATGACGGGATGATGGTGTTTCAAGGCAGTATGGAAGATTTGAAAAGAAAAAGCAATCCAACTATTATGATAAAGACACGGAACAATAAATTGGCACAGGAACTGCTTTTTCAAAAAGGGTACTCGCCCACACAGCATGGAGATTTTCTGGTATTTGAAAATCTTACGGATGAGCAGGTGGCGCGGGCAAACAGAAGCTTGATTGCAGGTAATATTGATGTGTTGCGAATTGAAGAACACAAGAAGAATCTTGAGAACATATTTTTGGATATCACAGGAAAGGAGCGCAGCCTGTAATGAAAGCGATTGGTCTTGAACTGTATAAACTTCGTCATAAGCGACTGCTTTTGATGGTCACGCTGTTTTTGTTTGTAGAAATCGCCTGGGCATTCATGGCCGCGAGCATGTCCATTTCCCGCAATCCGAACAATGCTGAATGGGAAATGCTTATTGCCCTGTTGTCCTCCATGAACGGCCTGTTTTTACCTATTCTTACCGCAATATGCGTATCCCGCATCTGTGACATGGAACATAAAGGAAATACGTGGAAGCTGCTGCTCACCTTTTCTGTAAAACGGAGTACGCTTTATGCAGCAAAGTATATTTCCGCATCCATCATCATGCTGGTGGCATGTTTGCTGCAAGCGCTTTCCATCATAGCGTTCGGAATTATCAATGGTTTTAAGCAGCCTGTTCCGTTAATCCTGCTGATACGATTCCTTATAGGAATGGTTTTAACCAATATGGTAATTACGGCATTGCAGCAATGGGTATCGATGGCAGTAAAAAACCAGGCTTTCGCGTTATCCCTTGGAATGATCGGGGGATTCATCGGCCTGGCAGCTGATTTGTTTCCGGCCGGAGTGAGAAGAATCTTTGTGTGGTCCTGTTATACAGGCTTAAGTCCTGTTACTCAAAGCTATGCAGATGAGAAAATTCAGTTTATTGTACGAAATACGGGTTCATTGCTGCCTGGGATGGTGGCGCTGGCTGTGGCCGGAATTGCTGTTTATCTGGCTGGAAGCGTTCATGTGTCAAGGCAGGAGGTATAAGGGGGGTTGATTATGTTAAGACGGTGTATTTCTGCTGAATGGATGAAACTGCGCCATTCACGAATATGGATGATACTGATGATTCTGCCGATAATAAGCGTATTGATTGGCAGTGCCAACTTCTATATGAATCAAGGCGTGTTGAAAAAAGAGTGGTACAGCCTGTGGTCGCAAGTCGGTTTATTTTACGGGGAATTCTTTCTTCCCATTCTCATTGCCATTTGCTGTGCGTACATGTGGAGACTGGAACATAACAATAAAAACTGGAACATGATTATGACCGCTCCAGTACCGGCAACCGGTATTTTTCTGGCCAAATTGACAGTAGTCGGTGTGCTGCTGCTTTTTGTACAGTTATTCTTTCTTGCATTGTATATTATAGGGGGAAAACTGGCAGGTATAGCCTCTGATCTTCCTGCAGAACTGGCAGGATGGGTATTTCGAGGCTGGATGGCCGCCCTTACGATTGGTACCATGCAACTAGCCCTGTCAATGCGCATACGCAGCTTCGCTGCCCCTATCGGTATAGGCTTGTGCGCTGTTTTCATCGGTCTTGGCATGTATGTCACGCATTTGGAACTGTTTTTTCCACATTCCTTACTGACCACGGGGATGGGGGTGCTCAGCCAAACAAGCCTTTCTACAGGGGAAAGCGTTTTGTTTGCCATAATGAATCTGCTCTACATTGTTGTTATTAGTACAGTTACTATACATAGGATGCGCAAATCGGATATAGTGGCTTAAACATGGGAAGGAATATTTTCATGAAAAATACTGCAAGCTATATTTATGAAATTACAAGGAACAATGGTTACAGTATAGGTGGAGGTTGATACAGTCATTTTCTGAAAACATAAAACATTGATAAAAATTTGACAATCTCGATAAATTATGTTATATTCGTTTAAGATGATTTGCGTAATTACAATGCAATGATCGGAGGAATTAACTTGGGCAAACTACAGGACAAGGTTGCGATCGTTACAGGTGCGACTGCAGGTATTGGACTCGGTATAGTCGAGGTTTATGTGGAAGAGGGGGCAAATGTGGTTTTTTGCGGCCGCCGGGAAGAACTGGGAAGTTCAATCGAAGCTGATTTGCGCGCAAAAGGCCATGAAGTAACCTTTGTGAAAGCGGATATGCTAAAAGAAGAAGATATCAGGAATCTTTTTGACACTGCGATTGCAAAATATGGCAAGGTTGATATTCTTGTCAACAATGCCGGTGTGCTGAAGATGGTTCCGATGATTGATATGGATGTGGAAAGAGACTGGGATTCGGTTATCAATCTCAACCTCAGAAGCTACTTTGTTGCGACCCAGTATGCTGCAAAGCTGATGAAACCAGGAAGTTCTATTATCAATATATCTTCAATCGGAGGTTTGGCCGGCAGCCCGATGCTGGCATCCTACGGTGCATCAAAGGCCGCGGTCATCTCATTGACCAAGACATGCGGTGTGGAGTTGGCACCCAGGGGAATAAGGACAAATGCAATTCTTCCTGGCACAATCTTCTCGGAAATGATGCCCCGGGACAGTGAATTTACGAAGTCCACGCTGTCCATGATTCCCATGGGTCGTGGCGGCGAACCAAGGGAAATCGGCACAGTCGCTGCTTTCCTTGCCAGCGAGGAAGCGTCTTACATTTGCGGTGCTGCAATTGTAGTAGACGGAGGCATGACAGCATCCTGACAATAAAAAAACCAATAGCTGCCTTTCACATGGGGCAGCTATTTTAATGCCGTGAATTTTGATGTCCCGTATTTTAAGTGACGTATTAAAGAAAAGACTTCCCAAGTCAAGGATGAAATACGGAATGGGTTCACTTTTGCGGGAAAAGTGCTCAAAATCAGGATGGTGCTTTCTAAAAGGCGAGAAAGATGATATTATTGCATTAGGCGGATTGTTGGTGGATCTGTAAAGGGAAACCAGATTAACGGGAAAGAACACGGGGCAACCGTTGCATAGGGTAAAAGAGCAGTGAAATTACTCGAACAGGTGAAACAGGCATAAGTAATTAACAAACCCGCGTTTGCAGTTAAGCTTTTTACTATAGGAGATGATACAATGAACACGGCAGAGAAACGAGCTTTCAAAAAAGAATTGATGGCACTCACAATTCCCTTTGCGCTGCAGAACCTGTTGAATGCACTGGTCAGCGCGACTGATGCACTGATGCTTGGCAGGCTGACGCAGGAAGCCATAGCAGCGGTATCACTGGCCAATCAGATTTCCTTTATCATGTCACTGTTTACCGGAGCCATTATCGGGGCGGTAGGCGTATTGGCTTCCCAATATTGGGGCAAGCGTGATTACACCAATGCAAAACATTTAATGAGCATGGCCATAAGGTATGTATTCTGCATTACTTTTATTTTCTTTCTGGCAGCATTTACAATGCCTGATAGGCTGATGTCTTTCTACACACCCGAACCTGTGCTCATTGAGATCGGGGCAGGATACCTGAAAATCGTAAGCTTCTCATACTTTTTTTCCGGCATTTCCCAATGCTATCTTATGATGATGAAAATTGGAGGGCGCGCAAAGAAAAGCGTATGGATATCTGCCATGACAGTCATTGTGGATGTTATAGCGGACTTTTTCCTGATTTACGGCTTTGGCAGAATTCCGGCCCTGGGTGCAAACGGTTCAGCATACTCAACGATTGCCGTGGAAGTTATAGCTCTGGCCTGGTGTATTGCCGAGTCGTACCGGAAAGACCATATCCATCCGGACAGCAAGAGTATGCTCTTTTTCTCGAGGACACTAGAGACGGACATGTGGAAAATAACGGCCTCTATGCTGGCCAGTGGATTATGCTGGGGGCTGAGCATTACAGTTCATTCCTTCATCATGGGTCATCTGGGTACAGATGCTACAGCTGCCTCCTCCGTGGCCGGCGTGGCGCAGCAGTTGATTCAGTGCCTTACCCATGGCCTGTCCAGCGGTGCAGGTATTATGATCGGCCGGCTCCTGGGACAGAATCTTCTCGACAAGGCAAAGCAATATGGACGGCAATTCTGGATTGTTTCCTTTTGGAGCGGCTTTGTAAACGTAGGAATTCTCTGTGTTATAGGCCCTCTGGTGCTTAAATTCTATGTATTGGAGCCCCTTGCCAAGGCTTATCTGATGCAGATGCTGGTATTCAGCGCCTTTTACATGTTTGCCTATGCCTTTAATACCATCATCACTGTCGGGGTTTTTCCCGCAGGAGGGGATGCCAGATACGATGCGATCAGTGTGTTTTTTGCGACGTGGTGCTTTGCTCTCCCGCTGGCACTGCTTGGCTGTTTTGTGTTCCGTTGGCCTGTCATGGTGGTCTATATGGTTATGTGCTCTGACGAAATTGTAAAAGTGCCTTTTATCTATCCGCGGTATAAAAAGTATATATGGGTCAAAAACCTTACCAGGGAACAGGGAATCTAAAAACAGCGGAGCGATTGAAAAATGGGGAGAAAAAAGATGCCCAAGGCATGTGGACTGATGAACCCATGGTACGTATAGCAGTCATGGATAACATTGTGAACAGCGAACAAGTGAATGAGATGAAATATAACATTCAAACAATACGGTAATTCCTGAAAAAAGAATTGAAAGACAGGCAAGGATTTCATGGTATACAGCCATTGTTTCTGTTAATCATGTACAACTAAATATGTACAAATAAAGCAAAGAAATGGGCAAAAACAGAAAGAACTGCCCCAAAGACAGCCTTTCTGTTTTATGTTTATTACATGTGATGTTTTTGCAACTGGACTAAATCTTGGAATCTATGCTCATTCCATTATTACAATTGGTTTTATAAGGTCTCTTGGCTTGTTCGCCATGAGATGAAATGCCTCTTCTATTGATTCAAGCCCTTTAAACCTATGAGTGACCATTTTGCTCGGATCAACCCTTCCGGTCTTTATCATGGCGAGAAGCCTTTCGATTCTCTTTCTTCCACCAGGGCAAAGACCGCCTTTTATGGTCTTGTGGGCCAGGAATCCTCCGATGTAGGCATTGGGAATGTGCAGCATTTCAGTTTCAGTGATAACTTCGAGCATTGCCACATTTCCGCCACCGGCTTTTACAACAGCTATGGCATTGTTCAGGGCTTCAGCGCCTCCGCCTGCAACGATTGCAGCGTCAGCGCCCTTACCATTGGTAAGCTTCATGATCTGTTCAACCAGGTTGCCGTCTTTATAGCTTACTATGTCTGTTGCCCCATACTCTTTTGCAAGCGCAACACAATTGGGCCTTGTTCCAACTGCAATTAACCTTGCAGCACCTCTCAGTTTTGCGCCGGCTACCGCCATAAGGCCGACAGGACCTATACCGAAAACAACTACGGTGTCTCCGAATTTCACATCTGCCAGTTCAGAACCATAGAATCCGGTAGTCATCATGTCTGTTGCCATAACAGCAGCTTCGAGTGATACTCCTTCCGGGATCAAAGCAAGGTTCATATCAGCTGAGCGAACTTTTATCTGATCGGCAAAAGTACCATCTTCATAATTGGACAGGTTAATGGCAGCAAACATTCCACCGGCGTCCTGGTGAGTGCCATCCTGGATGTCAGGATGCTTCCAGGTTGGAGTGGTACAAGGAATCGCAACCCTGTCGCCAACCTTGAAATCCTTTACATTGGCGCCAACCTCTATTATTTCTCCAACGGCTTCATGGCCGAGTATTCTATTCTTCAAGTGCGGGCCTTCCATCTCATATGCTGAGTGAACGTCAGAAGAACAGGGTGTAATTGCAAGAGGGCGAACTATAGCGTCATCCGGACCACAAACATAGTCTGGCTTTTCCATCCAACCTACTTTACCTTTTTCAAAAACTCCAAATCCTTTCATGAAAAAGACCTCCTTAAGTTGTTAAAATATTGACAATCTGTGTTTAATCATAGCATTATTTTGATGACAAATCAATAACTATTTTATTAATATTCGACAAAAGATGACGAGTTATGTGGAATTGTTGAGAGTTCGGCATTTCATATTGCAAAAGTAACTTAATGAAAAATCCGGAACATAAATATTGACATGTTGAGCATAATGTAATATGTAGTAAAAAACAAACGAACACAGGCAAAATGGCGTTGATAAGGAGGAATACATACTTTCCCGGAGCAAAGAGAGAAGATGGGTGGTGAAAATCTTCGTGACGGAAGTATGGAAGTAGCCTTTGAACTGTGAACCGAAAGGACATCGTCGCAGTAGGCTTCAGCGGAAATTTCCGCCGTTAAAGGGAAAACAATATCGAATGAACAGTAATGTCATCCCGTATTGGCAGAGGGCAGATAATCATATCTGAATTTAGGTGGTACCGCGGACGCATACGGTTCGCCCTAAGCGATTTAGCTTAAGGCGAACCTTTTGTTTTGTGTTCGAAAAATCAAGGAGGTATTACCATGCAGAAGAATTATGACTTCAGGCGAGTAGAAGCGGAATTGGAATCCCTTGAAAGGGAAACGGTTTTCAATACACAGGTTGCGCTGGGAAACTGAGTTAAATGTTGACAACGAGATCCTCCTTTTCGTGGAAAAACTAAAGGATGTTATATTCAGAAACCAGAAAATTCAAGACTGAGAATGCTCTGTCGATGAAAGCGTAAATGGAAAGAATGGTTGTTGCCGCAGATGAAAAATCATCAGAACTGTTCCGGCAAGCAACTGATGACGTAAAAGCCTGCTGTAATGCAGGATAATAGAAATCCACTTGTTGCAAAGGTTAAATTACAACTGGTCTTACGTACACAGGTTCGTCTGTTTCCAATGCGCTACTGTTTGGCTTATATGCAAAAGGACAAGGGATATGCCTTGTCCTTTTGCCGCATTCTATATTTTCTTGAAAAGCACCAAAGTCACCTAATGTCTTATATTTTATCTCCCTGCCTTAGCCTGGGTGTGTATCAACGGGTGGAAGCAAAGCACCTTACGGGATTCGCCAAGGAAAGTCATTTCCGGCCGCTTTTTTCTGCATTCATCTGTAGCATAAGGGCAGCGGGGAGCAAATTTACAGTGGGAGATAGCATACTCTTTCTCCTCGGTATCCGGCATCACCAGTTCCTTGTTCCACTTGTCACCCACCCGGGGCACAGCATTCATAAGAAGCTCTGTGTAAGGATGAGCAGGTTCATCCATAATTTCCCTGGCCGGGCCGTATTCGATCAGGCATCCCCGATACAGGGTGGCGATGTAGTCGGATATGTAATAGGCCGTGGAAAGGTCATGGGTGATGTATAAAAAGGATACATTGTACTTGTCCTTGATTTCCTTAAAAAGATTGACAATGTTCATCTTCATGGAGGCATCGATGGCAGCCACAGGCTCATCTGCTATGATGAGCTTCGGGCGCGTGATGAGTGCCCGGGCGATTGAAATGCGTTGAAGTTCACCGCCGGAGAACTGGGCTGGGTATTTGCCCTTTACCGTGGCCAATGACATACCGACATTGCACAGGGTTTCGTCTATCAGTTTTTCAGCTTCCGTACGGCTTTTTGCGATGCCAAGCCGGAGAGCCGTGTTGAACAGATAGGTATCCACCTTTTTGCGCGCGGAGAAAGTTTCGTAAGGGTTCTGAAAGATGGGCTGAACGTCCAGGCGGAAGCGCAGGGGATCATAAGCCTTTTTGTTTGAATAGGAGTTGCCGCATAATATGATGTCGCCCATGTCCGGCTTGTACAATCGCAGAATCATCTTGCAAATCGTTGACTTCCCGCAGCCGGACTCGCCTACGATGGACAAGATTACAGGCTTTTCGGAGTCAATATCCAGAGAGACATCATCAACGGCCACAAGCCTTTTACCCCTCAGCATGCCGCCAATCCGGAAAATCTTGCTGACATTCTTGATTTCCAGCAGTTTCTGTGACATTTCATACCACCTCCCTGTTCAGCTTATGGCAGGCCACAAACCGGCCGGGTCGCACTTCACTGAACGTCGGCACAGCCTGGCGGCAGATTTCTGTGGCATCGGGACAGCGGGGTGCGAACCGGCAACCCGGAGGGGGATTGGAAAGGGCAGGGGGACGGCCTGGTATGCCGATTTTTGGACTCTTGTCGCCCACCCGGGGCAGCGCGTTGATGAGCATCCGGGTATAGGGATGTAGTGGTTCAGCGAAAATGTCATCCGTTTTACCAAGTTCCACAAGGCTTCCTGAATACATGATACCCATGCGGTGGGTGACCTGGTAGTGAACACCCATGTCATGGCTGACCAGCACCAGGGTATTTTTCAACTGGTTTTGCAGGCGCATAAGCATCATCAGAATACCTCTCTGGACTACCACATCCAGTGCAGTGGTGGGTTCGTCTGCCAGCACCACGTTGGGAGACATGAATGTGGCCAGGGCTATGATCACGCGTTGGCGCATGCCACCGGAAAGCTGGAAAGGGAAAGCCTCCAAAAGATCGGGGGAGAGGCTCAGTTCTTCCAGATACTTTGCTACTCTTTTGAGTGTTTGTTCCTCAGTTTCGTTCTTCCTTTCATGCTTGGGAATAGAGTCCAGGAACTGGTATTTAAGCCGCATGATAGGGTTTAGCACGCTTTGGGCGGCCTGAGGCACATAGGTGATATTGTTCCACCAGGTATTGCGGATATTGCCGGTTTCATAGGAAAAAGGGCTGCCATTTTTCACACCGCTTAAAATTACCCGCCCGGAATCTATCTGCAAAGGAAACTCCACAATATCATAAAGCGCTTTTAATAATGTAGTCTTCCCACAGCCTGACTCTCCTGCAATGCCAAATATCTCATTATCATAAATCTCAAAACTCAAGTCGTTGATGACTCGTACATTGCCGTCAATGGTTTTGTATGAAGTGGACAGATGTTCAATTTTCAGCATCCCTTACTTACCTCTCTTCATAGATAAATAATCGTTATAGCCTGTGATCAAAAGGAACAGGCCGATAAACAAAAGAACCGTCGCCACAATGGGTGAGCCGATCCAGAACCATTGCCGGGCAAAAATTGCGTTGCGCTCCCTTGCCCATTGGATCATATTACCCAGGGAAATCATGTTCGCAGGAGACAGACCCAGCACCGCCAGGCTGGATTCAGAAGCAATGGCTGCCAGCGTCGCATTCATGAAATTGGATAGCGACCATGTCAGTGCGTAAGGAAAGATCTCCGTCACCACCACCTGGATGGTGCTTTCCCCGGAAAACCATGCAGTGTGGATGAAGTCACGCTCCTTTAGGGACAGGGCCAGGGAACGTATCTGCCGGCTGGGCCAGGCCCATGCGAACATGCCTAAAACCAGAGCCATCAGTATAACGGTGGTTGAGCCTTTCATGAGAGAAGTCATCAATACCAGGATGGGCAGTGAGGGAATGACTATGAAAGTATCTGTAATTACTGTCAATACGCGATCCAGAACACCGCCGGAGAAACCAGCCAGCAAACCGACGAACACGCCAACTACAGTACCTATGCATGCGACGATCAGTCCGATCAAAAGTGAATTATGAATGGCTTCAATGAGCAGCCAGAAAACATCCTGCCCCATGCTTGTTGTGCCCAGCCAATGTTTCAGGGAGGGACCGAGTTTGCTTGGATAAGTGTTGTAGGTGAAAGGGTTGACGTGAGGAATATAATACACAACGAATCCAAGGAAGAAAAAGAAAGCTGTGATAATCATTCCGGATTTCAGGCGGATGTTTGCGCTCCTCCAAAACTTTTTCATGGGTAATATGTCCCCCTTTCATTAGCTGTACCTGATGCGCGGATCTATGAATGGGTAGATCAGATCCACGATCATTGTCGCAGTGGAAATGGCGACTATGGAAATGGTAATACATCCCAGAATCATATTGTAATCCGATTGCAATACTGCCTTTTGAATCAGTGTACCGACACCGGGATAACCAAAGATGATCTCGGTCATGATTGAGCCATTGAACACTCCACCAAGGCTCATAGCTAGGGCTGTGATCTGGGTCAGGATGGAGTTGCGGAATACATAACTTCTGCCGATTTTCCCTTCCGGAAGCCCCCTGTAGCGGGCGTATAGAACGAAATCCTCTTCAGCTGTAGTGCCGGACAAGGACTTCATGGAGATGATCCACCAACCTGTACCCACCAGCAACAGCGAAATGGCCGGCAGTATGGACGCCTGGAGAAGGGAAGTGATGAATGTGGAGAAACTGCCCATGTGGTTAATGGTGGATTGCAGGGGGAACCATCCCAGTAAAAAGGCAAACACAATTTGAATGATTATTGCGATGATGAAATATGGGATGGGATATATGCATATGGCAACAGCTTCCATGATCCTGGATGAACGCTTGTTTTTACGGAACCCTGCCTGCAATCCGATGATATTGCCTATGATCCAGGCCAGGGTTGTTGTAGTCAGCGACAAGCCCAATGTATATGGCAAATAGGTCCTGATGATCTCTCCTGCAGGGGTTGGGTAGCTCATCAGGGATGGCCCGAAGTCAAAATGCAGCAGCCCTTTCCAGAGAAAATTGACGTATTGCTTAAATAGTGAACCTTCCAGGCCGAACTGTATGCGCAGGGATCTGCGCAACGATTCCAACTGTACCGGGTCCATCTGCCCGGAACGGGACTGGATTTGCCCGATCATGCTTTCCACCGGATCAGACGGGAATGCCCGGGGGATGAAAAAGATGAAAGTGACGCCGATCCAAATGGTCAGGGCACATGTCAAAAGCCGAAGAGCGAAATATTTACGGAATTTCAATGGTTACACTCCTTTGCTTAACAATAAATAAATGGTCTTGCATAATAGTAAACCAAAGAAGAGTAAAAATTGGTGAGGTTGTATATCTCCGGTACTTGGAGCTTTCGACTCCATAAATAATAAGGCACGCACCGCTGTTTCTAACAACAGCACGTGCCTTATTTTACTTAATCCTGTTCAGGCTTCAGCTTCGTAGGCTGCTTACTTGACTGGAGTTATTTCGGTCGTGATGTACTTGAAGCAGCTCCACCACCACCATGGTCCATTATATGGATTCTTGGCGCTGGGGTAGTTCTCCCAGTAGGTGCTGTTGGTCGGCACGAACTTAATTCCCGAATGGAAACCGATGAAAGGCAGGTCCTTGATGGCAATTTTCATAAACTCCAATGCCAGCTCATAGGTTCTTTCATCATCGGGAGACAGCTTCGCCATCTCGTGAATGATTCTGGTGGCTTCTTCGTTGTACCAGCGGGAACCCTGACCGGAGCCGCGCTGACCCAGAGGAACGATCAAATCAGCAGCCCATCCGTTGATCTGTGCGTAAATGTCCTTGGTGATTCCTCCAGTGGGCCAATAACCTGCGATTTCAAAGTTTCCGATGGCCCCGTTTGTATCCCAGGTAGCGCTGCTTTCGCTGGACAGATTGCACTTGAGACCGAATTTGGTCAATTGGTCATAGGCAGCAATCACACCACGGCCTGCCTGGGCTTCGGTGTTGGCCAGATAGGTTAAATTGATGGTGAAAGGTTCTCCTTTGTAATACCAACCATCGGACCTCTTTTCCAGACCTGCTTTTATAAGAAGCTTCTCTGCTGCTTCGGGAGCATATTTCCAGCAGCCGATACCAAACATGTCAATCAGTTCGTCTTTGTCGGTAGGGATGTTATATCCTTTTTCCCTGAGCTTCGCAGCCATCCTCTCGGCATAGCCGGGGTCGAAAGGCTTGATGGTCGTGCCGTCACCCAGGTCCAATTCAAAGCTTTCCAGGAAAGGAAGCAGAGGCTTGTAGTAAAGTTCCTGCATTGCACTGGTGGCGGTAAGGATCGGCAGCGGGCTGGCGCGACCGACGCCGTTAAATATACTCATGGAAATCTCGTCGAAGTTCATGGCCAATGCGATAGCCCAGCGGAAATCAGGATTGTTGTAAGGCTCCTTGGCCATTTGGAAAGCGAGGCCCTTGGAGCAGGGGTCGTCGCTGGTGGCGTATGGGAACTCATCGTACCAGCAGGCGATCTTCTTGTTGGCAGAAGTCATGGCTTCCAGCATCTCAGGCGTAACTTCGCAAAGGATGTCAACTTCGTTGTTTATCATGGCCATCTGGCGTGTGGTATCATCACCAAGATACCTGAACCATATGTACTTAGGCTTGGGCATTTTACCGGTAATAACGCCGACGGTACTGTTCTGCCAGTCCTCTCTGCGTTCATAGAGTATCCATTTGCCCAGTTCATCATAGGATTTCACGGTGTATGGGCCGGCTACTACAGGGTTGCTGTCCTTGAAAGTGGTCACATCCTCCACCTTGGAGTATATGTGCTCGGGAACGATACGGAGGTCATTGCCCCAGATGGTGACTCCGAATTTGAGAGCCAGGCGGGGAAAAGGTTCCTTGGTAACGAATTTTACGGTATAGTCATCAACTTTTTCCACTGAAGCGAATACGGTATTGTAGTAATCGTGCTGGCTGATACCGGGGTTGGTCATGATCATGTTAACTGTAAACACCACATCATCCGCGTTGAGGTCTTCTCCGTCAGACCATTTGATGCCCTTGCGGATCTTCACGATATGCTCGGTAAAATCCTCATTGGACACAGGCATACCATCGGCCACTTCGCCAAACTGCTCGCCCTTGACAGTATCCATTTCCCACATCATGGCAGACATGAGCTGGTGAATGCCAAATCCCATCTGAGTGCCCTGCATGTAGGAATTGAACTGCCCGGGTACGTCGGTAGGCGTCTGGGTCTCAACAATCAGGGTTTCCCGGCGGGGAGTGCCCACTTCTGTCATCTCATCTTTGGATTTTGAGCAAGCGCTTGTTAATAAAGATGAGAGCAATATCATGAGTACGAGGAAGATGGATAGAATTGTTTTTCTCATATAACTGTACCTCCTTTTATTTCGATTAACACGGTTCCTGACCGTGATTAATCTTTAAAATGACGTGGAACATCAATCTGCTATTTTAAAAAACCCCTTTTCCTTGTTCATATATATCCTTAATTGTTCCAAACCTATAAAGAGCATTATAAAGCATGAAGTGACACATTTGGAATTGTAAGTTATTAATAATATTCTATATTAACATTATTATGTATTCAATCAGATATTTATGTCACTTCATATTATAAAAACAAAAAAACGAATGTCAAGAGATATTTGAAACTTTTTCATGTTTTGGGTATTGTCTGAGTACTTTCTGAAAGTATAGTTACTATGCTGTTTTAGTCTTGGGGGTAGGAGGAAAAGCTGATATGCCACCGGGCATCGGGGCATTCTTGTAAGCGGCTTTTCCCACAGGACGGCATTATAAGAAAGCCAACGCATTATTTACAAGTACAGGCTTGACATATTTTTCTTATGAATATATATGCGTATGCGCTCAATGAGATAGCACCTACGATACGCTTGATTACAGATAATGAATCAGGAACAGAAGAAAGCATCCGACAAAACGCCGTAAAATTTGAATAACATGCATAAGTACATTAGAAATTGAAAGTTTATCCAAAGAAATTGAAAGTTTATCCAAAGATTATTAAGAAAAATGTTGAGATGTGATATATAAGATGATATACTTGGGAATATAAGTCGAATAATGTCAATCCAAGAAAGATTATGTAAAATTAAGCTATCCCTGCATGTTGCAAATTTCACGAAAGGAGGCAAATATGGCAGATTTCAATGCAAATGATGCAATGGTGGAAAAGTTTCTTTTTGAAACATCCCAATTGCTGGAACAGCTTGAGCATATTATTTTGTCAAGCGATTCAAGCCATTGCTATTCAGAAGAAAACATCAACGAAATATTCAGAATTATGCATACCATCAAAGGCTCCTCAGCAATGATGATGTATAATGAAATATCTGTTTTATCCCATGCAATAGAGGACCTTTTTTCTTATTTGAGGAAAGAAAAACCGGATCAGGACTATTGTTCCACTTTAAATGATTTAATCCTTGACTGTGTTGACTTTATCAAGATTGAACTGGAAAAGGTCAGGAACCGGGATAATGTTGACGGTAATGAACTGAACTGGTTAACAGGATCAAGGCTTTTCTTTCAGAACTGAGAGATAATGGAGCCAGTGAAGCAAGGGAGCACAAGGAGGAAGAAAAGGCCAATATATTCAAGGCTGTGGTGTACTTTGAAGACGGCTGTGAAATGGAGAATATAAGGGCCTATTCAATAGTCCATAACCTTAAGCCAATGGCCAGTGAACTTATTTACTATCCCAACAACATTACGGAAAATGATGAAAGCCTTGATGTAATACGCCGTGAAGGATTCCAGATAATTTTAAAAACTTACAAGACAGAGAATGAAATATATGACTTCCTGATGCAGACTGTTTTTTTAAAGGAACTGAAACTGACAAAGCTTGATGAAGATATATTTTCCAACGCCTTTGGCAAGGGGATGGCAGGCGATGTATCTTCAAAAACGGAACATCAAAGTACGAATGACAGCAATAGAAATGAAGAAAAAGAGTTGGACAACCATGAAGAATATAAAACATATGCTGATAGTGGGAAGAATTACTCTGAGGATGAGCAAAAGCAGAACAGGAATGAGTTCCACACCGTTCCTACGCAGAGCATTATAAGCGTAAGTGTGGCAAAATTGGACAAGCTGATGGACCTGGTAGGGGAAATGGTTATAGCGGAAGCCATGGTGTTGCAGAATCCTGACTTGGAGGGATTGGAACTAAATAATTTTCACAAGGCTGCAGGCCAGTTGAGCAAAATAACCAGTGAGATACAGGACATGGTAATGTCAATAAGAATGGTGCCATTATCTGCCACTTTCCAGAGGATGAAACGTATTGTGAGGGATATGTGCAGGAAGCTGAATAAAGAGATAAACCTGGATATAATCGGCGAGGAAACGGAGGTTGACAAGAACATCATAGAACGCATAACCGACCCGTTGATGCATTTGGTCAGAAACGCCGTAGATCATGGTATAGAACCAGCTGATGAAAGGCAGTCAATAGGAAAGCCCAGGAGCGGAAAAATAACCCTGGAAGCTAAAAACGCCGGCAGTGATGTACATATTATTGTCAAAGATGACGGACGGGGATTGGACAAGAAAAAGATATTGAAAAAAGCCAGGGAAAACAATCTGCTTGTTATGAATGAAGCGGACATGTCTGATTCCGATATTTATAAACTGATATTATTGCCTGGTTTTTCTACAAATGACAAGGTGACGGAATTTTCCGGCCGTGGTGTGGGTATGGACGTTGTAGCAAAGAATATTGAATCCATCGGAGGCAGTATATCAATCGACAGTGAAACGAACAAGGGTACGCAGATAACCCTTAAAATCCCGCTCACACTGGCTATTATTGACGGTATGAATTTACAGGTGGGAAAATCCACCTTTACCATACCAACCATTTCAATAAAGGAATCTTTCAGACCTAAGGAGGAAAAGGTCATTGTCGATCCTGACGGCAATGAAATGATCATGGTAAGGGGACAATGCTATCCTGTTTTAAGGCTTCATGAGTTTTTTAATCTGGAAAGCGATATAACAGATTTATATGAAGGCATTATAACCATGGTTTCACAGGATGATAAAACCATATGTATTTTTGCTGACAAATTATTGGGTCAGCAGCAGGTGGTAGTAAAGTCCTTGCCTGAATATATCAAAAGATTTAAGAAAATCAAGGGCATTTCGGGATGTACACTGCTGGGTGACGGCAGCATAAGCCTTATTCTGGATATAGCCGGCTTAATTCATATTAAATAATTAAGCGAAAAATCATGTAAAAGGGGAGTAAACATGATTATCATTAATTAACTTCCACTATATCCTATATTTACAAATAGATAGATTAACTTATATATGGAGAGGAGACTATAAAATGCCTGAGATTCAAGTTAACATGATAGAAGAGGAAGATACACAAAAAGGGAGATATCTGATATTTTCCATTGATAATGAGAGTTATGGTATTGAGATACAGTATGTTACTGAAATCATTGGAATTCAGGCGATCACAGAGGTGCCGGAACTCCCTGACTATATGAAGGGAATCATTAATTTAAGGGGTAATATTATTCCCGTTATGGATGTTAGACTTCGTTTCAGGAAGAACGCCAAGGAGTATAACGACAGAACCTGCATTATTGTTGTGGATATTTCAGGGATGTCTGTCGGTCTTATTGTAGACAGTGTGTCAGAAGTAGCCACCATAAACGAATCGGATATCTCTGAATTGCCTCAAATGAACCAGGGAATCCATAACCGTTATATAAAAAACATCGGTAAAGTAGGCAGCGATGTCAGGTTGCTGCTGGACTGTGAAAAGCTACTGACGGATGATGATTTAGACAGCCTTAACGAAATTCTTTGATTTAGCTCTGAAAGAAGCAATATATCGAAACAGACGAACAAGGGGATGGGATCATGAACTTGTACAGAAACTTGAAAATATCTGTAAAACTAATAGTAGGATTTCTTGTTGTAGCTTTTATGGCATGTTTAATAGGAGTCATGGGTGTAATTAGTTTGGACGATGTGACTGATAGCTCTGAATACCTGTATTCATATGCAACAGTACCGATTAAACAAGTATCAAGTGCTTTAAACTTATATCAGGAAAACCGTGTTGATACCCGTAATTTGCTGTTCATGGAAACAGATGAGAAAATTGAGGAAACAATTGATAACATGAAAGCGAGATTAGAGGAAATTGAGGCAATAATGGCTGAATACGAGAAAACTATTGCCACTGAGACCGGACGGGGATATTACAATAATTTTGTTTCTGCATATAACGTTTACCTTCCCATTTTAAATGAAATAATTGAATTAGTTCAGGATGGCAAAAAAGAAGAGGCAGTAGCTGTACTATACGGTGATGGTATGGCTGATGCTGCAAAGGCTGTCCAGGATGGGTTACAGGGCCTTATAGATACAAGGACAAAAAACGGCCAGTTGAGATATGAAGATGTTTTAAGCGTATCTGTAAGAACTAAGACGACAATGATAGCGTTGTCAGTTTTTGGCGGAGCACTGGCGGTAATTTTAGGATTGGCAATTTCCAAAACCATTAGCAGGCCGATAAACCACATGGTTGAAATTGCGGATAAACTGGCTTTAGGTGATATTGATGTCAATATTGAAGCTGAACATAAGGATGAGACAGGACAGCTGGCCAATGCCTTTAAAACTCTCGCCAATGCCATACGGGATCAAACGCGTCTTGCAGAGAGGATGGCGGAAGGTGACTTCTCTATGGAAGTTGATATACGTTCAGAAAAGGATATCCTTGGAAAAGCATTAAATGAAATGATAAAAAGGATCAATGAGTTGATGGGAGATGTTACAATTGCTGCCGAACAGGTGGCTACCGGGGCAAAGCAGATATCCAATTCCAGTATGGTTCTTTCCGAGGGTTCCACTGAACAAGCCAGTTCTATAGAAGAGCTTACCGCTTCTTTGGAAGAGCTTTCATCGCAAACAGCACATAATGCTGAAAATGCCGGTAAGGCAAATGAACTGACAAAAGCTGTTAAGACAAAGGCTGATCAGGGTAATAAGCAAATGAAGGAAATGCTTAATGCGATGACAGAAATCAATGCTTCATCCAATAATATCAACAAAATTATTAAAGTAATTGATTAAAGTAATTGATGACATTGCATTCCAAACCAATATTCTTGCACTGAACGCAGCCGTGGAAGCTGCCAGGGCGGGTCAATACGGAAAGGGGTTTGCCGTGGTGGCAGAGGAAGTGAGGACACTTGCGGCAAGATCAGCCGATGCGGCTAAAGAAACCACTGAGCTGATTGAAAATTCAATCAGAAAAGTGAATGAAGGAACCAAGATAGCCAGGGAAACAGCTGATTCTCTCAATGAAATTGTCAGCGCAGTTGATGAAGCATATGGACTTATCAATGAAATAGCAAGAGCTTCCAATGAACAGGCTGCAGGAATCAGTCAGATAAACCAGGGCATTATACAAGTATCAGAAGTTGTTCAGACCAACTCTGCCACGGCAGAAGAAAGTGCCAGCGCCAGTGAAGAACTGGAAAGCCAGGCAGAATTGTTGCGGAACTTGGTGAGCAGGTTTAAGCTCATAAAAAACGGTAAGAACAACACCGACATAGACAGGTTGAATCCTGAAGTACTTCAGGTAATCAGCTCAATGGCTAAAAGGCACAAAGATGCCAATAAGGAGTATGATAAGTCGGCTGAAAACAAGAAATATGCCAAATTGGCTGCAGATGAAGACATCGAACCAACTATTGTATTAAGTGACAGTGGGTTCGGGAAATATTGATAAAAAGAGTAGAAGCTATTATATCGGGTGGGTAAAGCTGTGATTTCAATTACGAAACAGGAATTTTTAAAACTGGCGGAGTATATAAAACAAAACTATGGTATTCATCTGAAAGAGGAAAAGCAGGCAATTTTAACCAGCAGATTATATAATGAACTGGTTAACAGCAACTGCAAAAATTTCACACAATACTATGAGTACATCCGTTCTGATAAATCCGGTAAAGCTCTGGACGCGCTGGTTGATAAAATAACCACCAACCATACGTTTTTCATGAGGGAAGCAGATCATTTCTTCTATTTCAGGGATGCAGTGCTTCCTTACCTTGCTTCAACGGTTAAAGACAAGGATTTGAGAATATGGAGTGCCGGATGTTCATCAGGACAGGAACCCTATACCCTTGCCATGATAATTAATGACTATTTCAAAAAAGATAAAATGCTATGGGATACCAAAGTACTTGCCACCGATATATCAGATAAAGTGCTGAGTGAAGCTATGAATGGCATTTATACCAAGGATGAGATTGAGCCGCTGCCGGCAATGTGGAGGCTTAACTATTTTCAAAAGCTGGGCAACGGGAAATATAGGATAATTGATGAGATAAAGAAAGAAGTTATCTATAGGAAATTTAACCTTATGGAAAAGGTCTTTCCCTTTCAGAAAAAATTTCACACGATTTTTTGCCGCAATGTCATGATCTATTTTGATTACAAGACAAAGATTGATCTTGTCAATAGATTCTATGACATGATGGAAAGCGGAGGATACCTGTTTATAGGACATACTGAGTCCATACCCCGTAACGAGACAGGATTTCAGTATGTCATGCCGGCTGTCTACAGAAAGGCATGATTTTATGGCTTTAAATATTAGGAGGTGATTCGATGAGAAGTGACAAAATTATAAAAGTTTTAGTGGTTGATGACAGCATTGTATTCCGGGAATTGCTATCGCTGGGTATCTCATCGGAACCGACCATAAAAGTCGTAGCTACAGCAAAGGACCCCTTTGATGCAAGGGATAAAATACTGCAATATGAGCCTGATGTTATTACCTGCGATGTGGAAATGCCAAAGATGAATGGCATAGAATTCATACGCAGGCTTATCCCACAATATTCCATACCTGTCATTATTGTAAGTTCGATAAGCGACGCTGTTTTTGATGCAATGGATGCCGGAGCGGTTGATTTTGTGGTTAAGCCGGATATGGACAAGCTGAAGAGTATTGAACAGTTCATATGTGAAATGATTGAAAAAATAAAAATCGCTTCAACTGCAAGGATAGTCAGAAATAAAGCAAAAAGCGCTATATATTCCGATAACGCGCATGTCAGTTACGATTCCGGTAAAATAATTGCAATAGGTGCTTCTACAGGAGGAACGGAGGCTATACATAAAATTTTAAAAGATATGCCGTCGACAACACCCGGCATAGTAATAGTTCAGCACATACCCCCTGTATTTTCAAGGATGTTTGCTGAAAGACTGAACTCGTCAACCAATCTTGAAGTAAAGGAAGCAAATACCGGTGATTACGTTGAACAGGGGAAAGTGCTTGTGGCGCCGGGAAACAAGCACATGAGAATCAGGAAGGTATCGGAAAGGTACAAAGTGGAGTGTTTTGAAGGGTATAAGGTAAATGGACATTGCCCGTCGGTTGATGTCTTGTTTGAATCAGTTGCCAAGGAGGCAGGAAAGAATGCTGTTGGAGTAATCCTTACCGGAATGGGCTATGATGGAGCCAAAGGACTTCTGTCAATGAGAAGAAAAGGTGCGCAGACCATTGGTCAGGATGAGGAATCATCCGTAGTATATGGCATGCCAAAGGTGGCATATAACATTGGCGCGGTCAGTAAGCAGCTTTCATTGGACAGGATTGCGTCCGCCATACTGGAAATGATAAGGTAGCTTAATTTATTGATCCAGGCAAAGCACGTGACCAATATTGTAAATCACCCAAATTTCACAGTGCATTGATGGGTTTGGAAGGCATTAGTAATGGATATGCGGATTTTTTACAGGAATAATTATGGGATCTATATACTTAAAGTATATAGATCTTTTTTATAAACGGTGTTTTCAATTTTCTTTCAAACCAAACATAAGAAAATGATTGAGCTCCCAAATTGTAATATGTTCCATTAAACCCTAAGATAATTCTAGGAACATTTAGTTTACAGTAACAGCTTTCAGTAAAGATGCATAAAATAAATAAACAAAGGAGAGGTTTGATTATCACATAGCTATACCCAGCAACATTATCAAAATTAGGAGGAGAATGTAATGTTGACAAGGGAGGAATATATTCGTTTATCTCTGGAGCTTAATCTTTTCTTTGCCCGAATTGCAAAGGAACACTCAATTTTCCTAGAAAGCAGTTTTACAGCCAAAGATGTAAGGCTGGCTGAAGAAGCTGAAAACTTCAAGGTTCAATTTGAAATGCTGTTGGCTGAAACCATATCACTGGCAAATGGTGTCATAAGTCCTGAGGTAGTTGCTTCAGGGGAATTAGTCACACCTCTGACGCTTAGTGCGGAACGGATTTCCCAATTTTATACCGGGATACAAATCAACTCCAATTTAACTCAGGCAGAGACAGCCCTGGCAGCAGGCAGCCCAGGGTTTATGCCAAGTCCGGCACTGGAACAAAGGGTATTTATGCTGAATCAGAAAGCAATGGGATTAACTGCTGCGCTGGCGCAGTTCAAATCGAGAATACTGAATGGTGTAATTTCCTGCAAATTATTCACCACGAACTATCCACTTCTCATTGATCACATACTAAGGGAAGCCAGATTATACCTGGGAATGCTCACTAAACTGCAAAATCGTGAAGAGATTCTCACAGAAAGAGATCTGCTGGAACAGGAAATTTTCTGGAACAGGATTATGGCAGAACATTCAAAATTCATCCGGGGTCTTCTTGATCCTACAGAAGTGCAGTTAATAAACACAGCAAACAACTTTGGAAAAGAATTTGATGAATTGACCATGAAAGCCATTGCAGCGCACGAACAAGCGATGAATTCAGTGGGTGTAACCGGTGAAAGTCTAAAGGCAGCGTATAATTTAAGGGATTTTAAAGCAACAGGAACGAAAGGGCTGATTGATTGTTCAGTAAAGGCAATTGCATATCCGCTGCTGGGGGACCATGTACTGCGGGAAGTAAATCATTATATCAGAATTCTAAAAAAAGCAAAAGCATAGCTATGCTTTCCAGTCGGTCAATAAGCTTTCAAGGAAAACCATAGAAATCATTGTGTTGTTGTCTTAAGTGTGGATCAGCAACCCACATGCGGATCGACACTTTTTTAATTAATCCATTTATCACATCTTTAGTTTATGTTTATAAAGATTAACAGGCACTTGCCCTATCTCGCCATAACTCTCCATAAGTGTTACCCGTATTACCTTTTTGGGATTTCTACTTTCCCTAGCTCGGCCTATCACGCCACAGCAAGCCGTAACTTTAGTATTACGATAGTATAAAGAAAGAGCCTGACAAGGTTTGTTCCTGTCAAGGCTCTCTTTGTTTATTCCTCTATTTTTAATTCTTTCAGTGTGTTATCGTCAGTAGGTATATAGGTAATTGCATGGCTTGTGGCATCTGCTTCACTCAATGAATAGTCCCCATTTTCATCTTTCGTAAAGACGACATCTTTTTGAACAATACCACTAATTGAGTATACTCCTGAATTATCATCTTTATCAGTGTAAAGTATCATACACCAATTAAAATCGTTCTTTGCAACATAGTTAAAGTACCAGTCCGTTAATGCTTCATCGGTTACTTCCTCAGAACTGATTTCAATAATTGAATACTCACCGATTTTCTCTGTTCGGCTACCATTTATTACATCTTTAACTTGTGCATTATCATAGATGTGAGATTCTGCTTGTTCTGGCTTGTTTTCATCATTGCTCCCCATATTACCAAAGATAGCGGCCAGAATAACAACAATAATTACCCAAAACCACCACTTCTTGAAAATAGGTTTCTTTCCATTGCTTTTGGTTGCTTTATCTTTCATAATGCCATACCTCCAAGTTTGGTTGATATTAACATTATAGCAGAGTGTAACACAAAAGTACAGTGTAAATTCAACTTATTATTGTGTCATAGTTTTGCACCTCTTGTCAATACTATAATGTAATCAAAACCAATGGAGGAATTGCATTATGGAGAAATTTATCGTAACACCAAAAGAAGATAAATCTGTCACCATGACGATACGCATAGATAGAGCCTTGCAAGAGGAATATAACGATTTAGCAGCTAAAACGAATCGTTCTCGTAATGAACTAATCAGCATGGCTTTGCAATATGCCCTTGACCACATGGAATTGAAAGATGAATGATGACTAAATGAGAGCCTTTGGATTTTTTCCTCTGGCTCTCAATTATTTATGCGTTCAATCGTAAGAACTCATTTACCTTT
>ENA-UPSB01001544-UPSB01001544.1-bioreactor-metagenome-genome-assembly--contig:-NODE-1544-length-26370-cov-5.666274_pt1 | contig 26370 bp, 28 predicted proteins | sample MGYA00238182_ERZ773286 | MGnify/ENA primary metagenome ERZ773286 (study PRJEB29026, sample SAMN07631240) | bioreactor metagenome | isolation source: Switchgrass digestor | place: USA: Dartmouth...
CCTGCTTTTTTCAGCAGAAATGTTGTGGCCTACCCACGAAAACTTTACTCACACTCTCATTCGCAACCCCGGCGGCGAGAGCGGACGAAAGGCGTTGGCAGACCGCGCTCAGGCGGTGGACGGAGCAACCCGCCGCGACAGCCGGCGTAGAATGCCCAGGAAACCGAGACGGGTGCCGGGGGTGGATGGAATGGTGCGTCTGGCGCAAGCGGTGTTCCAGGGCGGCGGGGTCAAGGGGATCGCCCTGGTGGGCGCCCTGGCAGTGGCGGAGGAGCTCGGGTGGCGCTGGCGGGCGGTGGCCGGCACGTCGGCCGGGGCGCTGGTGGCAGCGCTCGTGGCGGCGGGTTACCGGGCCGAGGCCCTGCGCCAGGTTGTCGACGAACTCGACCTCCGCCGCTTCGGCGACACCTCGGGCTGGAAGGTCGCCAATCTGCTGCTGCACGAGGGGATCTTCAAGGGCGAGGCGCTGCTGGACCAGGTGGACCACCTTCTGGCCGAGCGGCTGGGCCGTCGCCGCGCCACCTTCCGCGATCTGCCGGTGGCGTGCCAGATCGTGGCCACCGACCTCACGCACCGGCGCATGCTGGTCTTCCCCCACGACCTGGCCCGGCCGCCCTACGGGCTCGACGACCCCTACGACTTCCCGGTGGCGGACGCGGTGCGGGCCTCCACCGCCATCCCGTTCTTCTTCCAGCCGTACCGGATGGAACTCCCCAACGGCGTGAAGGCCACTCTGGTGGACGGCGGGCTGCTCTCCAACTTCCCCGTGCGGCTCTTCCGGCCGATGGCAGGGCCGGCGCACCTGCCCACCTTCGGCTTCGGCCTGCGGGGCGGAGACGACGCGGTGCAGCCGACCGACACCCCGCTGGAACTGGTCCAGGCCATGGTCAACACCATCCTCAGCGCCCGTGACCTGAGCGACCTGGAGAACCAGTGGTATGTCCGCACCATCTCCATCGATACATCCCCGTACCGCACCACCCAGTTCGACATCGACGCCGAGGGTAAGGCGGAGCTGTACGCGCGCGGGCGGGCGGCGGCGGAGGCGTTCTTCGCCGACCCGGGCACGCGGGCCTGGCTGGCGGACTTCGCGGCCAGGCGTGCACTGCGGTCGCTGCGGCCGCCGCTGTGCGTGTAGCGGTCCGGCGGGCAGGACTGTCGTAATCGCGCGTCTAATCAATGCGATCATCCCGATTCGGCGTGCCGCCCCGTGCGGTGCGCACCCTCGCGGAGGTGGGCCATGCAACAGGCAGGTGGCTTCCTGGCGGGGCTGCTGACCGGGGGCGGGGCCATGCTGGCCGTCGCGGCCGGGCTCCTCGGCCTGCGCGCCGTCGTCCCCGCACCGGTGCCCGGAGGCGTGGACCCCCGGCACCTGCTCTTCACCAACCCGCTGTTCATGCTGGGCATCGTAACGCTCGAAGAACTCTTTTTCCGCTCCTTCCTGGTGGGCTGGGTCTCGCAGCGCACCTCGGTCGCCGCCGGTGTCGCGCTCTCGGTGGCCGTGGACTACCTGCTGCACGTCCCCAACGGAGGCCAGACGTTCCTCACATTCGTCAACTCCGTGCTCTTCTCGCTGTCGGCCTGCCTCTTCTACCTCCGCCTCGGCCTCGGTGCGGCCGTGGGCTTCCACTACGGCTGGAACCTGGTGCAGTGGACGCTTCTGGGGTTTCCCATGTACGGCAACGCCGTCGGCCGCTGGTTCGTCCTGAAGCCGGTGGGCGCATGGTGGCTCACCGGCGCCAGCCACGGGCCGGAGGGCAGCCTGCTCACCGGGCTCGTGTTCGGCGCCGGACTGCTCCTCTGGCTCACCGTTCTCTCGCGGAGGTTGCCCATGCCGTAACCCCACGGAGTCGACTCCCAGATCGGCCCAGTCTGGCCCGCCGCGCCAGGCGCGCCATCGCACTGCTCGCCGCGGCCGTGCTGCTGACCGGGGGCATGCTCCTCCGCCCCGGAATCTCCTGCGACAACCTGCCCCGGTTCGACGTCTGGGTCGACGGGGTCCGCCCCGACACCACCGGCTTCGGCTATGTCTGCGGGTGGCTCGTGGAGGGCATGGGCGTGACCGATCCCCTGCGGGCGCGGCGGGGCGCCCTGGTGAAGGTGGCGTACCACACCGACGTCACGTGGGGCCGCCTCACCTACACCCTGGAGGGCAACGACGGCGTCGTGCGCCGGGGGTGGCTCTGGGGGAGGCAGCCGTCGTTCCGCCTGCCGGAACCCCCGGGCGAGTACAGGGTGGTGATCGGCTACTCCTGGCGAAGCTGGCTCACGGGGGCGTGAGCCGACGGCACCGTCACGTGTCTCGTGCGGATAGACCGACGCGTACGAAAAGGCCTGGCTGCGGGAATGGCCGCAGCCAGGTCGCTTTGCGTTCGGGTCCCGTCCCGGGCGGCACCGGCACCGCGCTGCCGCCCGGAGTCCTCTTAGTACGCCCGGGCGAACCAGACGGTGTACTTCGCCTCGCCGCCGCAGGTGATGCAGACGTGCTTCTGAACCGGCGGGTGGAAGGGGATGTTCCGGGAGGTGAACTTGGTCTCCTCCTTCACCTTCGCCTCGCACTCGTCGGAGCCGCACCAGCCGGCCAGCACGAAGCCTGTGATGTCGCCGGTCTCCTCGCACCGGGCGATGTGGGCCTTCAGTTCCTCGAGCGTGTTGATATGCAGGTGTGAATTGGCATCGCGGAAGGCCCGGGCCTTCTCGAACATGTTGCGCTGGATCTCCTCCAGCAGCGACTGCACCCGCGCTACCGCCTCGTCCAGCGGCACCGGGATCTTCTCGCCGGTGTCGCGCCGTACCAGCACGCACTGGTTGTTGTCGACGTCCCGCGGGCCCAGCTCCAGCCGCAGGGGCACGCCGCGCATCTCCCACTCGTTGAACTTCCAGCCCGGCGTCTCCTCCCGCAGGTCGGACTTCACCCGCACGCCGGCGGCCCGAAGAGCGTCGAAGAGCGGGTCGAAGCGGGCCATGACCTTGTCGCGGAACTTGGGCGGGCCGACGGGGATCATGATCACCTGCACCGGCGCCAGACGCGGCGGCAGAGCCAGCCCCCGGTCATCGCCGTGCACCATGATCAGCGCGCCGATGAGGCGGGTGGAGACGCCCCACGAGGTGGTGTGGACGTACTTGAGCTGGTTGTCGCGGTCCAGGAACTTGATGTCGAACCCCTTGGCGAAGTTCGTGCCCAGGTAGTGCGAGGTGCCGGCCTGCAGCGCCTTGCCGTCCTTCATCATCGCCTCGATGGAATAGGTGTCCACCGCCCCGGCGAACTTCTCCGACGGGGTCTTCTGCCCCACGTAGAGGGGAATCGCCATCTCGCTCTCCACGAAGTCGCGGTAGACCTCCAGCATCCGCATGGTCTCCTCCCGCGCCTCCTCCTCGGTGGCGTGGGCGGTGTGCCCCTCCTGCCAGAGGAACTCGGAAGTGCGCAGGAACGGCAGGGTGCGCTTCTCCCAGCGGAAGACGTTGGCCCACTGGTTGATCAGCACCGGCAGGTCGCGGTACGACTGAATCCACTGGGCGTACATGTGGCCGATGATCGTCTCGGAGGTAGGCCGGAGGGCCAGCCGCTCCTCCAGCTTCTCGCCGCCGGCCTCCGTCACCCAGGGCAGTTCGGGATTGAACCCCTCCACGTGCTCCTTCTCCTTCTGGAAGAAGGACTCGGGGATCAGCATCGGAAAGTAGGCGTTGCGGTGGCCGGTCTCCTTGAACCGCCTGTCGAGCCCGGCCTGAATCCGCTCCCACAGCTCATAGCCGTCGGGCTTGAACACGATGCAGCCCCGCACCGGCGAATAGTCCATCAGGTCGGCCTTGCGGATCACGTCGATGTACCAGCGGGAGAAGTCCTCCGACTGGGGCGTGATCTCCTTGACGAAACCCTTCTCTTCCTTCATTCCCGGCTCTCTCCTTCGCACGACTCTTGGGGGAGGAGGGCGGCGGCCCGCCGGCACGCTGCAGAAAGCCCCCGTCCCTCGCAGGGACGGGGGCGTCGCTCCCGTGGTACCACCCTCATTGACCGGGCCTCTGCCCGGTCCGCTCTTGCCCCGGTAACGGCGGGAAACCCGGCACGGCTTAGGCCCACGGGGGCGGTCGCCGGCGGCTCCAGGGTGGGTGGCCCTCGCCGACGCTGTACCGGCCTCGCACCTGATCGGCCGGCTCTCTGGGACAGGTCCTGCGGGGCGGGCCCTTTCAACGCCTTTCGCTAGGCCATAGACTACCAGTTGATGGTGCAGTTGTCAACTGCGCCGACATGTGACCTTGCCGCCCCGGTGCTGCCGGCGGGTCCCCGCCGCAACCCAACGGCGCGTGCCTCGTTATACCCAACAGGGGGACGGTCAGTGCGCATCTCGGAAATCGACCTGGAGACCTTGGGCAACCACCAGATCGCCCGGCTGGTCATGGGCGTCCGGCTCTACCGGGGGGAAACGGGCGACATCATCTTCGTGTTCGGCGGGGTCAGCATGGAAAGGGTACAGCAGGCGGCAGGGCTCTTCCACGCGGGCAAGGCGCCCCTGCTCTTCCTCAGCGGGGGAACGAAGTTCGGCCAGCGCAACCGACCGGAAGCCGTGGCCATGCGCGAGCAGGCGCTGGCCCTGGGCGTCCCACCGGAGGCGATCCTGATCGAGACCGAGTCGAACCACACCATCGAAAACGTGCTCTGCTCGCTGGCGCCGCTGCACCGGCAGGTGGGCCTGCACCGCATCCGGAGGCTGATCGCCGTCACCGTGCCCTGGCACATGCGCCGGTCGCTGCTGGCCCTGCGGACGTACATGCCCCGCTGGATCGAGCTGGTCCCCTGCCCCGTGGACCTTCCGTGGTTTGACCCGGATCGCTGGTGGGAGCACCGGGAGGCCGGCTGGCGGGTGCCCAGGGAGGCGCGCAAGCTGGTGGCCTACGTGCGAGAGGGGTGCTTGCTCGACGAGGACGTCGACCTCTGAGCGAAGATGGGCAACTGCCTGGCCTCCAGCCTGATTCCTGTTGCTGCATGTCCCCGTAGCGCAGCCGCCCGTTCTGTGGTATCGCGGTGCCCATGACCCACCAGGCTCGGCAGGACGCGCAGACCCGCTTCGCACTGTGGCTCCTCATCATCCTGGCCGCGGCCGCCGGTGCCTGGTACTGGTCGAACAACCTCTCCCCCACGGCACGGGCCCGGCAGGCGGCCCATGACTTCTGGGTCGCGGTGGTCGCCGGCGACGAGGGTGCAGTGGCCGCGATGCTGGCGGACGAGGCGGACTTCACCGCCGCCGAGGTGATCGCCGCCAACCGGGGGCTGGCCGCGCCGGCACGCCCCAACGGCCTTGTGCACCCTGCGCTGACGCCGAACCGGACGGGCACTGAGTTCATCGTCACCGTGGACCTGGTCGAGCCCCCCGCCTCCGTGCCCCAACGGCTCCGCGTGCTTGCGCTGAAGCGGGTGAACGGCGCCTGGAAGGTGACTCGCCAGGGAACCGACGGCGTCTCGTACTGACCCGCCAGCCGCGGACCGCGCTCCGGACCGGCGGCGGGCGCCCACCGGAAGGGGATCACGCGCTAAGCCGCAGCCCGTGTGGCTGCGGCCTTTCTTGTTGCTTTCTGGCCCGTTACGGCTCCGCATGCCGGCGGTAGCCGGCAGGCACCTGCCCGGAGGCCTTGATCTCGGCAGCCTTCTGCTCCACCAGCTCGACCAGGGCCTCCACCATCTCCTCCTCGGTGGTCTTGCGCACCCGCTCGCCGCCCACGTAGAGCATGCCCACGCCCTTGCCGCCAAAGAGCGCCACGTCCGCCTCGGCCGCCTCGCCGGGGCCGTTGACCACGCAGCCCATCACCGCCACGTTCAGCGGCACGTCGATGTGCTGCAGCCGCCGCTCCACCTCGTTGGCGACCTTGACCAGGTCGATCTGCACCCGGCCGCAGGACGGGCAGGAGATGATGTTGATCCCCCGGGTGCGCAACCCCAGGGCCTTGAGGATCTCGTAGCCGACCCGCACCTCCTCGACGCAGTCGGTGGAGAGCGAGACCCGGATGGTATCGCCGATGCCCTCGGCCAGGATCGTGCCGATGCCCACTGCCGACTTGATGGTGCCGGCAAAGGGCGTGCCCGCCTCGGTGACGCCCACGTGGAGCGGGTAGTCCACCTTCTCGGACAGCTTCCGGTACGCCTCGATCATCTGGTCCACCCGGGAGGACTTGATCGAGATCACGATGTCGTAGAACCCCAGGTCCTCCAGGATGGCGACGTGCTTCAGCGCCGACTCCACCATGCCGTCGGCCGTGGGGTAGCCGTACTTCTCCAGGAACTCCTCCTCCAGCGAGCCGGCGTTGACGCCGATGCGGATCGGCACCCCCCGCTCCCGGCAGGCCCGGACGACCTCTTCCACCTTCCAGCGTGCGCCGATGTTGCCGGGGTTGATGCGCAGCTTGTCAATCCCGGCCTCCAGGACCTTCAGGGCGATCCGGTAATCGAAGTGGACGTCAGCCACCAAAGGGATGTTGCAGCCCTTCCGGATCTCCTTGAAGCACTCGGCGGCCTCCATCGTCGGTGCGGCCACCCGCACGATGTCGCAACCCGCCTCCTCCAGCGCCCGGATCTGCCGGAGGACCTCGGGCACGTTGCGCGTATCACACTTGGTCATGGACTGCACAGAGATGGGGGCGCCGCCGCCGATCTGCACGCGCCCCACCCGTACTGCCCGCGTCTTGCGCCGCTCCATCATCGCCAGTGCTTGCTCCCTTTCCGCAACCGAATCGCTTACTGCCCCCAGAGCACGGCCTGCAGGTCGCCCCAGGTGACCACCAGGATCAGCCCCATGAGCAGCAGGAAGCCGACGAAGTGCACCATGTTGACCCGCTCCGGATCCAGCTTGCGCCCGCGCACGGCCTCCACCGCCATGAACAGCAGGTGCGACCCGTCCAGGGCCGGGATCGGCAGCAGGTTGAACAGGCCGAGGTTGATCGACAGGAACGCCGTCAGCCACAGCAGGTTGATCAACCCTGCGGAGGCCTGCGTCGCGATCTCGTGCGTAATCCGCACGGGTCCCGACAGTTCAAAGTCGGTGCGGCCTCTCACCGCCTCCCAGAGCGAGACCACCCAGAGCCGGGACTGCTCGTACGTGAGCACCGGTCCTTGCACCAGGGCCTTCCATATCGAGCCCGGCCGGGTGCCCTGCTGGATGCCGATCATCCAGCGGCCATCCATGAACACCGGCCGGACCACGGCAGCCATCTCCCGGCCGTCCCGCTCGAAGCGGATCTCCAGCGGCTGGCCCTCCGAGCCCCCGATGTAGGTCAGGATGTCCGCCCAGCTCTCCACGGGCTTCCCGGCGATGGAGAGCACCCGGTCGCCCCGCTCCAGGCCGGCCACGGCCGCCGGGCAAGGCTGGCCCGCGCAGACGCTCATCACGTCGCCGAAGATGGGCTCGTTCACCGGCACGCCCCGCGCAAACATGTAGGCCGAGAGCAGGAGCGAGGCCAGCACGAAGTTCATGAGCGGCCCGGCAAAGATCGTCAGCGCCCGGGCGTAGATCGGCTTGTTGTTGAACCCCCTCGGGTCATCCGGTTCGCTGGGGTCCATGCCCGCCATGCGCACGAAGCCCCCGAGCGGAATCGCCCGCAGGTTGTACCGCGTCTCCCCCCGGTCAAAGCCCAGGACGGCGGGCCCGAAGCCCAGTGCGAACTCGTGCACGCGGATGTCGAAGTACTTGGCCACCGCGAAGTGGCCCAGTTCGTGCATGAAGATCATCAACCCGAAAACGGGTATTGCCCACAACCAGTCAACCAGGGTCATGCCCTCACCACCTGTTCCTACACCCCTGCCTGCGCCCGGCGTCCGGCAGCCGGAGCCGCCGTCGGCCCAGGCCCAATCACCGCCGCGGGGCGCCCCATCACCCGAGGAGCCCGGCCCGCAGGTCGCCGCAGGTGACCGCGAGCATCAGCCCCATCAGCAGAAGGAAACCGACGAAGTGAACCATGTTGACCCGTTCCGGGTCCAGCCTGCGCCCCCGCACGGCCTCCACCGCCATGAACAGCAGGTGGGCGCCGTCCAGGGCCGGAATCGGCAGCAGGTTGAACAGGCCGAGATTGAGCGACAGCACGCCGGTCACCCAGAGCAGGTTGCTGAGGCCCGCAGAGGCTTGTGCCGCAATCGCCCGGGTCATCCCCACCGGACCCGTGAGCTGCGCCTCCGTCCGGCCCGTCACCGCCTCCCACAGCCAGACCGCCCAGGTGCGGGCGCCGTCGGCCGTGACCGCCGGCCCCAGCGCCAGGGCCTTCCACAGCGAGCGCGGCGCCCGGGCGCCGATCACGTACCGCCCGTCGACCGCCGCCGGCGTGACCACGGCACTGAGCTCCCGGCCGCCCCGCTCGAAGCGGACCTCCAGCGGTGCACCCTCCGACGCCGCGATGCGCTCCACGATGTCGGTCCAGCTGTCCACCGGGCTGCCCCCGACCGAGAGCACCCGGTCGCCGGGCTGCAGGCCGCTCGCCGCCGCCGGGCAGACCTGTCCGCCGCAGTCGGCCATCACCCGGCCGAGCACCGGCACGTCCACGCCCTGCACGTACAGGTAGGCGGAGAACATCAGCGAGGCCAGCAGCAGATTCATCAGCGGCCCGGCAAGGAAGGTCAGCGCCCGGGCGTGGAGCGGCTTCGTGTAGAGCCCCCCGGGTTCCTCGGGGTCGTCGGGGTCCATCCCCGCCATGCGCACGAAGCCGCCGAAGGGCACCGCCCGCAGGTTGTAGCGGGTCTCTCCCCGGGTGAAGCCCGCAACGGCGGGACCGAGGCCCAGGGCGAACTCGTGCACGCGGATGCCGAAGAACTTGGCCGCCAGGAAGTGGCCCAGTTCGTGTGCGAAGATCATCAGCCCGAAGACGGGGATCGCCCAGAGCCAGCCCGGCAGGGTCATGCCTTCACCACCTGCCCGCGCGCCGCCGTGCGCGCCCACCGGTCCGCCGCGAGGATGGCCGCCAGGTCGGGCCGCAGGACCGGGTCGTGGCGCTCCATCACCGCGGACACCACCCGGAAGATCCCGGTGAAGGGAATCTCACCGGCCAGGAACCGCTCGACCGCCACCTCGTTGGCGGCGTTCAGCACGGCAGGCGCCGTCCCTCCCATTGTAACGGCCCGGCGGGCGTAGCACAAGGAAGGGAAGGTCTCCTCGTCCGGCCGTTCGAAGGTGAGGGCCCCGAGTGCGATCAGATCCAGCGGCTTCACGAATCCCGGGCACCGCTCAGGGTAGCACAGGGCGTACTGGATGGGCAGGCGCATGTCGGTGGGGCCGAGCTGCGCGATCACGCTGCCGTCCCGGAACTCCACCGCGGAGTGCAGGATGGACTCGGGGTGGATGATCACCTCGATGCTCTCCATGGGCACCCCGAACAGCCAGTGGGCCTCGATCATCTCCAGCGCCTTGTTCATCAGGGTCGCGCTGTCGATGGTGATCTTCGTCCCCATCGCCCACCGTGGGTGGCGCAGGGCCTCCTCCCGCGTCACGCCGGTCAGGTCCTTGCGCCCGCGGAACGGCCCGCCGGAGGCGGTCAACAGAATCCGGCGCACCCACCCTGGGTCGGCGCCGGAAAGCGACTGGAAGATGGCGGAGTGTTCCGAGTCCACCGGAATGAGCTTCCCCCCGCGCGACCGGACGGCCTGCATCACCAGCTCGCCGGCCGCCACGAGGGTCTCCTTGTTCGCCAGGGCGATGTCCTTCCCCGCCTCGATGGCCGCCAGGGTAGGCTCCACCCCCATGGCGCCGACGACCGAGGTCAGGACCAGGCCGGCCTCCGGGTGTGTCGCAGCCCGCATCAGCCCGTCCGCGCCCCAGGCGATCTCCGGCCGGTAGTCGGCGGCCTCCGCCTGAAGCAGGCGGCGCAGCGCGCCGGCCGCGTCCTCATCTGCGACGGAGAGCAGCGCAGGCCGGTGCCGGAGGGCCTGCCCGGCCAGGCGCTCCACGTGCCGGCCCGCCGCCAGGGCCACCACGCGGAAACGCCCGGGGCAGTGCTCGATGACGTCGAGCGCCTGGGTGCCGACGGAGCCGGTGGAGCCGAGGATCGCAATCCCTCTCTTCATCTATAGACAATACTCCTTCATAGTGGTGTCAGCGCCTGCGGCTCTCGTCGGTGAAGATGGGCAGCAGCCCGGACGTGATCATCGCCTTCAGCAGGATGGTGATCAGCGGACCGAAGAGCACACCCAGCGGGCCGAAGAACTTGATGCCCAGATAGATCGAGAGGAGAACGGCCAGCGGGTGCAGGCCCACCTGGTCGCCCACCACCTTCGACTCCGTCATCTGCCGCAGGGTGCTCACCGAGGCGTACACGATCAGCAGCTTGACCGCGAACCACCAGTTGCCCGTGAAGGCCGAGTACAGGATCCACGGAACGTAGAGGGCCCCGGGGCCGACAATGGGCATCACGTCCAGCAGGCCGACGGCCAGACCGGCCAGCATCACGTACTCCGCGCCGATGATGGCAAATCCGATCGTCGAGACCACGGCCGTCATCAGGATCAGCATGGCCTGCGCCTTCGCCCACCCGAGGGCGTTCTGCAGAACCTCCATCCGCACCTGGCGGAGCTGGTCCCGCCACTTCTCCGGGAACAGCGAGAGCAGGAAAGCCCCGATCTCCTGGCGGTCGCGGGCCATGAAGAAACTCGCAACAAACGTGATGATGACGTTGATCAGGAAACTCGGGACCGAGGTCACGAAACCCAGCCGCCTGGCCAGGGCCTCCAGGTAACCGCCCAGGTTGGCCTGCAGCTTGCTGAGGTTCTCGCTGATCTGCACCTGGATCGACTCGGGCAGGCTGCCGACCATCTCCTCCAGGTAGACCAGCACCTGGTCCGAAAGGTCGAGACCCGCGGCATAGAGATAGGGAAGGTTGCCGATCAACAGCCGGATCTCGCCGACCAGGTAGGCGATGCCCACGGTGAGCAGGGTGACGATCACGCCGACCACCAGGATGAGCATCACCGCCACGGCCAGCGACCGCGGCATCCGGGTCCGGCGCACCAGCCAGGTCACCGGCGGATCCATCAGTTCGGCAATGAGCCAGGCCAGCACGAACGGCAATACGACCGGAAGACCATACGTGATGAGGGCCCACGAAGCGATCAGAAACGCCGCAAGTCCGAGCACGGAAAACAGCCACGGCCGGTCCATCGGGGTTCACCTCCCCCATGTCCCCCCGGCTCAGGACACACCAAGAAATATCGTTGCGATGAAATAGACGAACGGCAGCACGAAAAGGCTACTGTCAAACCGATCGAGAACGCCGCCGTGGCCCGGAAGCAACCGCCCGGCGTCCTTTGCCCCTGCGCTGCGCTTCAGGGCCGATTCCACCAGGTCGCCCGCCGCGGCGACCAGTGCAATCGCCGCGCCGAGCACCGCGCCCTGCCACCGCGGGAGGGCGATCGCCGGCCCCCAGAGCAGCCCGGCCAGCGCCGCGCCGGCCACCCCGCCCAGCAGGCCCTCGACCGATTTGTGGGGCGAGATCTTCGGGGCCAGCTTGTGCCGCCCCCACGTCACGCCCACGAAGTAGGCCAACGTGTCGGCGCTCCACGTGCACAGGAAGGCCATGCCGGACCAGGCCAGGCCGGCATCCCAGCCTGCGCCGCCCCCCAGTCGGCGAAGCAGCACGAGGTAGCTGAGCAGGCCGACGTAGAACACGCCCGCCAGCGTCAGCAGGCCGTCCAGCGCCGAGAACTCCTCCGGGCGGAACAGCGCCCGGATCAGAATCACCAGCGTCGCCAGTGCGGCGACGGCGCCAACGTGCACGCCGTGCGGCGGCAGCAGCCCCGCGGCCAGCACAAGGGCCACGGTGGCTGCAGCTCCCAGCGGCAGGGAGGGCCGGAAGCCCATCGCCCGCACCAGCCGCGCATACTCGTAGAAGGCAATGAGGCCCATCCCCGCCACCAGCACGAGGAAGGGCCACTGCCCGACATAGAGTAGGCCCAGGAATATCGGTATACCTACGATGCCCGTCAGTACACGAACGAGCACAACGTCACCTGCTTTGCTGTGGCCGCCGCGGTTCTTGGCTCCTTCGGCCTCAGAGGGCGCCGAAACGCCGCTCACGCCGGGCATAGTCCCTGAGCGCCTGTTCCAGATGCTCGCGCGTGAAGTCCGGCCAGTAGACGTCGGTCACCCAGATCTCGGCGTAGGCCGACTGCCACAGGAGGAAGTTCGAGAGGCGCATCTCGCCGGCGGTTCGAATGACCAGGTCCGGGTCGGGCAGGCCGGCCGTGTAGAGGTGCCGTCTCACGGCCTCGGCATCAATGGCATCCGGCTCCAGACCCCCGGCCTTCACCTCGGCCGCCAGGCTGCGGAACGCATCCACCAGTTCCGCCTGGCCGCCGTAGTTGACCGCCAGGTTCAGGATCAGCCGGTCGTTGTTCCGCGTCAGTGCCACTGCCCGTGCGATCTCCTGCTGCTGGGCTGCAGGCAGTTCGTGAATGCGCCCGATGGCGTTGATCCGCACGCCGTTCCGGTTCAGGGTCTCCGCTTCGAGCCTGCAGTACTCCAGGAGCAGGTTCATCAGCGTATCGACCTCGTCCTTCGGGCGCTTCCAGTTCTCGGTCGAAAACGCATAACACGTCAGGATCTTGATGCCCAGTTCCGGGGCTGCCTTCACCACCCCGCGCAGGGCTTCCACCCCGGCGCGGTGGCCCTCTGTCCGGGGCAGGCCGCGCTGCACCGCCCACCTGCCGTTGCCATCCATAATGATGGCCACGTGGCGGGGTCGGCAGTCCTCCTCGCGCGGGGGCGTGCCCGGGGCCGCCGCCCGCTCCATCCCAACGAGTTCGCGCAAGTCGTCCAACACGCCCCTCCACGACCTCCCTACCCCGCCGGCTGCTCCCGGCGCGCGTATTCCCGGTGCGCCAGCACGAAGGCCAGTCCTGCAGGGGTCTCACGCTGCGCGACGACCCGCAGCTCCCCGATCCCGACCGGGCGGTTGGGAGGGGCGGTGACCGACCACGTGTAGGTTGCGCCGCGGTCAATCAGTATCGCCTCTGCCTCCGCCCAGCGGAGGCCGACTAGATCCCACCGCCATGAACCGCCTTCCACCGGTCAGACCTCCATGATCTCCTTCTCTTTGGCGGCCATGATCTGGTCGACCTCTTTGATGTACTTGTCCGTCAGCTTCTGGACCTCGTCCTGTGCCCGCTTGGCCTCGTCCTCGGAGACCGCCTTCTCCTTCTCCATCTTCTTGATCTGGTCGTTGGCGTCGCGGCGGATGTTGCGGATAGCCACCCGCTGCTCCTCGGTCCGCTTGCTGACGACCTTGACCAGGTCCCGGCGCCGCTCCTCGGTCATGGGCGGGATGCTGAGGCGGATCACCGTGCCGTCGTTGTTCGGGTTCAGTCCCAGGTCGGAGACGTTGATCGCCTTCTCGATCGCCTTGATCAGGGAGCGGTCCCAAGGCTTGATAACGAGCGTTCGGGCGTCGGGCACCTCGATCGTCGCAACGTTGTTCACAGGAACGGGCGAGCCGTACGCGTCCACGCGCACCTTGTCGAGCAGCGCAGGCGTGGCACGGCCCGCACGCATGCTGGCCAGATCCTGGCGAAACACCTCGACCGCCTTCTTCATGCGCTCCTCTGCATCCTTAATGATTTCCTTGGTCACTGGTTATTCCCCCCTGACGTAGGTTTGACCAACGTCCTCACCGAGGACGACCTTAACGATGTAGTCAGGACCCATCATGTCGAAGACGACGATGGGAATGCGGTTATCCATGCAGAGTGCGGTGGCCGTGGCATCCATCACCTGAAGGTTCTTCGCCAGAACCTCCTGATAGGTTACTTCGTCGTACTTCACCGCATGCCTGTTCACGCGGGGGTCGGAATCGTACACGCCCTTAACCCCCTGCTTGCCCATCAGGATCGCCTCGGCCTCGATCTCGGCCGCCCGCAGTGCGGCGGTGGTGTCGGTGGTGAAATACGGATTGCCCGTGCCGGCGGCGAAGATGACAACGCGCCCCTTCTCGAGGTGCCGAATGGCCCGGCGCCGGATGAACGGCTCCGCAACCTGCCGCATCTCCACGGCGGACATCACCCGGGTGTCGACCTGCAGCTTCTCGATGGCGTCCTGCAGCGCAAGCGCATTCATCACGGTGGCGAGCATGCCCATGTAATCCGCAGAAGCCCGGTCCATCCCCATCTGCTGACCAAGGCGGCCCCGCCAGAAGTTCCCGGCTCCGACGACGATGGCGACCTCGACGCCCATGTCGTGCACGACCTTGATCTGCCGGGCCAGGTCGTTCAGGACCTGCGGGTCCAGGCCGAACCCGTTCGGTCCGGCGAGCGCCTCGCCGCTGAGCTTCAGCACAACCCTGCGGTACTTCGGTGTCTGCATCCTCAGGCCTCCAGTTCGGTGCCGGCCGAGTATGGCCGACCAAAAAAGCGTTTCTACGTCTTCCAAAGCGTTTCCTCCAGCAACTGCCTCGATTCCTGAAGAAGACGCCCGCTGCTCAAAGGCGGGAGGCCGCTTTACGCCTCCCGCCTCCGTCAGGCTTACTTCAGACCGGCCTGCCGCATGACCTCTTCGCCGAAGTCCTCCTGCCGCTTCTCGATGCCCTCGCCCTTTTCGTAGCGGACGAAGCGCTTCACCGTGACCTCGCCGCCGACCTTCGCGGCGACCTCCTTCACCAGCGTGCCGACGGTCTTCTTGGAGTCCTTGACCCACTCCTGCTCCAGCAGGCAGACTTCCTGGTAGAACTTGTTGATGCGCCCCGCCACCATCTTCTCGGCGATCTCGGGCTTCTTGCCCTCGTTGATGGCCTGGGCCTTCAGGATCTCCTTCTCGTGCTCGAGCACCGCGGCCGGCACGTCCTCCCGCTTCACGTACTGCGCCCGCATCGAGGCGATCTGCAGCGCCAGCTCGTGGCAGAGCGACTCGACCTCGGGGTTCGCCGCCAGCTCGGGGGTCGACGTGGCCAGCTCGATCAGCACGCCCACCCGGCCCTCACCGTGGATATACGCGTGCACACGGCCGGCCTCGGCCACCTCGTACCGCTCGAACCGGCGCACCTGGATGTTCTCGCCGATCTTGGCGACGGCCTCCTTCACCGTGTCACCCAGGGCCTCCTGCAGCGCCTCCAAGGTCGCGGGCTTCTGCTGCAGGATGACCTGCGCCACGTGGTTGCAAAGGTTGATGAAGGGCTCGCCCCGGGCCACGAAGTCGGTCTCGCAGTTGATCTCCACCAGCACGCCGTGGCGGGCGCCGTCCTCGACGATGGCGTGGACCCGGCCGTCAGCCGCCACGCGGCCGGCCTTCTTCGCCGCAGAAGCCAGGCCCTTCTCCCGCAGCCAGTCGACGGCCTTGTCGAAGTCGCCGCCGGTCTCCATCAGCGCCTTCTTGCAGTCCATCATGCCGGCTCCGGTCCGGGCGCGCAGCTCTGCAACCATTTTCGCGGTAATCTCGGCCATGCTAAAACTACCCCCTGTTGGTTAGGTTCCCATCACTCGGAAAGGCAATCCCCAGTTTTTGGGTCCAACGGTCACGCATGAACGGGGGAAGGCCGTGCTGCAACCTCCCCCCCGAATGGGTGGTGAGATGTGAGTCGTGAGCAGTGGGTGCGGTTCGTTGGCAGTGAGTTGCTGCGTAGTGAGTAGTCCGCGCAGTGGGTGGTGAGGTTCTGGGTAGTGAACATGAGACGCACACCATGAGTCGCCGGTGACGAGTAGTGCGTGAGTAGTCGTGCGTCGTGAACGGGGTCAGTACCCAGCGGCAGTATGCGTCATGAGCGACGTGAGCGGTCCGGCGTCGATCGTGTGTCGTGAGCGGAGTGCGTGACGCGCCACCAGGAATGCGTCGTAAGCGGCGTCAGCGGCAGAGCGCCAGTCCTCCGAGAAACGCCTGCCTGAGTGCTGCGGCGTTGGTCGCATACCGAAAGCGTACTGCGTCGTGAGCCCTCGTTGGCGGCGCCTGTGCGTGGTGGGCCCTGACCCACGCTCGTGAGCGGCTGGGCGCCGGTGATCGGGGCCGGATACTCACCGCTTGCGGCCCACGGCTCATCGCTCACGGCTCACCGTTCAGTGCCCGCCACTCACAGCCCACGACCCAGCGCCCGGCTCACCGCCCGCCGCTCAATGCCCACTGCTCATATCGCAGGAAGAGCGGGGCACCGAGGCGTCAATCCCATTAGGGATAGCCTTCCTCGAGTCCGCCCCGCTCATGCTACCGAGCAGTTACTCCGCCTCTTCCTCCATCATCTCGGTCTCGAAGTAGTCGACCGACTCGACCTCCTCGGCGGTCTCCTCCTCTTCCTCCTCGACCGTGGCGGTGGTGTCCACACCCTGGCGGCCCTCAATGACGGCGTCAGCGATCTTGCTGGTCAGCAGCTTCACCGCGCGGATGGCGTCGTCGTTGCCCGGGATGACGTAGTCGATCTCATCCGGGTCGCAGTTGGTGTCGACGATCGCCACGATCGGAATGCCCAGCTTGCGCAGCTCGGACACGGCGATGCGCTCCCGGCGGGGATCGATGACGAACGCCATGTCGGGCAGGCTCTTCATGCCCTTGATGCCGCCCAGGTTCTTCTCCAGCTTCTCCTTCTCGTGCAGGAGCTGTGCCTGCTCCTTCTTGGTCAGCTTGCTCCAGTACTCGGTGCCCTCGATCTCCTCGAGCTCGTTCAGGCGGGCGATGCGCCGCTTGATCGTCTCGAAGTTCGTCAGCATGCCGCCCAGCCAGCGCTGGTTGACGTAGTACATGCCGCAGCGCTCGGCCTCTTCACGCACCGCGTCCTGCGCCTGCTTCTTGGTGCCGATGAAGAGGATCTTGCCGCCGTCCGCCGCCACCTGACGCACGGCGTTGTAGGCGGCCTCCACCATGCGCACGGTCTTCTGCAGGTCGATGATGTAGATGCCGTTGCGCTCGGTGAAGATGTACTCCTTCATCTTGGGGTTCCACCGGCGGGTCTGGTGCCCGAAGTGGACACCCGCTTCCAGGAGCTGCTTCATGGAAATCACGGACACTGGAACATTCACCTCCACAGATTTTGGACCTCCGTCCGCCTCATCCCGCTGCGGAACTGCCAGAGGCAGCATCGCCGCAGCGGTCTGCGAACGTGTGTAGTCACACACACCAGACGATATCTTAGCACAAACAGGGGGCGCTGGCAAAGGGTTTTCGCCAACTAGAGGCCGTACCAGGCCTTGATCTGCTCGGGCGTCGCGCCCCGCGCCACCATGGCCGCCAGGCTGCGCAGGAGGACCACGGCGTCGGGCGCGTACCGCGGCTCCCCCAGCGGACCCGTCCGGGTGAGGCAGGACATCTGCGCGGCAAACCGTTCGCGGAACCACCTGAGCTCGACCCGGGTCAGGCCGGCCTGTTCCAGGAGCTCTTCCTCCGTCAGCCACTGCGTCACCGGCCATCCACTCCTGCGTCAGAGCGTTTCAACCGTACAAACGGAGGGAAAGGCCGAGGGGTTCACCTGCCTGCCGCCGCATCCGCGCACGGCAGATCCCAGCTGCCCCCTGCCCGTTGCGCCCGTCGCCTGAGGGACTCCTGCCTGAAGGCCGGCTCACTCCACCTCAATGCGTACGGGTACCGAGACCCCCGGCGCAGCCTGCACGACCAGCCGCTGCCCCTCCAGGGCCGACGGCAGCCGCTCGCGGGCCAGCTCCGCCGCCCGCTGTCCGATCCGCTCCGTGAGGGCCTCGACCTGGGCGCTTTCGGCCGCCGACCCGACGGCGGCCTGCACCGCCTGTACGACCGCCCGCTCCACCTGCTCCCGCGCCGCCTCGGGCAGTTCGATGGTGAGCCCCGCGACCTCCAGGCGCATGCCGGCAAGCTGGCTGCGGGCCGCCTCCTGTACCCGCGCCGGCCATTCGGCCTCCGCCGCGGCGAGCGCCGCCTTCACCTCGCCCCGAACGGCCGTCTCCACCTCCGCCGCCAGCCGCTCCGCCAGCGGTTCCGCCTCCACCGTCACGGTGAGTCCGGCGGCCGTCAGGTAACCGATCCCCAGCGCCAGGGCCGCGACCACGGCCCCCGCTCCCACCAGCAGGCCGCGCCAGAACACGGCGCCGCGCCCCGCCGTCCCGGGCTCATCAGTGGCCATCCTGCATTCCTCCCCCCGCCTCAGACCGGCCGTCGGGCCACCGACAGAAGCGGCCCCGGCCACCCAAATGGGTATGCCGGGGCCTGTCCGGGACATGCGTCAAACCTTCACGTCCAGCCGGCTCGAACCCTGTGGCGGCTCGCTCTGCTCGAAGCGCGCCTGACTCTGGCGATGGCGCCTGCCTTCCCCGCCGGAGCCCTGAGGGGCCCGGCCGCCGGAACGCTGGCCGTCCGGGGTGATCACAGGCTGCTCCGCTTCGGTGCGCCGCCGCACCTGTTTCTGGCTGCGTTCGCCCTCCTGCTGCACCTGTGCGCCCAGCACCTGCTGAAAGGCGTGCGGAAACTGCTCGCTCTGATGCACCGCACGCCCTGCCTCTGCGAGGCGCGGCAGCATGGTCAGCGAGTCAATGGGTCTCACCGCCATTGTCAGACACCTCCCAACGCCGCCGCCGCTTCACTGCGGGAGGTTGGTTTCCGCTGCCCTGCCAGGCCGGGACCAGGGTGATCTCCCCATCCTCACCGAGGATGAAGCAGCTGTTGGTCGACTGGTCCACCACGACATGCCGCTCTGCGCCGATGGTTATCCGCACGCCCGGATAGACAGCATCGAAGCCCTTGACGCATGCGCCGGGCACCGGTGCCAGCTGCTGCTGCAGCGCCGCCGCCCGCGCCGCGAGCTGCTGCCGCTCGGCGCCGGTCAGCCGCCGGCTCTTCTCGGCGAACTCCCGCGAGATCCGCCCCGCCTCCGCCGCCTGGCCCGTCGTGCTCAGGTAGGTCGCCGTCCGGCTGACCTGGCCGAACCGGTCATCCAGCCGGGCCAGCTGCTCGCGGATCTGGTCGAGTTCGGCGCGGACCGCCGGGGGCACGCCCACCTGCAGGTCGGTGGTCGCCCCCATGGCGGAGCCGAGGGTGTGCGCGCTGATCTCCTTGCGGGCCCGGATGCGCCCGCCGACGATGGAGCCGCGCCCTCCGGCGACGACGACGCTGTCGCCCGACACCTGCGAGCCCAGGATACCGTCGGACACCACGACGTCGCCCCCGGCCTCCACCTCGGCCGACTCGATGAAGCGGCACCGCACCTTCCCGCCGGCCTTGACCCGGCCCCGGCCGCCGCCCACGATGCCGTAGCGGACGAGGACGTCGCCGCCGGCCTCCACGGTGCCGCCCATGATGCCGCCGTGCACCTCGACGTTCCCCCCGGCCTTTACGCTGAAGCCCTGCGTCACGTCGCCCCGCACGACGACCGTGCCGACGAAGTCGATGTTGCCGGAGCCGTAGCCGACGTCCCCGGGCACGGTGAAAATGGGCGACACGGTGACCTCGCCGCTGTGCGAGATCGACGCGTGGCCCTCCACCGTGGCGATGACCGACTGCCCGTCCGGCGAGAGGCGAGTCCCGGGGCCGGCCCGCAGGCGCACATCGCGCCCATCGCGGGCCTTCACGGGACGGCCGTAGACGTCCATGCCCGGCTCGCCGCGGGTCGGGGGCTTCCGCGTGGCCAGCACGGTCTCCCTGGCCACGTTGCGCACCAGGTTCAGATCGAAGAAGTCAGCCCGTCCGTCCTGGGTAAGGCGCGGGTACCCCGCCGGCGTCTGGAGCAGCGGGTGGTGGACGATGGCGCCGTCCTCGCCGTCCACGGGGCGGCGGCCCTCGGCCACGACGACGCCTTCCCGGTCCATGCGGAACCCCTTCTCCGCCATCTCCACCAGGCGGTTGATCGCCTCGTGGTTGATACCGTAGACGATCTTGCCCTGGGTCAGCGCCTCCAGGACCTGTTCCCGGGTGATGTTCTTGCCGCCGGGCTCGGGAGGCACGACTCTCGCCTCAACCCACATGGCGTTGTCGGCCACCGTGAGCACAACCTCCGCGTCGCGGGGAGCCGGCCGCCCGGCGTCCGAGCTTCCCTGCGGTTCCCTCACGCCTCCTTCACCCCCCACTTACTCCAATCCCTTCCTCCGCCTCCGGCGATGTTCTGCGAAGATGAACCGCACGATCTGCTCCCGATCGCGCTCATCGATCTGCGTGAACCGAACCCCCATTCTCGGTTCCGCGGATTCCCCCGAACCAGGGACCACGGGAACAGCCACGTGGCGCACCACTTCCACTTCGGCCGGAATGAGGCGGTCCGGCAGGTGAAGCACGACGTCCAGCCGTGTACCGATCGGGTAGCTCTCGCCCGTGATGATCTGCGCCCCGCCGCCGCTGATGTTCACCGTGCGCCCCCGCAGAAGGTCCGGTTCCTCCTGACCGGGCAGCTTGCGGCCGCTGGGCATGTACTCTATAGGTAGACTGACATCGAGCCGGAAGAAGCTGCGAAGCTGCTGCCGGCGGATGTCGCCCGGTTCCGGTTTCGTCAGGATCAGGGCCGGCGTGGCCTCCTCCACCCGCTGCAGGACCTGGGCGGGGAAGCCGACGCGCTCACCGTCCTGGAGATACTCCACGACGACCTCGTCTCCAGGCATGACAGGTATCAAGGCAGAACCGAACATCGGGTGTGCGACCCGAATGCCGGTGTCCTCCAAAGCCTCCATGTACGAAGAATAACGCCCTTTCCACCATCCTGTCGGAACAAAGATCGTCAGTCGCTGGTTGATGGTTGGTAGTCGCACCGGCCCTGCCCTCCTCGAGCTGCGCATCGGACTATTCATGAGGATCACGGCTGCCCAGTAGCGGCGTGTGGCAGGCGCGTTTGAAGTCAACCACCTTCTGGATGATCTCGTCAACACTCTCCTGGACGATCAACTTGTGCCCGGTGGTCAGGGTGACGACGGTGTCCGGTGTTGCTTCCACGGTCTCGATGAGATCCGCGTTGACCACAAACTCCCCTCCCTGAGACCTGAACCGCCGCAGCTTGATCACACCGCTTCGCCCTCCTCGACGTCAGACGGTTCTGAGTACATCTTCTGCCTCCCGTAAAGGTTCGTTCTGAGTTGCGCTTTTCCCTCCTGAATGATAAGGGCAGCGAAAAAACCCCACGCGATCCGCGTGGGGTTTCCGCGGCCAATCTCGCCGGGGGGTTCCGATGCCCCCCGATCAGCTCCGCAGCTTGCGCAGCTCCTCGATCAGGCGGTCGTTCAGAACCTTGATGTGCGTGCCCTTCATGCCCAGCGACCGCGACTCGATGACGCCGGCCGACTCGAACTTGCGCAGGGCGTTGACAATGACCGAGCGGGTGATGCCCACGCGATCGGCGATCTTGGAGGCGACCAGCAGGCCCTCCGTGCCGTCCAGTTCGTCGAAGATGTGCTGCACGGCCTCCAGTTCGGAGTAGGAGAGGGTGGCCAGGGCGATTTGCACGGCGGCCTTCTTCCGGGCCTCTTCCTCGAGCTCGCCGGCATGCGCCCTCAGGATCTCCACACCCGCAACCGTGGCGGCCAGTTCAGCGAGGATCAGGTCCTCGTCGTTGAAGCTCTCGTTGCTCACCAGCACCAGGGTGCCCAGGCGCTCGCCGCCGCCGTTGACCGGCACGATGGTCACCTGGCCACCCCGCATCTGGACCTCCTTGCCCTCCTGCAGGACGGTGAGGTCGCTCTGCTCGGTGTTGGCCGTGGTCTCATCCACCTTCATCAGGGAACTGTTGTAGTCCTCGGTGAACGTGATGTTCTGGTACGCTTCCGCGTCACCGGCGGTCAGTCCGAGTCCAAGAATCTTCCCCTTGCGGGAGGCGACATACACATCGGCACCGATCAGGTCAGCCAGAACTCCGGCCAACTCGTTGAAGTTCACCTGGGTACCTGCGCTCTTCTGAAGCAGGCGATTGATCCGACGCGTCTTCTCCAGCAACGTCTTCATGGAAATCTGCCTCCGTTTCGTCTGTCTTTCCTATGTGATGGAGCTGTGCGCTGCGACCCCAGCCACCCACCACGGCCGCAGCGACGGCCCTCCCCTCGGCGTACACTGATGCACCAATTACTCAGGCTCTTCGCTAATGATACCCATCTGCTCTGCTGTTTCAATCGCCTCCACGCTGAGAATGTCGGAATAAGTGTAACTGGGCGCCATGGCCGGTGCCGGCCGGGAAGCCCAAACCCTTGTTCATCGTCAGCCCTCGTCAGGCGGCGAAGCCCGCCGCTGCCGGGGGTGCGCCCGCAGGTACTCGGTGCGCAGGCGCTGCGTCGTCACGTGCGTGTAGATCTGCGTCGTCGACAGACTCGCGTGGCCCAGCATCTCCTGCACCGCCCGCAGGTCCGCCCCGTGGTTGAGCATGTGGGTCGCAAAGGTGTGGCGGATCTTGTGCGGGCTGATCTGCCGGCTCAGGGCCAGCTGACGGATGTACCTGTCCAGCAGCCGGCGCACGGACCGGTCGCTGAGCCTGCCGCCCAGCTTGTTCAGGAACAGCGGCTGATGGGCCTCGGGAACCGATTGCTCACCGGACGGAGCACGGGACCGCAGAACGGGCCAGCCGTCCCGCAGGTAGTGCGCCAGGGCCTGGAGCGCCTCGCTGCCCACAGGCACCGCACGCTCCTTCCGCCCCTTGCCCCAGACGATCACCCAGCCCTCGCTGTAGTCGATGTCGCCCCGGTTCAGCCCGACCAGCTCGCTGACCCGCAGGCCCGTGGCGTAGAGCAGTTCCAGCAGCGCCCGGTCCCGGAGGCCCAGGGGCGTGCCGGTGTCAGGCTGTGACAACAGCCCCCCGATCTCTTCCTCGTCCAGGAAGACGGGGAGCCGCCGCTCCAGTTTGGGAGTGTGTACACCTGCCACTGGGTTGGACGCGACAAGATCGGAGAGGACGAGGTATTTGAAGAAAGAACGAAGGCAGGACAGCTTGCGGGCTATGGTGCGCCGGCTGAACTCCTGGCGCTGCAGGAAGGCAAGGTACGACCGGATGGTGAGATGGGTAACCGCGCGCAGCTCGTCCAGGCTCACCGGACGCTGCGGCTGAACCTGCAGTGCGGCGAAGTCGTGCCTGCGGGTGCGACCCGTGCCGCGCCCGCCGACGACGGGAGCCGACTCGCCTCCGCTGGCGAGCCACGCGTAGAACTGTGCGAGGTCCAGCCGGTAACTGCGCAGCGTGTGCTCGGAGGCCGACTTCTCCACGGACAAACGGGCGAGGAAACCGGCGACTTCCGGACCGAGGTTGTCGACCGCCGGCTGGGCAGTCACCGCCCACACCCCCTGCTGCGGACTTTGTTAAAACGGCTTACCCAATCGGTCTCTATCCTAGCACACAGCGTGCCCAAAAGGCAAGGCCACAATTCAGAAAATATCTCTATCCGCCCACAATTGGCGCTCGCTGTTTTTGGTAGGCTAGGCGGCGCTTGCTCCCTTTTTCACGAGAAATCGCCTGCCTACCAGAATGTCCCTGCAACATAACAGTTTGATTACAACCGTTCCGGTTGCAAATCGCTTGCAACACGAAAAAAGCGCCGGGCCGTCGCGCCGCCCTTCATCGTGTGCACGGCTGTCCGGCGGGGGCTCCACCTTATGTGCGCGGTTCCGGGTCCGGCGGGGTTCCCCTCAGGTGCTCAGGCCCACCTCCGCCGGGGGCCTCCTCAGGCGCGCAGGTCCATCCCCAGGTGCATGGGCGCCAGGCGGCCAGGGCGTTCAGCGCGCGCTCGGCGATCGCCCGCTTGCGCGCCCGCTTGTCCCGGATCTTCGGCCCCTCCAGCGGGGGCATCAGCCCGAAGGCGATGTTCATGGGCTGGAAGTGGTCGGGGTCGGCGTGCGTGATGTACTGCAGCAGGGCGCCGATGGCCGTCTCCGGCGGGAAGGTGACGGGTTCCAGCCCGAGCGCCCGCCGTGCGGCGTTGATGCCGGCCACCAGCCCGCCGGCCGCTGACTCCACGTACCCCTCCACCCCGGTCATCTGCCCGGCGAAGAACAGGCCGGTGCGCTGCCGCGACTCCCCGGTCGGGTGCAGGAGCCGGGGTGACTTCATGAAGGTGTTGCGGTGGATGACCCCATACCGCTCGAACTCGGCTTCCTCCAGCCCGGGGATCATGCGGAACACCCGCTTTTGCTCGCCCCACTTCAGGCTGGTCTGGAAGCCCACCATGTTGTAGAGCGTCCCGGCGGCGTTGTCCTGCCTGAGCTGCACCACGGCCCAGGGGCGCTTCCCCGTGCGCGGGTCGATCAGGCCGACGGGCTTCATCGGCCCGTAACGCAGTGCGTCGGGACCCCGGCGGGCGATCTCCTCCACCGGCAGGCAGCCCTCGAAGAAGCAGACCTGCTCGTCCTCCGGGTTGTGGGGCATGGCCTTCTCCGCCGTCACCAGGGCCTGGTAGAAGGCCTCGTACTCCTCCCTGGTCAGGGGGCAGTTCAGGTAGTCGTCGCCCTCGCCCTTGCCGTAGCGGCTCGCGCGGAACACCTTGTCCATGTTGACGGTCTCGATGTTCACGATCGGCGCCGCCGCGTCGTAGAAGGAGAGCGATTCCTCGCCGGTGAAGCGGCGGATCGCCTCGGCCAGGGGAGCGGACGTGAGCGGCCCCGAGGCGACAATCACGATCCCCTCCGGGGGAATCTCGCGCACCTCTTCCCGCACGATGGTGATGTTGGGGTGCGCACTCAGCGCGGCGGTCACGCCCGCGGCGAACTCCTCCCGGCTCACCGCCAGGGCGCCGCCCGCCGGCACCGCGCTCTTCAGCGCCTCGCGCATGATGAGGCTGCCCAGCCGCCGCATCTCCTCCTTCAGCAGGCCAACGGCGTTCTCCAGGCCCGCGCCGCGCAGCGAGTTGGAGCAGACCAGCTCCGCGAACAGCCCGGTGCGGTGCACGGCCGTGGTGACATGCGGGCGCATCTCGTACAGGGTCACTTTCACGCCGCGCTCGGCGGCCTGCCACGCCGCCTCCGAGCCGGCGAGCCCGGCGCCGATCACGGTCACATGTGGCTGTTCCACTCAGGCATGCACCTCTTCGATGCTCTCCACCGGCTCTGCGTTCCCGCACTCCTTGCAGACGTGGCTGAGTCCCAATTCCTTGGTGCGTTTCTCGACCATATACGGCGCACCGCACTCGGGGCACGGCCGGGCGACGGGCTTCTCCCACGACACGAAGTTGCACTCGGGGTAGTTGGTGCAGCCGTAGAACCGCCGGCCGCCCTTCTTGGACTTGCGCTCCACGATGCGGCCCGTGCCGCACTCGGGGCAGGTGACGCCGGTGTCCTCGAGGATGGGTTTGGTCGTGCGGCACTCGGGGAAGCCCGGGCAGGCCAGGAACTTGCCAAACCGGCCGTGCTTCACGACCATCATCCGGCCGCAGTTCTCGCAGCGCACGTCGGAGACCTCGTCCTCCAGTTCGAACCCCCCGACCTTCTCCTCGGCCTGCTTCAGCGTCTCCTCGAAGGGGCCGTAGAACCGGCGGATCAGCTCGCGCCAGTTCACCCGCCCTTCCTCGACCTCGTCCAGCTTGCCTTCCAGGTTGGCGGTGAACTCGATGTCGATGATCTCGGGGAAGTACTCCTTCAGGATGTCCGTCACCAGCTCGCCCAACTCGGTGGGATGGAAGCGCTTGTCCCGCTTTTCGACGTATCCGCGGGTCTGGATGGTTCCGATGATGGGCGCATAGGTGGACGGCCGCCCGATGCCCCGCTCCTCCAGGGCCTTGACGAGCATGGCCTCGGAGTACCGGGGCGGCGGTTGCGTGAAGTGCTGCTGCGACTCCAGCGCCTGCAGGGCAACCGGCTGACCCTCGGTCAGCTCGGGCAGCAGGCCGCCGTTCTCCTCCCGCTGGGCGTCGTCGTCCTCGCCCTCGATGTAGACCTTCATGAAGCCGGGGAACCGGATGCTCTGGCCGCTGGCCCGGAACACGTGCTCCCCGGCCGCGATGTCCACGGACACCGTGTCGAGGATGGCCGGGGCCATCTGGCTGGCCACGAACCGCTCCCAGATCAGCCGGTAGAGCCGGTACTGGTCCGGCGTGAGGTAAGGCTTCACCGAGTCCGGGGTCCGGTTCACGTCGGTCGGCCGGATGGCTTCGTGGGCCCCCTGCTCGCCGGCGCGTCTGTCGGGCTCCCGGCGCCGCTCGGGGACGTACTCCTTCCCGTAGTTCCGCTCGATGAACTCGCCCGCCGCCAGCGCCGCCTCGTCGGCGATGCGCGTGGAGTCGGTGCGGATGTAGGTCACCAGGCCCGTATGGCCCTCCTCGCCCAGCGGGAGCCCCTCGTAGAGCTGCTGGGCAACGGCCATCGTGCGCCGGACGGTGAACCCCAGCTTGCGGGAGGCCTCCTGCTGCAGGCTGGACGTGGTGAAGGGGTACGCGGGATTGCGCTTCTTCTCGCGCCGCTTCACGCTGCGCACCTGCAGCTCGATGCCGCCTGCGGAGAGGTCAAGGACCTCCGTGATCGGGTCGTTCACGGACCCTTCGCCGCTCACCGAGACCGGGCGGCGCATCCTCGCCACCGAGCCGGATCA
>ENA-UPSB01001545-UPSB01001545.1-bioreactor-metagenome-genome-assembly--contig:-NODE-1545-length-26348-cov-6.108318_pt1 | contig 26348 bp, 23 predicted proteins | sample MGYA00238182_ERZ773286 | MGnify/ENA primary metagenome ERZ773286 (study PRJEB29026, sample SAMN07631240) | bioreactor metagenome | isolation source: Switchgrass digestor | place: USA: Dartmouth...
GCAGTCCGTGGAGGACGGCTCCATGGTGAAGGGCGACACCGTTGACGAGGTCATCCAGCAGCTGGGCCTGCCGCTGGAGGAGACGAAGGCCACCATCGCCCGGTATAACGAACTCTGTCACAAGGGCGTCGACGAGGACTACCACAAGAAGCCCGAGTACATGGTGCCGATTGAGGGCTCGCCGATCTACGGGGCCAAGTGGAACAAGCCCGCGTTCCTCACGGTCTGCGGCGGCCTGCGCACCAACATCAACATGCAGGTGTGCGACGAGAACGACAACCCGATCCCCGGCCTGTTCAACGTGGGGATCATGGTGGGCGACTTCTTCGCCAACGTCTACAACTTCCACGTGGCCGGCCACAACTACGGCGCCAACTGCCTGACCTTCGGCTATCTGACCGGCAAGGCCCTGGCAGAGGGCACCATCTAGGCGCCGGCCCCGGGGTTGCGGGTGGGACGCACTCAGAGCTGCATCGGAGCCGGGTCCGGGGTCTTCCCGGGCCCGGCTCCCCTGTATGTCGGGCTTCCATGCGGACGCAGCGGGCGGGCTGATGCAGGCCCTGCATGGACTTCGTCTTGCGTGGCATTTCGTTTCACGGGATAATAGGACAGATTCATCTACGTGGGGGGTGCACGTCCTGGATCCCCACCTGGCGATAGACAAGGCTGAGATCCCCACCATCGTCGACGGCGAGGCGGTCGTGAGCGAGACCGCCGTGGAGGACCTGGTGAGGCGGATCGCGGAGAAGGGCACCGTTCGCGACTTCTCCCTGGCTCTGGGCGACGAGTACATCGGCCACTACTTCGTGTACTTCCATCTCTTCCTGAGACGGGGCAACTCCCTCCTCATCTGGCTCGACGAGTCGGAGGTGGTTCCGACGCCCCACCTGCTGTGGAGCTACTGGACGACGCGTCCGCCGCAGGGCGACCTCTACCTGCAGGTCCGCCAGTCGTTCACCGAGATGCTGACCGATCAGCTCTCCCACCGGTACCTCATCCTCCCGGCGGGCAGCCGTCGGTTCCGCGCCCGCCTGCCCCAGCTGATCGTGCCCTTCGGGTTCTACGCGCACGACTTCCTGCTGGACATCTACTGGGGGATCGAACTGCCTGAGGGCACGACGGGCGCCTCCTGGTTCCGCTGGCTGGACATGGACATCCTGGACGAGACGATGATCGCCCGGTTTGAGGACGACGACCAGGAGTTCCTGTGCCTATGCCAGAACCTCAGGGAGTGGATGCCGTGGCCGTCCCGGCGGGATGCGCTCCCCCCGGACCCCCCGGAGGAGAAGCCGGCCAACGGGCGGGTGATCCCCTTCCCGTACCGCCGCAGGCGCTGACACAGTCGCCCGGCGGCTGCAGATCGCGGCCGGGGCGGCAACTGCCATGGGCTGCACGCGCACAAGCGATAAGGAGAGAAGGAGCACCTGTGATGGGTGCTCCTTCTGGCGTCTGACACGGCGCCTTTCGGCTAGCCGATCTTGTAGGCGACACCGTAGCCGCCGCGCGGGTACCGCCACTCGATGTTGCGCCGGGTGCAGCCGATGCGGCAGGTGCCGCACTCGACGCAGTTTTCATAGGCCACGTGCATCTCGCCGTCGCGGAAGGCGTAGACCTCGGCGGGGCAGAACGTCAGGCACGGCTTCGCGCACTCCCGGCACGCGGCCTGGTCCCTGATGGCCAGGTGCGACTCGGTGTCGCAGCGATAACGGATCGTAAAGAGCAGGTCTTCCACCGATGTGCTCATTCGTTGATCGCCCTCCATCCCCGGTTGGCCAGGCGCAGCAGGCCCCAGGTGCCGCCCGCCATCGCCTTGATGTTCTGCACGATCTGGCGCTGGTGTTCCGCCTTGGGCCGCCCGTCGACGTTGAACCACTCGTACAGGCACTCGTTGAGGGTCTGCGGCATCCTGCCCATGAGCAGGTCCTTGTGGTCGTGCAGGAACGCCGGCAGCCGCTGGTACTTGGCCAGGTCGCGGTGGATGAACGAGGCCCGCACGGCCTGGGCGTAGGCCTCGAACCCGGCGGGGGACAAGTCGCCGGACCGGGCCATGGCCACGACGGCCTCGCCCGCCAGCTTGCCGGACGTGACGGCCAGGTTGGTGCCCTCCCGGTGCACGGCGTTGACCATGCCCGCCGCATCGCCGCAGATCATCCAGCCCGGGCCGGCCAGCTTCGGCATCGAGCGCAGGCCGCCTTCGGGGATCAGGTGTGCGGCGTACTCCTTCACCTCCGCGCCCTGCAGCAGCTTCCGCAGGGCCGGGTGCTGCTTCATCGCCTCCAGCAGCTCGTACGGTCGGGCGCCGGTCGCCGCCAGGTCGTCCACCATGATGCCGAGGCCCAGCGAGAGGGTGTCCTTGTTGGTGTACACGAAGCCGAGCCCGACCATGCCCTGGCTGGGGGCACCCAGGATCTCGATGGTGGCCCCTTCGTCCTTCTCGAGGCCGAAGCGGTCCTCGATCTTCTCCTCCGGCAGCGCCAGGGTCTGCTTCACCACCAGGGAGACCTCGCCCGGCTGGAGCTCGGGGCGGGCGCCGACCTGCTGGCTCAGCACGGAGTTCACGCCCTCGGCGATGATGACCGCCTGGGCGTAGACGTCGCCCTCGTCGCGGTCGGTGCGCACGCCGACGACCCGGTCGCCCTCCTTCAACAGCTCGGTGACGGTGGTCTCGCAGATGATCAGGGCGCCGGCCTCCTCGGCCTGCTGGGCGAACCAGCGGTCGAACTTCGCCCGCATGGCCGTGAAGTTGTTGGGCTTGCCGTCCAGGTAGCGCCGGCTGCGGTGGCCGATCTTCACGGCGCCGTCCCCGTCCAGCAGCCAGTAGTTCTGCTCGACGATGGGACGCTCCAGCGGCGCCTTCGTCCACCACTCAGGGATCAGCTCCTCGAAGTGGTGGCGGTAGACCACGCCGCCGAAAACGTTCTTGGCCCCGGGGAACTCGCCCCGCTCGATGACCAGCACGTTGAGGCCGCTGCGGGCCATGGTCAGCGCCGCGGCAATGCCGGCCGGACCCGCGCCGACGACAATCGCGTCAAAGCGTTCGCTCACTTGTCTGCACCTCCCGCCAGGGGCGCCACCGGCTTGCCGGCAGACACCGCCTCAATCAACTCCGGCACGACCTGCTGCCAGTCGCCGACGATCCCGTAGTGGGCGACGTCGAAGATGGGGGCGTTGGGGTCCTTGTTGATCGCCACGATCACGTCGGAACCGTTCATGCCGATGGTGTGCTGCACGGCGCCGGAGATGCCGACGGCGATGTAGAGCTTCGGCCGCACGGTCTTGCCGGTCTGGCCCACCTGGTGGGCGGCCGAGATCCACTGCTGGTCCACGCACGGGCGGCTGGCTGCCACGACGCCCCCGAGGAGGTCCGCCAGCTTCTTCAGCACGGCAAACCCCTCCGGGCCGCCGATCCCCCGGCCGCCGGCCACGATGACCTGGGCATCCTCGATGTTCACGCGCTCCTCGTCCTGGTAGAACTCCAGGACCTTGGTGGCGATGTCCTCTTCCTTCATGTCGAAGGGCACACGGATGATCTGGCCGGTGCGGCTTTCATCGCGGGGCAGCGCCTCGAAGATGCCGGGCCGGGCGGTGGCCATCTGCGGCTTGTACTTCTTGCAGAGGATGGTGGCCATGAGCTTCTCACTGAACGCGGGGCGCGAGGCCAGCAGCAGGCGGGAGGGATTGGGCTCCACGTCGAGCATGGTGGTGTCGGCGGTGAGGCCCGTCGGCAGGTGCGTCGCGATGGCGCCGGCCAGGTCGCGGCCCTGGTAGGTGGCGCCGATCAGCACGATCTCCGGCTTCACCTGGCGGATGACCTCCAGCGTGGAAACGCTGTACGGCTGGGTCCGGTAGTCCCGGAGCACGGGATGCTCGACCACGTAGGCCCTGTCAGCCCCGTAGCAGATGGCCTCGCGGGCCAGATGCTCCACCCGCTCGCCCTGCACCAGCGCGTACACCTCGGCGCCGATCTTCTCGGCCATGCGCCGGGCCTGCCCGATCAGCTGCCAGCTGACCGGCTTGGCGACGCCGCCCCGGTGCTCCACCCAGACCATGATGCCCTGGTACTCCAGTTCCATCGGTCACGCCCCCTCCTTTGCCGACCACCCGAGCCGCTCGGGCAGATCCGTGCCCCAGAGCGCCTCCCAGAGGGCCCTGGCGTTGTCCACGTAGGTGGTGTCAACCTTTCGGACCTCGGGCACCCAGGACCGGGCGACGATGGTGGGGGAGCCCTTCAGGCCGATCTTGCTCTGGTCGATGTCGGGGAAGTCCGCGAGCGTCCAGGTGATGGGCTTGTACCGCGCGGCGGCAATCATGCCCGGGAGCGACGCCCGGCGCACCGTGTTGATCTCCTTCAGCACGGTGAGCAGCACGGGCAGGCTCGTCTCCACGACCTCCAGGCCGTCTTCCAGCCGGCGCTCCACCCGGATGCGGTTGCCTTCGACCGCCACGATCCTCTCCACGTACGTGAGCTGCTGCAGCCCGAGCCGGCAGGCGATGCCGGGGCCCACCTGGCCGGTGTCGCCGTCCAGGGTCTGCTTGCCGGCGATCACGATGTCGACCGGCCCCCAGGTGTCGGCGGCCTTCTTGATGGCTTCGGACAGCACGTACGACGTCGCCAGGGTGTCGGCCCCGCCGAACCGCCGGTCGGTGACCAGGACGGCGTCATCCGCACCCAGGCTGATCGTCTCCTTCAGGGCCTTCTCGGCCATGGGTGGCCCCATGGTGATCACGGTGACCCGCCCGCCGTGCTGTTCCCTGAGTTGCAAGGCCGCCTCGACTCCGTGCAGATCGTAGGGGTTTGCGATGGATGGGACGCCTTCGCGAATCAACGTGCCGGTCTTGCTGTCAATGCGGATTTCCCTGCTGTCCGGCACTTGCTTCACGCAGACAACGATGTGCACTCGGATCCCCCTTCCGCTACGGAATAGGTTGCTGTATCTACCCTATACCCCATGGAGAAGACCTGGCAGACTCCTTTGGGGCACAAGAACATGGCTAATGGTACTCATTTCACATGAACGCTGACAGGCATGACGGTTCGTAGGGTGGGCACGAATTGGTCAGACCAATCCAACAGCGGACCATCCCCGGGTGGGTCCAAAGGCCCTGGAATGCCAGGAGGCGCCTCCCGCCGGCCGCTGTGCGGCGGCCAGGAGAGGCGCCCCTGTCTAACTGCCCGATTGCTCTGCCGGCTCTTCTGGCGGCTTGGGGGGCTGCTTCCGCCGGGCTGCCACGATCAGGCCGGCAGCGGCGGCCAGGACGGTTGCCCCGGCGGATGCGCAGGTGATCGCGATGCGATCCCAAAGGTACTGGCGAGCCTTCAGCGTTAGGTGCTCCTGCCGTTCGGGCATGAGGTGCCAGACGACCTTCCTGCCGGAGGCGTCCAGCTGGCCGTTGGTCTCCCTGACCTCCGTGGGAAGCTCCACCGACACGACGGCATCGATGACGGAGAGGTAGGGGGCGTACGGGGCCGCGAGGTCGCCCAAGTCGCCCGCGTCCACGTAGGTCTTCAGGTCGAGCGTGTAGTCCCGCCAGAAAAAGCGGTCGTCAATCCGGAACTCGCCGTTCACGGACTCATCAGTGAACACCAGTCTTCGCTCCATGGGCGCGACCGACCTGAGTCCCACCAGGTCGCCCTGCTGGTACCGGGTGACCACGGCCGCGGGGTCGCTCCGCATGTCCGCTTCGACCTGCGCGAGCGGGTCCTGCCCGTCCACCGCCGCCGCGAGCAGCAGCACGTCCCGGTCGGCGGCCACGATGACCTCCCTTTCTCCGGTGCCGTCCGGCTTCACGCGCAGGTTCAGCTCGACGCGGACACAGCCAGCCAGAACCCCCACCAGCACGAGCGAAACGATGAGAGCCGACACCCTCCGCAAGGCGTTACCTCCTTACAAAAGCGCCCTCACCACAGTGTATACGGTCGCCGGTCGGCCGTCGCTCATCGATCGACGGAGGCTTCGTCGATGATGTGCCGCATCTCGGCTACCAGCGCCGCCGATACGGGCGCGGTGGGGTGGGCGGGCTCGCGCACGGCGGTGCCCGTGTGCAGGGCCGCGGCCCCGGTCTCCCGCAGGACCATGGCGGCGTTGGCCAGCGTGACGCCGCCGCCGACCATGATCTCCAGCGGCGACTTCGCGATCACCTCGCGCAAGGCATCCAGGGCTTCCTCGGGCCGCGGTGCGCCCCCGCTGGTGAGGATGCGCTCGACGTACGGCAGAGACGCCACCTGTTGCAGGGCGTCCTCCCTGCGGCTGATGGACTCGAACGCCCGGTGGAACGTGGCGGGCAGGCGCGCCGCGTTCAGCACCCGCAGCATCGCCTGGTGGTCCACCGCACCCTGCGGGGTGAGCGCCCCGATCACCAGGCCGTCGGCTCCCAGTTCGCGGGCGATCCGGGCGTCCTCCACCATGGCGTCCACCTCGGCCGGGGAGAAGTGGAAGGACCCGCCCCTCGGCCGGATCATGACGTAAAGGGGCAGCCGCGTGGCCCGCCTGACGGCGGCGATCACACCGGCGCTGGGCGTGACGCCCCCTTCGGGGAGATTCGCGACCAGTTCGAGACGGTCCGCGCCGCCTTCCTCGGCGGCGATGGCATCGGCCACGGTGACGACGACGACTTCCAGGCTAACTCGCGCTACGGGCAGGTACGGACCCGGCTGATGGTGGTGGGACAGCAGGCCTACAAGTGGGACAGCGCACTGGGCACCGGACGGGACGCCGGCCCGGTCGGCAGGCTGATGGCGACCTACCGGGGCTTCCGGCTCGGGGAGCGGTGGCGACAGACGCCGTTCTGGCAGGCGGCCCGCCGCCTGTTCGGCGTCCTGCCGGAAGAGGTGGCGATTCTGGCGCCGGATGTCGCCGTCTTCTTCACCGGCCCGGACTACGACGGCGTGCTGCGGCGCCTCTTTAGCGGGGCGGAGCTCACCGCATGTGAAGGATACGACGTGGGGCGGCCCCGTGCAGGTTGCTGCGCATACCATGGGAAAAACGGCGAGGAGGCTCCGCATGCGTCTGCGCACCCTGCTCCTCTCCGGCATGATGGCCGGCCTGGCGGTTGTGTTTCAGACCGCGCCGCTCTGGCTGGGTGAGCCGGTGGGCCTGGCCCTGGCCATCCTGGCGTGCCTCCCCGTAGCCCTCATCGCTGCCGCCGAGCCCCGGGCCGCCGCCCTGGCCCTGCCCGTCGCAGCCGTGCTCTGCGCGCTCTTCCAGCCCGAAGAGGGCTGGGTGTTCGGGGTCGCCAACGGCCCGTTCGGCGCGGCGCTGGGCGTTGCGTTCCGGCGGAACCACTCCGGGTGGAGGGCCCTTCTGCTCCCCGCGCTGACCCTGTTCGGCGGGCTTGCGCTGCTCACCCGGGGCGTGGGCTTCGCCGCCCTGGGACCGGACCTCGGCCGGGTTGGCCTTCCCATGGCCCTGGCGGCCTGCGCACTGTTTGCCCTCGCCTGGTCCGCCCTTTTCACGCCACTCGTCCGGTTTCTCATCCGGCGGATCCGGCCGGTGATGGATCACTGGATGACTGCGGGCCAGGGATCGACCCGGTGAACGGTAGGGAGACCCCGTCACTCCCTGCGAATGCGCCAGAGCGCTCCGGTGCCGGCGTGGGGGATGAAGTGGCCGGGGATGGCCTCAAGAACGCCGAAGTCCACGAGGTACAGGCAGCCGTCGCGGGGGCAGAACTTGGCGTCGATGGGCCGCTCCGGCCAGGCGCCCCCGGACCCCGGCCTCAGGTTCACGTAGAAATCGCGGACCTGCCCGCTGGCGAGGTTGGCACGGACCACCCGGAAGCCGGGGATGCGGCTCAGCGCGCGCGGATCGGTCGTGAGCGGCGCACCGGCGCCGAACTGCGCGATGAAGACCTGCCCGGCAAAGCCGAACCCCGGTGGGGCGAAGTCGAACTTCATGCTCGCACTGTGGGGCGGCAGCCGCAGAAGGGGCTGACCCGCCAGCGGCGGATGCTCGAGCAACAGAAAGCGAGGCTGGGGCAGGCCCCGCGGGCGGAAGCGGGGCGCCGTGACGGGCAGGCCGCTGGCAAAATCGGGCCAGCCGTACCAGCCGCCGCGGTGCACCTCCCAGAGGCTGTCCCAGTCGCCGTCGATGGGGCGGTTGCCGCGGCTGTCGAAGCCCTGGTTCAGAGCCAGCAGCTGCCCGTCGGGGCTGAACCGCAGTCCGAAGATGTTCCGGAGCCCGTCCGCGAAGATCTCCAGCCCGGAGCCGTCCGGCCGGACGCGGTAGAGGACGCCACTGGCCATGCGGCGGCCCCGGATGAGCTCACCGGGGCGCGCAGGCGTTCCGAAGGGCTTGAAGGCGCCGGTCCAGGCCTGTTCCCGCCGCGGGTCCGGGGCCAGCCAGTTCAGGTCCCAGTAGTTCTCGCCGACCAGGCGGAGATCCCTCGCGGGGACGTCGTGGCCGTCCGGCACCTGGGGCAGCCAGCCGAAGACGTAGTTGTCCCATCCGACCACGCCGCTGTTGGTGGCGACGCCCACCCCGAAATAGAGGTGGCCGTCAGGTCCCAGCGCCAGCTCGCTTCCGTAGTGGTCGCCGAACGTGCGCAGCCCGGTCACCAGGCTTTCCGTGCCCTGACCGGGCACCGTCCTGGCGAGCCGGCCCGAGGCGCCGCCCTCCACGGTGTACAGCGCCCCCTCGTGCCAGAGGGCACCGGTCACCGGACCCTGAAGCCCTTCCGCCACCGTTGAGAGCCGCGGGCCGTCGACCTTCAGCACCCGAGCGGGCCCCTTGGCCGGCCCGTAGGTGAAGCCGCCCTCGACGACGTAGACGCCGCCCTCGTTGTCAAAAAGCACGCCGGTGGGATAGGTGAGCCCCGAGACGACCCGCTCCAGCACGTACCCCGGCTCCAGAACGAAGTCGGCCTGCCCGGGGCGCCAGTCCATCTGTGCGGCGATGGCCCGGAGGACCCGAGCCTTTTCCGCGGCCACCTCCGCGAGCGACGCCAGGTTCTCCTGACCCTCACCGGCGTCCAGCTGATACTCGCTCACGGCCTGGTCCGCCAGCTCGGCCAGCTCCGCCACGAGGAGCGCCGGGTCAGGAAAGGCTTCCGGGCCGCCTGCGCGCTCCACCGGGCCGGGCGCAGCCTGTCGCAGCAGGTCGATCTCCCGCAGGTGCAGGGCGAGGGCCTGTCTGGCCAGCGGCCTTCCCGCCGGCGGCGCCAACTCGGCGACGGCCTGGTAGAGCGGCCGGTGCAGGAGCGCCCGCTGCAGGTGGCGCCGGGTCAGGGATGCAGGGTTTCGGTTGCTCAGTCCGATCCCCTCCTTCGCGGGTGAAGCTTCCCATTCTTATGAGCCCGCACCGGAGGGAATACCATCTGGTGGTGGCCGGACAGGAGGCGGCTCGGGTGGTGCAGAAAGACCACTCGGGAACCGAGCGTGCCCCGGCCCGGCGCACAACCTATGCTGCGGAGGTGGCGGGATGATTCGACCGGGAACGCCTGTGCAAGCGCTGGATACACCGGCCCTGATCGTCGACCTGGACCGGGTGGAGGCCAACCTGCGGCGCGGCGCGGCGGTCGCGGCCGCGGCGGGGGTGGCCCTCCGCCCCCACACGAAGACCCACAAGTCCCCGTATTTCGCCCAGCGCCAGCTGGCCCACGGCGCCGCCGGCATCACGGTCGCCAAGGTCAGCGAGGCGGAGGTCATGGCCGAGGCCGGCCTGACGGACATCTTCATCGCCAACACGATCTTCGGCCGGGACAAGGCCGAACGGGCCGCGGCGCTCGCGGCCCGGGTGAGACTGGCGGTGGGCGTGGATCACCTGGAGCAGGCGCGGGCGCTTTCCGCCGCCATGGCGGGGGCGGCCCGGCCGCTGGACGTGATGATCGAGGTGGACACGGGCAGCCGCCGGGGAGGCGTGGCGCCGGAGGACGCGCCGGCCCTGGCCCGGGAGGTGGCCGCCCTGCCGGGGCTCTCGGTCCGCGGCATCTACACCTACGAGGGCTACACCTACGAGGCCGCCGACCGGGATGCGCTGGCCGCGGTGCTGCGCCAGGCCCAGGCCGTCATGGTCGAACTGGGCGACCGCCTCCGGGAGCTGCTGGGCATCGATCCGGCGGTGTCGGTGGGATCGACCCCCGGCCTGCTGAGCGGCGCGGGGTACCGGAAGGGCATCACCGAGATCCGGCCCGGCACCTACATCTTCCTGGACGCGGCGCAGGCGGCCCTGGCCGGCGGCCTGGATCGCTGCGCAGCCTGGGTGCTGGCCACGGTGGTTTCACGGCCGGGGCCCGACCGCGCGGTGCTCGACACCGGGAGCAAGAGCCTCACCACCGACGCCCGACCCCGCGGGGTCTGCAGGACGTCCGGGTGCGGCCTGCTGCCAGACCACGGCCTCACGATCGCCCGGGTCTCGGAGGAGCACGGCGTGGTCGAGGGCGACGGCGTCGAGCGGCTGCGGATCGGCGACAAGGTGCGGGTCGTGCCCAACCACATCTGCCCGGTGGTCAACCTGTTCGACGAGGTGGTCGCCGTGCGGGGCGGCGTGGTGGAGATGGTGCTGCCGGTGGCGGCGCGGGGCCGTCTGCAGTAGAGCGGACGGCCCGGGCCCCGATCACACAGAAGAGCCGAGCCCGGGGGTTTCCCTGACTCGGCTCAAATCGTGTGGGTTATGTGGGTTGGCGGTACGCGGCGGTCAGTCCGCTGCGTCCCCGATGTTGTCCGTGTTGCCGGCGGGTTTCTCGGCGGCGGTTTCCAGTGCCGTCTCCATCGCGAAGCCGATTCCGTGGACCGCTTCAGCCGTGACCAGCCCTACTTCCCAGTTAGCCTCAAAGGTTGAATAGGTCAACACCGAAACAGTCCCTCCTTCCCGCAGGCATGGGCGAGCGGCCCCTGCGCTTCTGGATACAGAATACCAGGAGGACGCTTCGCAATAGGGCGATTTGCGATGAAATGTCGATCTTCGTGCACGGAAAGCAGTAGGCGCGGGGGACGCCGGACCCCCCGCGCGGGTTATTTGTTCTTCCGCGCACTTCGTCGGCAGAAACGTGCACTTCACCAGATGTGGCAGGAAACGGCGCGATGCCTTTACTTTTTGAGGTAGGTAAGGTATGTTTAGTGGTAGCAATTTTCCAATCTTGAAGTGCATAGCTCTGAAAGGACCACGGGCCCGGACGTGTCAGATAGCTCTAAGGGGGGCAAACCATGGAACGGCTTATCGGCGTAGATCTCGGCTACGGATTTGTCAAGGCCACGGACGGCCGGGAGGGATTCCTGTTCCCGAGCGTCGTGGGCGACGGCAGCCCGCATCAACCTCTGCGGCTTGCGTCCCAGGAGACCGACCCCACGGACAACCTCCGCCTGCAGATCGGCGACAGGGTCTACCACGCGGGGACCCTGGCCGTGCGCCAGTCCCGCATGGCTTACCGGTCCCTTTCCGTCATGCGCGACGAGGGCAACGACCTGCTGGTCCTGTTCCTTACTGCCCTGAGCCTGTTCACGCATGAACCCAACACCACGTTCTCCGTCGTGACCGGGCTGCCCCCGGGTCGGATGCACCTGGCGGATGAGTTCGTCCGCAGCGTGAAGGGAGACCACCGGGTCGTTCGGTTCCGCAGCGCCAACCCCGAAGAGCTCTATCTGCGTGTCGACCGGGTGACCGTCGTTCCGCAGCCGCTCGGCACCTACTGGTCGCAGGTGCTGGACGCCAGGGGCCAGCTGCTCCAGAACGCCGCAGCCGAGGGCCGCGTCGGCATCATCGACATCGGATTCCGCACCACGGATCTGGTGACGGTGGAGGGCGGCGAGTACGTGCCCGAGCAGAGCCGCACCGTGCCCACCGGGCTGGCCGCAGCCTACGGCGCGGTTGCCGCCGACCTGCTCCGGGAGTACGGCATCGAGCGCGAGAACCACGCACTGGATGAGGCGATCATCTCCGGCGAGATCGGCGTCAGCGGGCGGCGGGTGGACATCACCGGGCTCCGGGAGCGGGCCTACGAGCAGCTGGCGACCAAGGTGCTGGTGGAGATCCTCTCCACCTGGCAGGTGGCCGACTACGACTACCTGTGGTTCACCGGCGGCGGCGGACAGGCGCTGCAGCGGTACCTGGTGCCGAAGTTCCCGCAGGCGAGCCTGATTGGGGATCCGCTGACGGCCAACAGCCGCGGCTACCTCGCCTGGGCCCACTATATCTACGGCACCGGCGGTGCGCCCTGGACGGAGCGGACTCCCGTCAATCCGCAGCCCCGCTAGGGGTGTGAACGACCATGATCGGGTGGCGTCGGAGATTGGACGCACAACCGCATTCTGTGATCGACCGCGGGACCGAGGTTCACGGCCCGATCCACTCGCGCGGGATACTGGAGGTGCGCGGGCACGTCCGCGGGCCGATCACCCACGACGGCCGGCTGATCGTCGCCCCGGGCGGGGTCTGCTCCGGTCCGGTGCGGTCGGTCGACCTCTACCTGCAGGGCGAGATCCACGGACAGGTCACGGTGACGGGCACCCTGCGGATCGGCAACGGCGGCCAGCTGTACGGCGACGCCGACTGTCGCCGGCTGGTCATCGATCCCGGCGGGTGCTTCGTGGGCATCAACCGGTCGGAGGCAGAGGGGCGGCAGGCCATGGCTTCCGCTGAGCACGCGGCCCCGGGCATCTACGGGCAGGCGCCCGTCGAGGCCCCCTTCGGCGGCTCCCCTGCGAAGCCGGCTCCGGACCCCCCTCCGGAGCCCGCCCGGGAGCCCGAACCCGAGTCTGCCCGGGAACCCGAACCGGAGCCCGCCATCGTCTTCCACGGGTACCTGCGGTCGAAACGCAGACCCGTGCACGCCGCACCAGATAGGGAAGAGTGACCGAGTCCCCCTGCCTGCGGATGGCAGGGGGATCTTCCGTCAGCGGCGTAACCCCCGCACCCCGCGGGGGCGTCTAAAGTACGACCATACGTGCATTCGGCAAGCTGGAGGCAGGTTGCATGGAGCCGATCGATCGCGAGGTTGTGCAGCAACGCTTGCAGTCTTTTGTCAACACCGATGTCTACGTGCACCTGGAGACGACCAACGGCGCCTACGCCGGCGAGCACACCGGCGGAAACGGGATGGCGGTCTGCGCCTTCATCCGCAACGCCCGGGTGCGGTTCAGCCGCGCCCAGATCACGGGTTCCGGCCCGTACCGGGTGGGTCTGCAGATCGAGTCCGGCACGGGCTGGACCTATGCAGAGGGCCTGACGGATTACGAGGTGGACGACCAGGGCCGGCTGCTGCTGGCGGGCCACGACGCCGAAGGCCGCCTGGCCATCGCCCTGGAGCTGAGTCACACGCCGTTTCCCATGTAGGAGGTCAGACCGTGAAGGAGCACCTGCTGGTCATCATGCCGCATCCCGACGACGAGACCTTTGCGGTGGGCGGCACCATCGCCCTCTACGCCCGGCGGGGCGTACCCGTCACCTACGTCTGCGGCACGAGGGGCGAGATGGGGCGGAACATGGGCCGGCCGCCGTTTGCCACGCGCGAGAGCCTGCCCGGGCTGCGCGAGAAAGAGCTGCGCGAGGCGTGTCGTATCCTGGGCATTACCGACCTGCGCTTCCTCGGGCTCTGGGACAAGACGGTGGAGTTCGAGGATCCCGACGCCCTGGCCGCCCGCCTGAGGGCGATCATCGAGGAGATCCGCCCGTCGCTGATTCTCACCTACCACCCCGAGTACAGCGTGCACCCCGACCACATGGCCCTGGGCCGCGCGACGGTGAGGGCGGTGGCGCAGCTGCCCCCGGCGGAGCGGCCGCCGGTGCATACCCGGGCCTTCGGCAAGGCGTCGGCGGTGCTGGGCGAGCCGGACCTCGAGGTGGATGTGCGGCCCGTCTGGGACATCAAGCTGGCCGCGATCCGGGCGCACCGCTCGCAGAGCCAGCTCATGCTGTCGCGGGCCGAAGGCGACCCGGAGCAGCAGGAGCGAATGCGCCGGGATCGGGAAATCGAGCGGTTTTTCGTGTGGAAATTCGACGATTAGGCCAGGCGGCCCCCGGAACGAGTCCGGGGGCCGCTGCGCCGTCTGTGCGAGTCGGCACAAATGCTGTATGGCACGGAACTTGCGATAGAGTGGTAGAGGCGCAGAATAAGTAGTAGCGGTTACGAGCTGACGAACTCCCGGGCCGTGACCTTCCCGGTTGTGAAGTGCCGGAACCAGTCGGCGAGCAGGTCGAAGTGGCGCTCGAACTCGTCGCGGTCGTAGAGCGGCGGGCCGAAGACCACCGCGACGCAGCGGCGGGTGCCCTCGTCCGTGGCAGTGCGGGCCGAGTCGGTGATGGGCGAGCCGCAGGGCCCGGCGGCATCCCGCAGCACGGGCTTGCCCCGGGTCTCCATCTCCGTGCCGGCCAGCGTCAGGTAGCGCTCGCCTTCCCGGCCGGCGCCGAACGTCAGGGTGTCGCCTTCCAGCCGGTCGGCGTCGTACAGCCCGATCGGCAGGCCCGACGCGGCCGACCAGACGTTGACCAGGTCGACGATGAGGTTCACCTGCGGCAGCCCGTCCCCCTTCACGATGCGCCTGAGCAGCCGCTCGGAGGAGATCCGGTACCGGGCTGGATCCGTGCCCATGGCCTTCAGCGCCTTGCGCCACCCGGCGATGGCGGGGAGCTGGCTGATCTCCTCTATCTTGATCCCCGACCGGGTCTGCGCCACGGTCGCGTCGACCAGCGCCTGAAGGGCGGCAGAAGCGGGGCCGTTCTCGAGGCCTTCGACCTGCAGCAGCCCCAGCGTGAGGAACGGCAGCTGCCGGCCGAACTCCGGATCAATCTTAAGTTCCATGAGCACAGGAACCCCCTTCCCAACTGCGACGTGGCATGGATACGGCAGAAACATTGGCGAATCCTTCTGGACAGGGGTGAGGCAATCCCGGATACTAATGATAAGTGCTACCCCGCAAGATGTGGAGAAGGAGTGTACACCACATGGTAGAGCGGACGTTTACACTACGCAACCCTACCGGATTGCATGCCAGGCCCGCAGCACTGTTCGTGAAGGAAGTGCAGAAGTTCAGCGGTACCGACATTTTTGTTCGCAAGGGCGACAAGGAGGTCTCCGCGCGCTCCTTGCTTTCCCTCCTGAGCCTCGGCATCTCGCAGGGGGAGAGCATCGTCATTCGTTGCCAGGGCCCCCAGGAGGAGGAGGCCATGGCCGCCCTCGCGGCGCTGATAGAAGGTGGACTTGGTGAGTGAACGGATCTTACGAGGCGTTGCGGCTGCTTCCGGAGTCGTGATCGGACCCGCGTTCGTGTACCGCGAGGGCCAGGTGGAGACGGCGGCACGGCAGGCCGCCTCGCCGGATGAGGAACTGGAACGGTATAGGGACGCCTGCGGGCGGGCCGAGGCGGAACTGACCGCGCTGTCGGAGCGGGCCGATGCGCAGGCCCGGGAGATTCTGGCGGCGCACCAGCTCATGCTGCAGGATCCGGAACTGCACAATCTCGTGGAGGCGGCCATCCGGGAGGGCCGGCCCGCCGAGGAGGCGGTGCGGACCGCCACGGAGCAGTTCGCCGCCATGCTGGAGTCGCTGGACGACGCGTACCTGCGCGAGCGCACGGCCGACGTGCGCGACGTGGGCCGGCGGCTCGTGGCAGCCCTGACCGGGCGCACCGTCGGCGTGGTGCTCACGCAGCCGGCGGTGGTGGTCGCCCGCGATCTGGCCCCGACCGATACCATCGGGCTCGACCGGTCGCTTCTGCTGGGCATCGTGACGGAGCAGGGCGGCCCCACGTCGCACACCACCATCCTGGCCCGCTCCTGGGGCATCCCGGCGGTGGTGGCGGCGGCCGGCGTGCTGGACGCCGCGTCCGACGGCATGAGCGTCGCCCTGAACGGCGACACCGGCGAGGTGGTGCTTGACCCGGAGGAGGAGACCCGCCGCCGTTACGAGGCTGCCATCGCGGTCGCCCGTGAGCAGGCCGAGCGCGACCGGGCCGAGGCGTCGCTGCCCGCGGAGACACCGGACGGCGTGCGGGTGGAACTGGCCGCCAACGCCGGTTCCCCCGGCGAGGTCGCCTTCGCCATGGAGAAGGGCGCCGAGGGCGTCGGCCTGCTGCGCTCGGAGTTCCTCTTTATGGGGCGCGATACGGCGCCGACGGAGGAGGAACAGTACCAGGCCTACGCCGAGGCGCTGCGGAACGCCCGCGGGCACCGGGTGATCATCCGCACGCTGGACATCGGCGGCGATAAGGACGTGCCCTACCTGGGCCTCGCGAAGGAGGAGAACCCCTTCCTCGGCGTCCGGGCCGTGCGGCTCTGTTTCCGCAGGCCGGAGCTGTTCCAAACCCAGCTGCGCGCGCTCCTCAGGGCCTCGGTCCACGGCCGCCTGGCCATCATGTTCCCGATGGTGAGCGGGCTCGCCGACGTGCGCCGCGCGAAGAAGGCGCTGGCGGAGGCCCGGCGCTCGCTGGAAGCCGAGGGCATCCCGGTCGCCGACCAGTACGAGGTCGGCATCATGGTGGAGATCCCGTCGGCCGCCCTGCTGGCCGAACACCTGGCGCGGGAGGTCGACTTCTTCTCCATCGGCACCAACGACCTGGTGCAGTATACCCTGGCGGTGGACCGGGGCAACCCGGAGCTGGCCGAGATGTACCAGCCCTGCCACCCCGCCGTCCTGCGGCTGATCGATCAGGTGGTGCGGGCGGCGCACGCGGCCGGCAAGTGGGTCGGCGTGTGCGGCGAGATGGGCGGCCTGCCCGAGGGCGCCCTGCTGCTGCTGGGCCTGGGCGTGGACGAGCTGTCGATGTCGCCGGCCCTGCTGCCCCGCATCCGCCGGCTGGTGCGCTCGACGCCCGCTGAGGAGGCCCGGTCGCTCGCGCAGAAGTGCCTGGGCCTGGGAACGCCGGAGGAAGTCCTGGCCCTGGTGGAGCCGGTGCTGCGTCAGAAAGGGTAACGTCGGTCACGGGTCCGAAGGATCGCCTGAACACCAGGATGGGCTGTCCCTGTGTCAACGGACTTGACGCGGGGACAGCTTTTTTCTATGGGCGCCGCGTCCTTTGGGAGGGTCCCCGGTTCGTCCGCCACAGCGACGGCCGCCAGACGGGAAGAGCGGCCACGCATTCAACCAGCCGGCGCGGTCGTCAAAACTGCCCGTCTGGGACAACCTGCTGCTCGCACACAAGGATCGCACCCGGGTGCTGCCTGAGGAGTGCTGACGCTCGAACCTTTCAGCCCGCTGCCGGCGGAAGCCAAAGACCCGCTGAAGGCGGAGGGGCTGGCGCTCCTGCGCTTCCTCACGGGGAAGTCGCAGGGGTGCGAAGTGATCGTTCCCTAGAAAGGAAGGACGCCAATCCCGACCGCGAGGCGGCCCGGGATTGGCGTCTTCGGGTATTATGCCAGATGCGCCGCCGGCTCGGATTGCTCCTCCTCCAGCCGCTCGTCGAACTGCAGCCGCCAGAGCTTGTAGTAGAGCCCCTGCTTCGCCAGCAGCTCCTCGTGGGTGCCCTGTTCGTGGATCCGCCCCTTGTGCAGCACGATGATCTGGTCTGCGTGCTGGATGGTGGAGAGCCGGTGCGCCACGATGAAGGTGGTGCGGCCCTTCGTCAGCTCCTTCAGGGCCTTCTGGATGAGGGCCTCGGTCTCGGAGTCGATGGAGGCGGTGGCCTCGTCCAGCACCAGGATGGGGGGATCGAAGGCGAGGGCCCGGGCGAAGGAAAGCAGCTGCCGCTGGCCGGCCGACAGCGTGGCGCCCCGCTCGGCCACGGGCTCGTCGTAGCCGTCGCGCAGCTCGCGGATGAACTCGTCGGCGCCGACGATGCGGGCCGCCTCGCGGATCCGCTCATCGCTGATCTCGCTGTTGCCGAGCCGGATGTTGTACGCGATGTCGCCGCTGAAGAGGAAGACGTCCTGCGCGACCAGGCCGACGGCCCGCCGCAGCTCGGCGGTGGAGACCTCGCGCACGTCGATGCCGTTCACCAGCACCTGGCCCTTCTGCACGTCGTAGAACCGGGTGAGCAGGTTGATGATGGAGGACTTGCCCGCTCCGGTATGGCCGACGAAGGCGATGGTCTGCCCCGGCTCGGCCCGGAACGAGACGTCCTTCAGCACCCAGTCGCCCTCGTTGTAGGCGAACCAGACGTTCCGGAACTCCACCTCGCCGGTGACCCGGCCCAGGGGCTTGGGATTCGGCGGGTCCACGATGGCCGGCGGGGTGTCCAGCAACATGAAGATGCGCTCCGCCGAGGCCATGGCGCTCTGTAGGATGTTGAACTTCTCGGCCAGTTGCATGAGCGGCTCGAAGAAGCGGCGGGCGAGGGTGACGAAGAGCAGCAGGACGCCGGGCGTGAGGCCCCCGCCCAGGGCCTGCAGGCCGCCGTACCAGAGCACCAGCGCGATGGTGACGTTGGCCAGCAGGTCGAGGATGGGCCGGAAGATGGCCCAGACCATGAGCTGCTGCCAGGAGGCCCGGTTGTACTCGTCGTTTTCCCGCTTGAACTCGGCGAAGGTCTGGGCCTCGCGGGCGAAGAGCTGCACGACCCGCATGCCGCTCACGTGCTCGGCGACGAAGGCGTTGATGCGCGCCAGCCGCACCCGCACCGCGCGCCAGGCGTTGCGCGCCCGGGTTGCGAAGAAGCGGGTGTAGTACGCCACCGCCGGGATCAGGAGCAGGCTCACCCCGGCCAGCTTCGGGTGCGTGCTGATCATCACGACAGCCACGCCGATCAGCATGAACACGTCGCGGAACAGGTTGACCAGCACACTGGTGTACATCTCGTTCAGCGTCTCGGTGTCGTTGGTCACCCGGGTGACCAACCGCCCGACCGGGTTGCGGTCGAAGAACTGCAGATGCAGCCTCTGCAGGTGGCCGAAGAGCTGCTTCCGGATGGCGTAGATGATCTTCTGCCCGGTGTACTGGAGCAGGAGCACCTCGCCGTACGAGACGAGGAAGTTGGCGACGAGGGCCGCGGTCAGCCAGGTCGCCAGGCGGGTCAGGCCGGCGACCGCGGCCGGGTCCTCCACGCCGAGGACGAGGTAATCGTCAATCGCGGTCTGCACCAGTTTGGGCACCAGGAGGTCCAGGCTCACGCCCACCCCGAGCATGGCGATGCAGGCCAGGAGCGCCTTCCAGTGGGGGCGGGCGTAGGTGAGGAGGCGGGCCATGAGCCGGGCGTCGTAAACCTTGCCAAGGGCCTCTTCTTCGCGGAAGTCCGCCATAATGTCCTCCTGTATGGGCTACTCGAGGCTGGCAATAGCTTCCTCGAGCTGTTGGCGCTGATAGGTGCGGAAGTAGCGGCCGCCCAGGGCGACCAGTTCGTCGTGGGTGCCGGACTCGACGATGCGGCCCCGCTCCAGCACGATGATCTGGTCGGCCGCCTTCACCGCCGCGACCCGGTGGGAGATGATGATGGTCGTGCGGTTGCGCATGACGGGCCGGAGGCCGTGCAGGATGCGCTGCTCGGTCGCGGTGTCGACGGCGGAGAGGCAGTCGTCGAGCACCAGGATCGGGGCGTCCTTCAGGATGGCCCGGGAGAGGCTGACCCGTTGGCGCTGGCCGCCCGAGAGCGTCACGCCGCGCTCGCCGACCATCGTGGCGTAGCCGTCGGGCAGGAACTCCAGGATGTCCTGCTCCACGTGGGCGGTGCGGGCCGCCTGCCGGATCTGCTCCTCGGTCCACTCACCCGGCGCGAAGCCGATGTTCTCGCCCACCGTGCGGGAGAAGAGGAAGGCCTCCTGGGGCACGGCGGCGATGGAGCGCCGCAGCAGGTCGAGCGGAAGGTCGAGCACGTCGATGCCGTCGATGAAGACGGTGCCGCGGGGCGGGTTGAAGACCCGGGCCAGCAGCGACGCCAGCGTCGACTTGCCGCTGCCCGTCCGGCCCAGGATGCCCAGGGTCTGGCCCGGCGCGACGTGGAGGCTGATGCCGTCCAGCACGGGCGGGCCGTCGGGGACGTACTGGAAGGTGAGGTCGCGGATCAGGATGTCGCCCCGGATCCGGCCGCCCTCCGGGACTACGGTCTCGGGGGCGTCCCGCACCTCGGGCTCGGTGAGCAGCACCTCCCGGATGCGGGCGAAGGCGGCGAAGCCCCGCTGGATGACGTGCACCACCCAACCGGCGGCGATCATCGGCCAGATGAGCATGCCGATGTACATCGTGAGCGAGGCGAAGTCGCCCAGCGAGATCTCTCCGCGGAGCACGGCCCGGCCGGGGATCAGCAGGGCGACGACGTAACAGAGCCCGGCGAAGAGGTTGACCACCGGGTCGAAGAGGCCGTCGATGCGCATCATCGCCATGAAGCGGCGGATGTAGTCCCGGTTGGCCTGATCGAACTTGGCCTCCTCAGCCGCTTCCTGCGTGTAGGCCTTGACCACCCGCATGCCGGAGATGTTCTCCTGCACCACGTCGGAGAGCCGGGCAAAGCTGTCCTGCACCGCCCGGGACCGGGCGAAGATCGCCCTGCCGACCACGGCGATAAGCAGGGCCAGGAACGGCAGCGGCAGCAGCGCCCAGAGGGAGAGCCTGAGCCCGATGGTGGAGACCATCGCGATGAGCGTGAACAGGGTCATGGCGATCGCGTCCGCGACCATGAGCACGCCCTCGCCGGCGATGCCCCGCACCGCCTGCAGGTCGTTGGTCGCCATCGCCATGATGTCGCCGGTCTTGTGCCGGTGGAAGAAGGAGGCGGAGAGCCGCTCCAGGTGCGCGAAGAGGTCGGCGCGCAGGTCGCGCTCAACCAGCCGGGCCGTGCCGAAGACGAAGATCCGCCAAAGGAAGCGCAGGACTGCGATAAGCAGGGCTGTGCCAAGGATGAACGCCAGGTAACGGTAGATGCCTGCCACGTTCAGGATGCCGGCCTCCAGGTCGTCCACGAACATGCCGATGAGGCGGGGCGTGATCTGCTGCAGAAGATCGGTGCCGGCCAGCGCCAGCACGCCCAGCAGGTACCGCCACTTGTAGCGGCCCAGGAACCGGAAGAGTGAGCTGTGTGAAGACGACATAAGCACCTCGCTGCGCAGAAAGAAGGTCGACCGGTTGACGAGTGGCCCGCAATGTTGATAGACGCCCCCCGCGCACCCCGAGTTCCGCGGGATTCGCGGCGGCCGGGGAAAGGAAATCCCCCGGCCTGCGCCGGGGGATTGAGCGTGCGAGCCGTCACATGGCCGCCGCCTGCGCCCGGGCGGCGGTGCGGCGCCGCACCCGCACGAGCAGGTCGTCGAAGAGCGTGTACACGACCGGGATGACCACCAGCGTCAGCAGGGTGGAGAGCGTCAGGCCGCCGATGACGACGGTGGCCAGGGGCGCCTCCAGCTCGGAGCCCTCGGAGAGGCCCAGCGCCAGCGGCAGCAGGCCCAGCACCGTGGTCAGGGTGGTCATCAGCACGGGCCGCAGCCGGCGCGGTCCGGTGATGCGCACGGCCTCGTCCCGGTCCATGCCCTGCCGGCGGAGCTGGTTGATGTAGTCCACCAGCACGATGGCGTTGTTCACGACCACGCCGGCCAGCAGGATGAGCCCGATCATCGCCGAGATGTCCATGCTCCGGCCGGTCATCACCAGCGCCAGCACGGCGCCGACCATGGCCAGCGGGATGGTGAACAGGATGACGAAGGGGTGGAGGAACGACTCGAACTGGGCGGCCATCACCAGGTAGACCAGGGCGATGGAGAAGACGAGGGTCTGCATGAGGCCGGTCATCGCCTCTTCCAACAGCTCGTACGTGCCGCCGTAGGCGATCTCGTAACCGGCGGGCAGCGGGAACTTCGCGAGACGCGCCCGGATGTCGCTGATCACGCCGCCCAGGTCGCGGTTGTAGGTCTGGCCCGTCACCTTCACGACGCGCATCTGGTCCTCGCGGTCGACGGCGACGGGGCCCACGCCCCGGATCAAGTCGGCCAGCTCGCCCAGGGGCACGGTCTGCCCGAGCGGGGTCTCAACGGGCAGCTGCGACAGGGCGTTCACGTCCCGGCGGGCGCTCTCGGTGGCCATCAGCCGGATGTCGTACTCGTCGCCGCCCACCCGGTACTGGGTCACCACCTGCCCGCGCACCGCCGACTGCACGGCGGCCGCCACCTGGCTGGCGCTCAGGCCGTATCGGGCGGCCTTGGCCCGGTCGACGCGGATCTGGATCTCGGGCAGCCCCTCGCTCACCGAGGTGCTGAGCCCGCGGGTGCCGGGCACCTGTGCGACGATGGCCATCACCTGGTTCGCCAGGTCTTCCAGCACTTCCAGGTCCTCGCCCCGGATCTGGACTTCGATGTCGTTGCCGCCGATCTCGATCGTGCCGGTGGCCTTGACGGACACGTCGGCGCCGGGCAGCAGGAGCCGGTTGCGCACGTCTTCCACGATCTCGTCGAGGCTGCGGCTCCGCTCGTTGGGACGGGACACGGTGCCGGCGATGAAGGCCTGGTGCGACTGCCCCCCTGCGAGGCTGTAGGCGCTCCCGGTGGTGCCCACGGCCACGTACAGGCTCCGCAGCTCGGGCAGGTCCTCAATCTGCGAGACCGCCTGCCAGGCGACAGCCTGCGTCTCCTCCAGACGGGTGCCAGGGGGAACCTCGATCGTGATGCGGAACTCGCTGGTGTCGCTCTTGGGGATGAACTCGAGGCCCATCTGGCCGAGGATGAACACCGCCATCGCCAGGAAGGCGGCACCGATTCCCACCACCTGCCACCGGTGGCTGAGCGCCCATCCCAGCAGCCGGGCGTAGACCGTCTCCAGCCGCTCGAGCCACAACCCGATCCGGTCGGAGAGCCGGACGATCCACGGGATCCGCCGTTGCCCCGGCCGGTCCCGGAGGAGCCAGGGGGCCATCATCGGCACCAGGGTGATGGCGGTGAGCAGGGACATCATGAGCGAGAACGTGATGGTGAGGGCGAGCTCGCGGAAGAAGAGCTGCGCGAGGCCGGTGACCCAGACGACGGGCAGGAAGACGACCACCGAGGTCAGCGTGGACGCCGTGATGGCGAGGCTGACCTCCGCAGTGCCGTCCTCAGCCGCCTGGGCGACATTCTTGCCCATCTGCCTGTGGCGGACGATGTTCTCCAGCACCACGATGGAGTTGTCGACCATCATTCCCACGCCCAGGGACAGACCGCCCATGGAGATGATGTTCAGCGTGGTGCCCGTGAAGTAGATGGGGCCGAAGGTCGAAATGATGGCAACCGGGATGCTGACCGCGATGGCCAGGGTGGCGGGCAGGTGGCGGAGGAAGAACAACAGGACGAGGATCGCCAGAACGGCGCCTTGCGCGCCGGAGGTGGCGATGGAGTTCAGCGAGGTGGTGACCATGCGGGAGTTGTCGGCGATCACCCGCAGCTCGACCTGGCCGGCCAGATCCTTTTCGATCTTCTTCATCTCCGCCTTGACGGCGCTGGCGACCGCCACGGTGTTGCCGTCGCTCTGCTTCTGGACGTCCAGCGAGACGGTGGCACGGCCGTCGATCCAGACCTTCGTCTCGGGGTCAGCGAAGGTGTCGCGCACCTCGGCGATGTCGCCCAGCCGCACGGGGCCCAGGCGCAGGTCGCGGATATCATCCAGCGACTCGTACTGCCCGATGGTGCGCACCAGCAGGTCGACGCTGCCCTCGCCTACCTCGCCGCCGGGCAGGTTCAGGTTCTCATAGGCCAGAAGCTTCGCCACGTCGGTCATGGAGAGGCCGAACGTCTGTAGCCGGGCCGGATCCACGACCACCTGGATCTCCCGCTCGACGCCGCCGTTAACCGAGACGGAGGCGACGCCCTCGAGCCGCTCCAGCCGGGGCTTGATGGTGTCCTCCGCGATCGCCTTCAGCTCGGCCAGGTCGTCCGGACCCGCCAGGCCGATGGTCAGCACCGGCAGGGCGGCGGGGTCGAACTTGTACACCGAGGGTGTGCCGGCGCCGTCGGGCAGGTAGCCCTTCACCAGGTCCACCTTCTCGCGGACGGACAGGGCTGCCTGGTCCATGTCAGTGCCGTAGTCGAACTGCACGACGACCAGCGAGGTGCCCTCGTAGCTGGAGGAGAGAACCCCTGTCACGCCGGGCACGGTGCCCACGACCTCCTCGAGGGGCCGTGAGACGTGTGACTCGACCTCCTCCGGCCCCGCGCCCTCGTAGGTGGTCAATACCACTGCCATCGGAAGTTCCATGGCGGGGTAGAGATCCAGCGGGAGCCTGGAGAGGGAGACGAGGCCGATCACGGCGAGGATCAGGTAGAGGACGGTCGTGGGGACAGGATGGTGGATGGAGAACCGGATGAGCGGCCTCACTGCTCAGTGCCCCCTCCCAGGCGCACAGGGGCGCCGTCATAAAGCCGGTTCTGCCCGGCCACGACCACCTGGTCGCCGGCGGCGATGCCCTCGACCAGCACCTGCTCGTCAGCCCGCACGGCGACGGTGACCGGCGTGCGGTGCGCGACGCCGTCCTTCACCACGTAGACATGGGGCTCGCCGGAGCTCTCCACCACGGCGTTCACCGGGATCAGGATGCCCTCCCGCTCCTCCAGCGGGAACGTGATCTCGGCGAACATGCCGCCCTTCAGCACGCCGTCGGGGTTCGGCAGCGTCACCCGCACCTTGTAGGAGCGGGTCTGCAGGTCCATCTGCGGGCTGACGGACTCCACCTGGCCGTCGAAGGTCCGGCCCAGGGCGGGGACGGACACGGAGACCGTGATCCCCGGGCGCACGGCGTTGATGGCCGCCTCAGCCACGCCCGCCTCCACCACCACCGTGGAGAGGTCGACCAGCTGGAACAGCGCGGTGCCCGCGCCAACCATGGCGCCGGGCTCCACGTAGCGGGCGGCCAGCACGCCGTCGGCCGGAGCGGTGATGCGGGCGCCCTCGTAGCTGGAGGTGGCCAGGTCGAGCTGTGCGCGCGCCGCCTCCACCTGGGCGTTCGCCAGGGTCAGCTGGGTGCGGATCTGCTCCGCCTGCTGCTGGGAAACCGCCCCCTGCTCCAGGAGCGCCTCCAGGCGGGAGGCCTGCCGGGCCACCTCGTTCCGCTGGGCCTGGGCCTGGGTGAACTGGGCCTCGGCGGCGGCGAGCTGGCTGGCCAGGTCCTTGTCATCCAGCTCCACCAGAAGGTCGCCTTCCTGGACGGGGTCGCCCATCTGCTTGTGCACCGCCACTACCTTGCCGGGGACCTTGGCGGTGATATAGACGCTGCGGATGGGACTCAGCTGGCCGGAGGCCCGGCTGGTGGCCGTGAGCGTTCCCATTCGGGCCTCGGTGACCGCGACGGCCACCGCCTCCACGGTGGGCTCGCTGTCCTGGCCGGACGCCACGCAGCCCGACAGGATCAGGACGCAGAGCGGCAGCAGGGCCGCGGGGAAGAAACGCTTCATCGCTACGCGCACCTCCACGGGATCAGGGAACGGCCGGCAGTGCGTCCAGCCGGATGTCGGTCCAGACGGTCTCGCCCGACGGCAGACCTACCAGCGGGGTGATGACGACCTCGCCCGGCGCCGTGGCGCTGCGGGCTCCCGATGACGGATCCACCGCCACCGGCGCGTACCGCCGGCCGGGCACCAGGTTGTCGAAGCGGTAGATGCCCTCGGCGTCGGTGTACGCCACCCGGTCGGCGGTCTTTCTGCCCTCGGCGTAAAGCGCCACCCGGATGCCGCTGAGCGGCGCCCCGTCGGCGCCGACGACCCGGCCGGTGATCGACGCGGGCACGTGCGTGGTCAGGTTGGCCTGGACGCCGAAGCTCGTGCCGGGCTGCAGCACGCCGCCCGCGGCGGAGAGCACCGAGTCCTCGCTCTGCGCCCGCACGAGGTAGGCCTCGCCCGGCGCCGCCGGAACCCTCACCGCGTAGCTGCCGTCTTCCGCCACCTTGCCGGAGAAGGTCTCTCCGTCGCTGGTGCGGATGACGGTCACCTCGGCGCCGGCGGCCGGCCGGTCATCGCCGGCTTGCACGAGCCCGAGGAAAAGCGTCTCGGCGGGGCGGGCCACCAGCACCACGTTGCCGGGCGCGGCCGGGTTGAGGGGGGCCGGCTCATGCGGGGCGCCGTCGGGCTCCACCGCGCCCGCTACGTACGCCGGATCGGAGATCGCCGGCAGGTAGCGGGTCTGCTTCGCGACCGGCAGGTCCTTGAACTCGTACCGACCGGCGGCGTCGGTCACGGTCTCGGTGATCCGGTTGCGGCCCTCCTCCCGGAGCCCCACCTTCACACCGGCCAGCGGCTCGCCCCGGTCACTCACGACCCGGCCGGCCACGGTGGCCCGCTCAGGCTGAAGGACGAAGTCCGCGGTGTTGTTCCCGCGCCGCAGATCAACTAGGGACGGCGCCGTCCCTTCCTCCACGTAGGGCTGATCGGTGTACAGGTAACCGCTCACCTTCACGCTGACGTGGTAGCCCGTGCCGGGTTCGTCGCCCGGGCTGTTCGAGATGTTGGCCGACAGGCTGACGTCGTAACGGCCGTCCTCGTCGGTCTTTGCCGTCCAAGATCGGAAGAGCACACGTCTGAACTCCAGTCACGGCTACATCTCGTATG
>ENA-UPSB01001547-UPSB01001547.1-bioreactor-metagenome-genome-assembly--contig:-NODE-1547-length-26340-cov-5.601370_pt1 | contig 26340 bp, 17 predicted proteins | sample MGYA00238182_ERZ773286 | MGnify/ENA primary metagenome ERZ773286 (study PRJEB29026, sample SAMN07631240) | bioreactor metagenome | isolation source: Switchgrass digestor | place: USA: Dartmouth...
TCTGCATGGTGAATTTTCCTTCAAAGCGGGCAGACATGATATGCACATAATTCTGTATCCAATGTATCTCATCGGAAAGCAGAATTTTTTCCTTTGTATTTTTAAAGGTATAATGCAGCATTTCCGAAAGGCTCACAATCAGATCGGATATTTTTTCGTTGCCGTCCTGGATAGCCAGCATATTGATGGTGTTGAGCGTGTTATAGAGAAAGTGGGGGTTAATCTGCATGCTCAGGGCCATGATCTGCGTATCCTTTTCCCGCAGGGATATTACATAGTTCTTTTCAATCAGGTTCATGATTTCAGTTTCCATATAGTTAAAGGTTTCCGTCAGAGTTTTGAAATCTCCCCCTTTGGGAACAGGTGTATCGGCAGTAAACTCACCTCTGGCTACACGCCGTGCGGCACGGACCAATACTGCAATAGGCCTGGTGATTGAATTGGATAATAAGACAGCTATTATGACGGAAGAGATCAAAATGACCAGAAGAACCTTTATCAACAGATTTATGATATCATTCAGCATATCTTCCATCAGAGTATTCATGGGAATCACCATAATCATCGTCCAACCTGTACAGGCCATGGTATCATAGCATAGCAGAGTGCTTTCACCAAGGAAATTTATGTTTATATAACCTGTCTTTCCCAAAAACTCCCATATTTCATGAGGAGCCACCGACGCGATTGCAAATCGTTCGCTGTTTGAAGAAATAACAACTCCGTCTCCATCCACGATGAAAGTCTCGATGTTATTATGATCATACATTTCCCGCAATTCTTTTTCCGTTATGAATACCATAAGCACAGGAGGGGCCACATTCTCCGGCAGCACATGCCGGATGCCGTTTCTGTAATACTGAAAATTCATTGAACGGATCATCGTAATAGTATAGCGGTAATCATAATTCTTTTTGTTCATTAGATATTTTGAACCAAAACGTCTTCCAAAGTCATATCCTCCAACCCATATGGCCGATCCACCGGATTTTGAGGAAAGCTCAAGAAAGCCGGATTCTCTCACCTGCTCCGGGGCCAATACAATTTGATTGCTGTTTTGTCCAAAAATCCAGTCAGGTAAATAGAGCATTGTCTGATAAACCCTGTCAATCAGTGAAAACTGCTTACCCAGTTCCTCCTCCACAATACGGTCGGCCATCATGATTTCACTGGTGCTCATCTGGTCAAAGCTTGAAAAAACATCATAAAGGGTTTGATTGCTCAGCATAATATAGGAAGCATCTTCAATGCGGTTGAGCTCAGCTTCAATCAATTCATTGCTCCGCTGGACAATGGAATAAACGCTTTGTGATGTGCTTTCCTTCATATCATTAACATAATAGGAAAAAAGGCTGTAGGCTACAGAAAATGACAATGTAACCATGCAAAGCACCAAAACAATTATCAGTTTGGTTCGTATGGTTAATGAACTAAAAAACTTCAGCACTTTTTCTACCACCTTTTATATTTCCTTCTGTATTGTTGGGGAGACATGCCAATTTCTCTCCGGAAAACACGGTTGAAATAGCTGCAGTCACCGAAACCCACACGCAAAGAGATGTCCTTTATCCTGTCATTGGTTTTTGAAAGCAGGCTGCACGCCGTCTGTATGCGAAGAGAGAGCAGGTAAGCGGAATAGGAAAGGCCTGTCCTTTTTTTTATCAGGGCTGAAAGATAATTGGGGTTGAAATGAAAACGGCCTGCCAATTCATTCAGTGAAAGCTCCTTATTCAGATTCTGTTTTATATAATCAATGCAGGAGTCAATGAGATCGGCGTTTTGCACTTTGGAAATCTCACCCTTCATTCGTATGCACGACATCAAAAGCTCCTGAGATATGGAAAACAATTCTTCAAAAGATTTACACCTGCTGTATTTCAAATAGGCGCTGTTTTGCAATTCTTCAAACTCACGGTTTAACACTGAACCCTCAAAATCGTTGATAACAGAAACCACGAGGGAGGAAACCCGGTTCTTCACTTTTCCGGGATAAAACGGAGGTTCCTGCATCAACTGTTCTTTCATTTTTCTTATTTCGTTGTATACAGCTTCAGAGTTGCATTTATGTACTGCATCACGTATTTGCTGTTCAAAGCGGCTCAATGAAGGGAGGGTTAACTCCAGGGAATCGCACAGTCTTTCGTAGAGAAATGTTCTTCCCTGAGAATAATAGAAGCGGTAGGAAAGTGCTTCATAAGCCTGAGAATATGCTTCCGGTGCCATTTCCAGCAAACGGGATACTTTTAGGGAAATACCGGCATAAAGCTCAAGCTTTAGGTCTTCACGCACTTCAGCAATAAAATCATCCAGTGCATGCTGTACAGCGTCGGGTGACTGTTTCGGAATCAAAAGCACGGCTTCATTAAGCCGGTTTGCATTATAAGCAAGAATCGACTTGGTGTTAATCCTTCCGATCAACGCCTCCAAGGTCTCCTGGGAAATATCTGCATTCCTGTTTCCCAGGGCTTCCCAATAAAGGCATACCACTATGCCATAACTGCGCAGGCGGTCCGCATAGCGCAGCTTGTTCTTCTCCTCTTCGGAAAGCCGCCCTTCAAGCAGGCTTTGCAATAACCTGCTGTCTTCCTGTTTTTTCAACACCTCGGATAATCTGTAATAGTCGCTTAGGATCAGTTCCCTTGCCTTTTCCTCCTCCTTTTCCCTGGCAACCTTATAAAGGGTTTCCCGCAGGGAGGAAACGCGAAAAGGCTTTACTATATACTCCACAGCCTGGTATTCAATTGCCTTTTTTGCATATTCAAAGTCCTTATATGCACTGATCATTACGAACTTCGTTTGAGGAAACTCAGCGGATGCTTTTTTCAGCAGCTCTATCCCATCCATAACCGGCATCCGGATATCGCACATTATCAGGTCAGTTGGCTTCTGGCGGAGAAGTTCCAATGCCTCAAGTCCATTTTTGGCAGTAAGCACTTCAGTTCCCGGACAAATCTGGGATACTATGATCTTCATGCCTTCCAGATGAGCAGTTTCATCATCTGCTATTATTACACGATCAAACATGGAACATCCCTCCGGTGTTTATTGCTTTGGGTGATTCTTCCAGGTCTCAAGTTTAAACTTTTGTAACCTGTTCATCAATGTCACATAATCACTGAAGAACGCTTTCTCGCTTGATCTGCCATAACTTACCTGATTATCAGAATGAACGGCTTTTTCAAATACAGCCTGATATTGCAAAACAGCACAATCTACCCACAAAATTGTAATTTTTTCAATATAATCATTTGAACAGTTAAAACAAAAATACTGGCTGCATGGCAGCAAGTATTTTACTTTACATAATGCCAATCCCGCTTTATTATAGCATTAATTTTGTTATTTTAAAATCCTGTTTTTCGTTCTTCCTAATCCTATTATATACCATTACCAGTCAACAGGCAAATGCAGGTTCAATATCAGCTATCGTGGCTGAACCATTCTTACAATGGATTATAGTACCAAAAAGGGAGCCGTCCCGAATTTATTCGGGACAGCTCCCTGTTATTACAGTCTGTTCAGCCCAACTTCCCCATATTTATCATCAATGGGATGAAAGTTTTGTGCCAAACCATTCGTCAGGCAGTAGATGCTCTTATCCAAAAATCATAATACTGCCGATTCGGAAAGCTTCTTGTATATTTCATACCTTTCCTTCGCATGCTTTTCAGCTTCTTCGAACAACCTCTCTGCTCTGTCGGGGAAAGTTCTTGTAAGGGATGAATACCTTACCTCACCCATCAGGAAGTCTCTGAAAGAAGCTGTAGGCTCTTTGGAATCCAAAATGAAAGGATTCTTTCCTTCGGCTTTCAGCAGAGGATTGTATCTGTAAAGGTGCCAGTAACCTGCTTCAACAGCCCTCTTAGCTTCCAGCTGGCTGCATCCCATGCCTGCCCTTAAACCATGGTTGATACATGGAGCATAGGCAATGATCAGGGATGGTCCCGGATATTTCTCAGCTTCCACCAGTGCTTTTATAAGCTGGTTCTGGTTTGCTCCCATAGCCACCTGAGCTACATATACATAGCCATAGGACATGGCGATCATTCCGAGATCCTTCTTCTTGACAGTCTTACCTGATGCAGCAAACTGAGCAACAGCACCGGTAGGAGTAGCTTTTGATGACTGTCCTCCGGTGTTGGAATATACCTCAGTATCAAATACGAGGATATTCACATCTTCTCCGGATGCCAGCACATGATCCAAACCACCGAAACCGATATCATAAGCCCATCCGTCTCCGCCGAAGATCCACTGGGATTTCTTCACCAGGAACTCCTTGTTTTCAAGTATTTCATTAAAGATTGCCTTTGCTCTCTCATTGCTTCCGTCATAAGTCTCAAGAGCGGATATCAGCTCAGCAGAAGCTTTCTTTGACTTATCAGCATCGTACATGCCGTCAACCCATGCCTTGAGGGCATCCTTGATTCCATCAGAAACATCCAGCCCCATAGCTTCATTGCAAAGGTCTGCAATTTTGTTCCTGATTTGTTTTACTGCGAGATACATTCCGTATCCGTATTCAGCATTGTCTTCAAACAGTGAGTTGGCCCATGCCGGTCCATGTCCCTTATGATTCACTGTATAAGGTGTGGATGGAGCGCTGCCTCCCCAAATGGATGAACATCGTGGCGTTGGCGATCATCATTCTGTCACCAAACAGCTGGGTTATCAGCTTCGCATAAGGAGTCTCACCACATCCTGCACATGCTCCGGAGAACTCCAGCAATGGCTGTTCAAACTGGCTTCCCTTAACAGTTTCAGGATTCATCGGATTTTCCTTGGGTGAAAGCTTCATGGCATATTCCCAATTTTCAATCTGTTCAGTTTGAGTATCCAGTGACTTCATAATCAAAGCTTTTTCCTTTGAAGGACAAACCTGTGCACAGTTGCCGCAGCCTGTGCAGTCAAGGACTGATACCTGAATACGGAAATTGTAGTTTTCCAGTCCTTTACCTATGGCTTTCTTGCTGGTGAAGCCTTGAGGAGCATTCTTAACCTCTTCCTGATTAAGCAGGAACGGTCTGATAGCTGCATGAGGACATACATAGGAGCACTGATTGCACTGTATGCATTTGTCCATCTGCCACTCAGGCACATCTACTGCAATACCTCTCTTTTCATATTTTGCAGTACCCTGTGGGAATGTACCGTCTTCCATTCCTACAAAAGCGCTGACAGGCAATTTGTCGCCTTCCTGCCTGTTCATGGGCTCCAGTATGTTCTTTATGAAATCCGGAACATCTTTCTGCGGCTTGGGTTTATCTTCCGCATTTGCCCAATGGGCAGGGATCTCAATCTTCTTCACAGCCTCAATACCTTTGTCAACAGCGAGATAGTTCATGTTGACTATCTTGTCGCCTTTCTTGCCATAGGTGTCTTTTATCGCTTGTTTCATATACTTGACAGCATCATCAAGAGGAATAATATTGGCAAGCTTGAAGAAAGCAGCCTGACATACCATGTTGATTCTTCCGCCAAGTCCGATTTCCTTTGCTATATCCACAGCATCAATGGTATAGAATTTGATATTGTGCTGTGCCATGTACCTCTTCATCTTGGCCGGCAGTTTCTCTTCCAGTTCTTCAGCAGACCAGCTGCAGTTGAGCAGGAAAGTGCCGCCGTCTTTCAGGTCTGAAACCATATCATAGTTTTCCACATATGACGGGTTATGGCATGCAACAAAGTCAGCTTTCTTTATAAGATAGGTTGACCTTATCGGCTTCTTTCCAAACCTCAGGTGAGAAACCGTCGTACCGCCGGATTTCTTTGAGTCATAAGAGAAATAAGCCTGGGCATACATGTCGGTATGGTCACCAATTATCTTGATGGCATTCTTGTTGGCACCAACAGTACCATCAGAACAAAGACCCCAGAATTTGCAGCTGATTGTTCCTTCGGGAGTTGTGTCTATTTCCTCACCTACAGGCAGGGACAGATGCGTAACATCGTCAACTATTCCTATGGTGAAGTGATTCTTTGGATTATCGGATTTGAGATTGTCATATACTGCAACAATCTGTGCCGGAGTAGTATCCTTGGAACCAAGTCCATAACGGCCTGCGACAATAACAGGTTTTTCATTCGACTCGAAGTAAACCGTGCAAACATCCTGATACAGAGGTTCTCCAAGGGCTCCGGGCTCTTTGGTCCTGTCAAGAACTGCTATCTTCTTGACAGTAGAAGGCATTGCCTGGAGGAAATGCTTTACTGAGAACGGCCTGTAGAGATGTACTTTAACTACGCCAACTTTTTCTCCCTTAGCCATCAGGTAATCTATGGTTTCCTCAATGGTATCGCAGACTGAACCCATTGCAACTATTACCCTGTCGGCATCAGGAGCGCCGTAATAATTAAACAGGCCATAATTCCTTCCTGTAAGTTTGCTGATTTCGTTCATATAATATTCTACGATTTCCGGAACTGCATTGTAGAATCTGTTGGAAGATTCACGAGCCTGGAAGAAAATATCCGGGTTTTGTGCTGTTCCTCTAAGTACCGGATGCTCAGGATTCAATGCTCTCTTTCTGAAAGCCTTTACCGCATCCATATCAACCAGTTTTGCAAAATCCTCATAGTCTATTACTTCTATCTTTTGTACCTCATGGGATGTCCTGAACCCATCAAAGAAATGGAGGAAAGGAACTCTACCCTTAATCGCGCTCAAATGTGCAACTCCACCAAGATCCATTACTTCCTGCACGTTTGAAGATGCCAGCAGAGCGAAACCGGTCTGACGGCATGCCATAACGTCGGAATGATCGCCGAAAATGGAAAGCGCGTGGCTTGCTACGGCACGGGCACTTACATGAAACACACCCGGAAGCAGCTCGCCTGCGATCTTGTACATATTGGGTATCATCAACAAAAGACCTTGTGATGCCGTAAAAGTGGTAGTCAAAGCTCCGGCTGCCAGCGAACCGTGCACTGTTCCGGCTGCACCGGCTTCAGACTGCATTTCTACTACTTTCACTTCCTGTCCAAATATGTTCTTTCTTCCATTAGCTGACCATTCATCCACATGCTCTGCCATTGGTGATGAAGGAGTGATAGGATAAATACCTGCGACATCTGTGAATGCATAAGCGACATGAGCGGCAGCTGTATTACCGTCCATTGTCTTCATGACCTTACTCATATATCTTCCCCCTAATTTTTTATGTATTTTGTGGTACAATTGCATATTGTATACACAAACAATTATATCACATTACAGGATTTTTGGAATATAAAATTTCATTCCCTGTGTTTTTGAAAATGCAGATACTTTGTAAACTTTTTTTTCAGATAAAATTCTACCTTATACAGATGCTTTTTACAACCCTTTTTTACCACTTGCATCATATTGATTTGAAAACATTTTCACCTGCTTCAGATCCAGGCTTTTGCCTGTCATTACGGCTGAAGTCGGCTGATGAATACTTTTGATTAAAATACCTCAACTCCATATCATTTTTAGCTCAACATGCAAAAAAGGCCATTTCAGTTCAAAAACGGCGAAATGGACCTTTCATCAGAATCAATGAAACATCTGGTTATTTTCGCATGCATTTAAGGATCAGATCTTTGAAAGCTCATTCAGGATTTCCGGAATTACCTCAAACAAGTCACCTACAATCGCTATATCCGCCATCTGCATCATTGGTGTATCGGGATTTTTATCAATGGCGATAATCATGTCACAGGACTGCATTCCCACCAGGTGCTGGATCTGCCCTGAAATCCCGCAGGCTATATAAACCTTTGTCTGAACAGTCTGGCCGGTCTGCCCCACCTGATGGGCATACGGAATCCACCCTGCATCTACTGCTGCACGGCTTGCTCCCACTGCGCCGCCTACTTTTGCGGCAAACTTCCGCAAAAGATCGAATCCTTCCGGGCCTTTCATTCCTCTTCCCCCAGAAATTATTATCTGGGCATCCCCGAGATTTACGGTGGTTTCATCGCTATGGAATATCTCAATTATTCTCTTTATTTTTGATGTATCGCTTTCTTTCACTCTCTCGTAGATTATCTCACCGGTTTTTTCGGCATCCGGCTTCAGGGCTTTCATAACCCTGGGTCGTACTGTCGCCATCTGGGGGCGATGATCGGAGCAGCGTATGGTAGCCATGATATTTCCCCCAAAAGCCGGCCTTGTCTGCAAAAGATCTCCGTTTTCAGGATCTATGCCCAGCCCCGTACAGTCGGCCGTCAGCCCACAGTTGGTCATACCTGCGATACGCGGCATGAGCGCCCGGCCTCTGGCTGTAGCGGCTCCCAGCAATACTTCCGGCTTATATTTATCTATAAGCCTTACCATAACCCTGGCTTCAATTTCATCTACAAAACCCTTGAGTCTTAGATCATCTACCACAATTGCCTTATCCGCCCCGTATGAAAACAATTCCCCTGCCTGCCCGGCAACGCCGCTGCCCAGCACTACAACCCATACTTCGGATCTCCTTGCATCCGCCAAAGACCTCGCCACTCCTATAAGCTCATGGGTAACGGGTTGAATTTTCCCGGAAAGCAGCTCAGCTACAACCCATACATTGGAGTATTTCAACTTATCTGATTCATTGGATATTTTCATACCATATTCCTCCAATTACAATATACTGCGAATTCTTAATTCCCTTACCAGCTGTTGCGCGCACTCCTGAGGCGAGCCTTCAATCCTTTTGGTAACGGTTTTCCTCGGAGGTGGAGGTGAAGTTTTTACAACTCTTGTGGGGGAACCGTCCAAACCTATCTTGTCCAGTTCAACTTCTATATCGGAAGGCTTCCATACCGGTATTTCCATCTTTTGTGAAGCCAGGCGGCCTTTGAGGGTAGGAACCCGGGGAGTGTTTATATCTTTCAGTACCGTCAATACTGCCGGAAAATCCAACTCGCAAATGTCATATCCATCTTCACGCATTCTTCTGACTTTTATGCTCCTGGGACCTACATCTTCAACCTTCATTACGTATGTTGCCTGAACCCAGTCCAGATGAGCAGCAATTTCAGGTCCCACCTGGGCAGTATCTCCGTCAATTGCCTGTTTTCCGCATATGACCAGATCGACATCCCCTATTTTTCTGATGGCTTTTGCCAGAACGTAGCTTGTAGCCCATGTATCAGAACCTCCAAAAGCTTTGTCACTCAGAAGGATTGCCCTGTCGGCACCGACGGATATCGCTTCCCGCAAACAGGCCGCTGCCTTTTCAGGACCCATTGAAATCACTATCACCTCACCGCCAGATTTCTCCCGTAACCTTACGCCTTCTTCAATGGCATAGGTATCAAAAGGGTTCATAATTGCTTTTGAACCTTCCCTGATTATTCTTTTGGTTTCCGGATCAATTTTGGCTTCATTGGTTGCAGGAACCTGCTTGATACATACAACGATTTTCATAGAATCCTCCTTGCATAGCGCAAATACATCGTCTCATAATCTTACAGCGCATCATCTTGACGAGAACTGTAATTTACCGGCACAGCTCTGCATATAAGAGAAAAACGACAAAAGTTACTCCGGCTTATACCCTGATGCTTTCACAATCCTGTTTTCGTCCACGCTTCTTGTGTTCAAGCCCATGTATCTTTAATAAGATGAAACTGAGTCTTGAAGCCCAGCAGCGCCAGGTAAACACCGCAACTGGGATAAAGTCTGTGCAGCATTTTCAACGTTTCCAGAGGGTCATACTCCGTATTCTGCGGAATCTCATATCCAACTGCATCGGAAAGAAGATGGAGCTTTTTGCTCATCCATGCTTCGACAATCACCGGTACATCCGGGTATTTTTCCAAAAGCTCGTCCACCACCTTGTTCTTTTCGATGATCGGTTGGGTTATGATAAAAGATGCTCCGGCTTTCAGTTTCCTTTCCATCTTCTCAAATTCGTGCTCCGGCGGCTCATATGGATTGAAAGCCACACCCAAAACGAATGTATCGGGATACTTATCTTTGATGTATTTCAGCAATTCCACTGAAGTCACCGATTTTACAACCCCTTCCACTCCGATATCGGAAGGCTGCAGTTTAGGCAGACGCTCCGAACCGTCACCGCTTACCACCAGCAGGTATCTGATGCCCAGAGATTTGCACGTATCAAGAATGTTGTCCAGATCCTCCTTTGTGTGGAATGTATTCAGATGAATCATTACCTGCTCAGGGCGTACCTCCAGACCCAGCTCTTCAATCATCTCGGTACCCTGAAAAGAAAGGTGGCCCATTGCATTATCCGTAATGCAGGCACAATAACCACTTTCCATAACCCTATTGTATTTGCCGGCAAAAAGCTCAAGGTCGGCCTCCAGCTTTTCAGAGTCCTGTTTCGGGGGCAAGATTTCCACATGGTATATCCTGTTTTTGATATGTTCTTGCATAGGTCAATACCACCTTTCAGCAAATGTTTACTTTCAACCTGCCAAACGATACCTTATTTTGCTTTGATTATATGGTATAGAAAATGCCATTTCAATAAATCCGGTCAAACATCATAAAAGAACACCAAAAAACTATATTAGTTACCAAAACAGTTATAAAAAAAACAGGCAGCGCCTTTACACTACCTGTTTTTTTCATCCTGTTCCCGGTTTTGCCGAAAACCTTACATGGGCTGCCTGCTGCTTCATTTCTTTCTTATGATCATATGTCCTGCATCGCCTGCTGCATGCTTCCTTTATTAACCTATTGCTCCGGAAAAAAGCCTTATTTCCGCACCGCCTACTTTATGGAGGTAACTTCATATCCGGCATCGGCTACCGCTGCCTTTATCTTTTCGTCGTCCACATCATGTTCCAACTCAACTTCTGCAACTTTTCCCTCCAGGCTGACCTTCACTCCCTTTATGCCCTCTATTTCTTTTAATGCCTCTTCAACGTGCATAACGCAGTGTTTGCATGACATGCCTTCTATGAATACTTTTTTTGTCATATCAATTCTCCTTTCATTATTTAAATCATTGTGCCGGTAATACCGTCACAAAGTAATGCGAATAATTATTTGTTTGAATTCAGCAGGTTGAAATGGGCGGTTGCTGTTCCGAAAGGATTCGAATCCGCTGAATTCCTCCTCCCACTTGCTGTTTTAGTGCAAAGGTTTGAATCTCTTCAGTCTCAGCGCATTTGACACTACCGATACGGAACTGAAAGCCATGGCACCTGCCGCTATCATCGGGTTTAGGAGGGGACCTCCGAAAATGTGGAGCACCCCTGCAGCAATCGGTATTCCGGCAGTGTTGTAACCAAATGCCCAGAACAGGTTCTGCTTTATATTTCTTATGGTTCTCTTGCTTAGGTGTATCGCTGTGGGAACATCCATCAGGTCACTTCTCATCAGTACTATGTCCGCTGATTCCATCGCCACGTCGGTACCGGAACCGATGGCTATCCCTATGTCAGCCTGAGCAAGGGCCGGAGCATCATTGATGCCGTCACCCACCATGGCAACCTTTTTGCCCTCGCTCTGAAGCTTTTTTATTTCGTTTGCCTTATCCTGGGGCAAAACCTCCGCCAGCACCCTGTCTACTCCTGCCTGCTTTGCTATTGCCTCTGCCGTCCTCCTGTTGTCCCCGGTTATCATAACCACCTCTATGCCCATCTGATGAAGCAGTTCAATAGCCCTCCTGCTGCTTGGCTTCATAACATCCGCTACGGCTATTACTCCTGCCAGTTTACCGTCTATGGCAACAAACATGGGTGTTTTCCCTTCACCGGCAAGCCTGTCGGACTCCTCCTGGAGCGTGATTTCTATATTCTTTTCATCCATGAGCTTTCTGTTTCCCAAAAGCATTCTTTTCCCCTGGATCGTCACTTCAATTCCCTGTCCCGGAATTGCTTCAAAAGCTTCAACATCTGCTAAATCTATCTTCTTCTCCCTGGCATAATTTACTATTGCTTCCCCCAAAGGATGCTCAGACCCTTTTTCCGACGAAGCTGACAGCCTTAACAGTTCAGTTTCATCCAGGCTTTCAGTGGCAATAATGTCAGTCACCACGGGTTTTCCCTCAGTGACGGTACCGGTCTTGTCAAGTACAACGGTTTGTATTTTGTAGGCAACTTCCAGAGCTTCTCCGCTTTTTATCAGCACACCATGCTCCGCGCCTTTACCGGTACCCACCATGATGGCAGTGGGTGTCGCCAGGCCCAGTGCGCATGGGCAAGCTATGACCAGAACGGAGATAAATATGGTAAGAGAAAATACCACCGGTTTCCCGGAAAGATACCAGGCTATACCGGATATGACGGCAATGGCGATGACCACAGGCACAAAATAGCCGGATATCACATCAGCCATTTTTGCTATGGGAGCCTTGGTGCTCTGGGCATCTTCCACCATCTTTATGATCTGAGCCAGTACCATGTCTTTTCCAACCTTGGTTGCTTTAAACTTAATGGTACCGTTTTTATTGATGCTTGCACCGATTACCTTACTGCCAACATTCTTTTCCACCGGAATGCTTTCCCCTGTAAGCATGGACTCGTCTACGGAAGTTCTGCCCTCAACTACCTCTCCGTCCACAGGGATTTTCTCCCCGGGCTTTACCAGAAGTATGTCTCCTACTTCAACTTCTTCTATGGGAATTACCATTTCCTTTCCCTGGTGTATCACGGTTGCGGTTTTGGGCGTCAACCCCATTAACTTCTTGATGGCTTCAGAAGTTTTGCCTTTCGAGACCGACTCCAGGTATTTTCCCAGCATTATAAAGGCTATTATCACACCGGCAGTCTCAAAATACAGTTCATTTGCATACTTCGTGTTTCCGTTCATTATCTGGATGATGGCATAAATGCCGTATAGAAATGCTGCACTGGTTCCCACCGCAATCAGTGAATCCATGTTTGGTTCTCCCCTGAACAGCTTACCAAATCCCACGGTGTAAAACCTGTATCCTGCAACCATTATGGGAATCACCAGAAAAAGCTGTGCCAGACCAAAGCTGAGAGGATGCATTTCCGGCATCAGAAAATCGGGCATGGGCAAGCCCACCATATGTCCCATGGAAATGTACAAAAGCGGTATGGCAAATATGATCGCCACCAGAAACTTGGTCCAAAGTGTCTTCCTTTCTTTTTCCCTCAGCTCTTTTTCTTTATCCACCTGTTTTCCCGTCTCTATCTCCAGCGCTTTGTATCCCGCCTTCGCTATGGCGTCTTTTATCTCCGAAATCCTTGTCCTGGAGGAATCATACACAACCCTGGCCTTTTCAGCAGCGAAGTTTACATTTACCTCTTCAATTCCGGGTAATTTGCCTATCGCTCTTTCTACAGCCTTGGCGCAGGCAGCGCATGTCATTCCGGAGATAGGTATGGTTACATCCCTCATGGCATCGGATTTCTCTTCCAGGACGCCGTAACCGGCTTTTCTCACGGCTTCTTTTATTGCATCCAGGCTGACCGTGCCGTCATCATATTCCACCGCGAGCTTATTGGTAGCGATGTTAACAACAGCCGAGCTTATTCCATCCAGTTTTTTTACGCCTCTTTCCACTGCCCTTGCACAAGCAGCACATGTCATTCCTGTAATGCTCAGTGTCTCTTTTTTCATCATTTCACCGTCCTTTATACCCACATTCTTGATTCAAGGCTTCTCTTATAAATTCATTTCATTCAGCTACCGTATTCAATCCCGGCTGGAATATGCGGCTATATGAGTTGCCAAGCCTATGGGCACGGCCTGAAGCAACTCAGCCGCGACAAAGAGCCATTTCACCTTGCATATTTGTCAAGCAGCTCTATTATCTCATTAACCTTTTCATCACCGTTTCCCTGCTCAAATGCCTCTTTTACGCAATGTTTGATATGCTGGTCGATCACTTTCAGGTTGGCCTTTTTCAGCAAGGCTTGCACTGAAAGTATCTGTTTTGAGATTTCAACACAGTACCTGTCTTCCTCAATCATCTTTAAAATCCCGTCCATCTGTCCCCTGGCAGTTTTTAAAAGGTTGGACACCTCTTTTTTATCACAACAGTTCAAATGAATCCCTCCTGAAATTGATTAATGCCCGGCGGCCCTAAATATTAATATTATGTTCAACCATAACAGCCGCCTGTTATGCTAATGGCATACCCCTTTATACATATGCAATGCTTATCCATATTTTATATACCCAACCCCTCCCCGGGCGGGGTATAATTTAATTTTACACTTCTATTGACGATTGTCAAGTATATTTTTCCACATACCCTGCATATTTTACTATGTGATATATGAACCGTTTTTTTGAAACTCAAACACTCATACCGGCATTTTTATACACAAGGTCCTGATCAAAGAACCAGGATCGATAACACGTTAAACTCTTAGTTTTATATAACCGGATTCAGCCATTTTAGATGATTGGCTGCTTATCAGAGGAAACCAGTGAATTTACACAGCTTTTGCCCAAACACAAGAAAATTCAAATCAAAATAAATAGTACGTAAAAATGGAGGAATCTGAGGAAATAAGTAGAATATAATTATTGCAAATATTTGAGGGTTTATATTCTCAATAACCTAACAATCAATATAGTATTTGGAGGTATACTTTATGGAAAAGCTTAACTACTGTCTTGACTGCAAAAGAATTTTCGCACTGGATGAAAAATGTGAATATTGCAGCTCGGTCAACATCAAGGAATTGGCTAAAAATGCTCCTGTCAGTGTTATCGGAGGCAAACTTAAAGGTAAATTCCTCAATTGTAAACAGGGTAAGGCGCAGGTATTGTTCAGGGAACAGGACAATACCAAATCCATAAGAGAATATGAACCGTCAAAAATCCGCAAGGTTTTATAAAAGAAAGAGAGGTGGCAGATTTAACCACCTTTCTTCTTTTATCAGGGAGGTCTTTCCGGCAAAACTATGAATCTGACTGCGGAATCAAACTTCAAGGATCATGCCTTTGTTAAATACAGTTATGCTGCCATTGGGAAACATTATCCGTCCGTCCAGGCAACCGTTACCGGCTTGTCCCTGTATGAAGCGATCACCTTTCCGGAAGCATCGGTCATAAACATAGCCACCCGGTTGGACTCCAGCACAAGCTCAAACCTAAGCTTCCTCAATTTGTCCTCAAACAGGACGTTCATGTCTTTCGACATTTCGGATACAAGGATGTAAAGGTCGTTATCCCTATATCTCATAACTCTGCAGTATACACCGGCAGTATCATCGGAAAGCAACATTATCTCCCTGTCAATTCCGGCAATTTCGGCTGCCGTTCCATATGCTTCAGCTACCGCCGGCGTGTTTTCCCCCAGCTCCAGAGGCAGTTCGCTCCAAATAAACCTGCCCCTGCCGCAACCGGCAATGTGCATTTTCTCTGACGATCTTGCCACGGAGTTCAGCATAATACCTGTCCTTGTCTCCACATCAAAAGGTATTTGGTATTCCTTTCCGTTTATATTGACCAACTCAATCCTGGATAAGGATGCCCGTTCAATTTCGCCGAATATGCCTTCACCCCTGTTCAAGAACTCATAGTGCTTTCCATAAGCCAGGGGACCTGTCCAAAGCACTGTGGAGCCGCTGTCAGACACATAACGCAGAAGATTTTCAAAGGCGTCATCATCAAAAATATACGGGCTGGGTACAATTACCAAACCCGGCCTTAAATCCGGCAGAGCATCCAGATGGTATTCCGAAAGCGCATAAAACGGGAGCCTGACATAATACGCCAACACCTGGGCTGCTTTGGTTGTGGACCTTAATGAATACCTGCGGTTGGAACCATCATTGGAGAAAGGAAAAACAACGGCTATTCTGTCCGGCTGCCTTTCTACCATCAACAGACCCACATCAGCCATAAACCTGCTGAAGTTCTCTGTAACCTTAATCTCCGGTTTCTCGCTTCCATCAGCCCGTTTTGCTCCTATGCTGGATTCATTTGCATTGTTCATAAAATAATTGACATTCCATATCCATTGTACAGCTCCGGCACCGGCTCCTGCAAAAGCATATCCGTACTTCTTCTCCAAAAGCTCCATCATTTCGGTTTCAGTCCTTTTTGAATACCCGTCAGGCCGTTCCTGACGCATTATACCGGTTTCCTGCGCCAATACGGGCTTGTACGGATGCTTTGCAAAAACGGTGTCATAGAGCAGATCGTCCAGCATCCACCAGGGATGGGTGGTGGTATAGTCTGTTACATTGCCGTAATGAAGACCGTTAGGCCTTTGAGATGTATTGCCTTCATCCTGCCCTACCGTCACCATCTGAGCCGGTTGTATGCTGTTTATTACTTTTTTCATCTCCCGGGCCCAATCATTGAACGCATCGGAGCAAAAATCGGCATAATCCACTGCCCTTAAGCCATTGAAGTTTTTATAGCTGTCAAAAACAGGGCTGTGATTTATCTCCCATGGTTCCGGCGGTTTCACGTCCTCAAAACCGGCAAGCAGATTTGCCGGCATCTCCCAGGCTTCCCTCAGGGCTTCTATGGTGCCGTACCTTTTCTCCAGCCATTCGGCAAATCTCCGCCTCTCATATTCATCCCCGCAGGTCCTCGGCCCCTGAAAAGCCCTTTTTGGATCAAAAAGGCTGGGTTCGTTGATCAGGTCATAGTGCAGCCTTTTTACATTCTTGTATCTTTCCGCCACTACAGCTATAAACCTTTTCTGAGCTGCCACACTTCTGGGATCTAGGTACGGATTTACGCCTTCAAAAAGAGGTGGAGTGAAAGCAAAAAAAGTAAACACGATCTCAATATCATACAGCGCCCCGATGTATATAAACGCATCCAAAGCCCGCAGCACTTCTTCGCGGAAATGACCGTCCACATACATCATCTGGCGCCATCCGGTCCAAACTCCGGTCCTTATCATGTTTACACCCAGTTGCTTCATCCGGGCGAAATCATCCATCCAGACCGACACATTCGGAAGAAAAAGAAAGTAACGGCTGAAATCCCCTGCCATGTAGGTCATACCAACGACGGGCATAATCTTTCCGTCCTTAATGAAGTAATCCCTGCCGCAAGTAAGAAAATCACCCTTTTGCAGGACATCTATGTCTTTTACAATGAAGCCCTGCTCCAGGACCTGATGCTCGCCATCGCTGCTTTCGGCATGGACCCTTATTTTATAAAACCCACCGATGCTATAATCATTGGAAAGCATCACATTCCTTGTTCTTTGCCCCTCTCTGGCAGGAAGAACAATCTCCCCGGTTTCCACTTCCTGTTCCTCAAATATGACTGAGTACCTGAACTTCCATTCTGCACTGGTCTTGAAATCTTCCGCCTGAAAACGCAAACTCGGCCTTTCTCCCGGTTCAAAGGAAGCATAGTTGGGATTGCACCACAATTCCCTTGCTCCCTTTGCGGCGAAAACGGCCAGTTTTAGAAGCAGATCTTCAATTCCCCTGCTGTCCATATCCTCATGATCCATATTGGCAAATATCCACCTGCCACCGCTGAACCTGCCGCTTCTATGCTCAATAAATACTATAGATGAAGCTATGGGGGCACCATCGGGCTCAACTACTTGCAAAAGCGGATGAATCAAAGCATCAATGGGCCCATGATCCCCTATATCGCTGCCCAGGTTGGCCTTGGTAGTGTCCATTATGAAATGCCAGGTTTTTCTTGGCTTGAACAAATGCTCATATCCTTTCAGAAGTCCAAAACGCCGGTCACATATAACTTTTCCGGAAAGCTCGCCGTCTGTCGGAACAGCATCATGAATATGAAGCTCCCTCAGGCTGAATATATGCTTCCGTCCGGCTTTCCACCCGTTGGGCGTATGCCTGCACCCATGCTGTAAAGGGAGAGGTCCGAAATTCACCAGGCCGCCTCCGGATTCAAGGAATTTCATCAACGTGGGAAACGCATCTTCAGGGAAATAGGAACCATGCAAATTCAATAAAACGTCTCCATGGCATAATTTTTCCGGTAGTTCATCTGCTTTCAGTATTTCAAATCCAAGATCGGACAATTTCTCAGCATCCAACCTCATAACTCCGGGAAATTCAGGGTCATAAAATGCAAGTAAGCTCAATGTTTTTCACCAACCTGTTCTGATATGATTAACTTGTTTTACCAGTGACTTGACTGGGAATGATGCAAGAATTCTCTTCCGTTCAATTCCAAACACCTGACAATTCGGGAATGAGCTAAGCGGGCATGGATGGACTCAACAATAAATCGACCAGTTGGCTGAATTCAGATCAACAGCTGTTTGTGATGCCTTGGTGCAGCATTGCTGACATTTTTACGTTGAAGCCTTTCACAGCTGAACCGGCTGAGTTTCAAACTGCCAGCTCTTTTAAAGCCTCGTGGATTGCAATAACATTTTCCACCGGAGTATTGCGCGGCACCTCACACCCGGCGGAGCTCATGCAGCGATTCCCACCCCTTAGGGCACAGTCTTTTACCGCCTTTTTTACATCCTCCGGCTTTCCGTCCAGCAAAACGGCAACCGGATCATAGTTGCCCGACAGTGACAGTTTGTCCCCGAACATGTCCACTGCCTTACTCCAGTCCACCATCCAGTCAATATCCAGGATATCCACGTACCGGGCAGGTATTAGATGCAATACAGGCTCTATGTTTCCGCATATATGCAGTTTCGTATACGCACCCATTTCCCGGATTGCTGAAAGCAACCGGCTCTGAAAAGGCGCTGCATACTTTTCATATAAGGCTGGACCGATCAGGGATGATGCTGCATCTCCTACCCCTATGAAATCCGCACCGGCTTCCACCTGGCACCGGGCAAAAGCTACAGCCTGTTCCAGGCATATTTCCATAAGTTCTTCAACAAATTCCGGCTCATCATACATATCCATCATGATCTCCTGCAGTCCCCTGAGGTCTGCGGCTTCGGCAACACAGCCCTCTACCCAGCCCAATATGGGGTACTCATCCCCCACTTCCCTTTTATACAGCTCAATCGCTTTTATCCTGTCTTCCATCCTTGCCGAATCCATGGGATTGCACGGCCTGATTTTTTTCAGATCGCCATATTCCTTTATTATAGGGTCTGCATAGGGAACATCGTCCTCCGGTATGTACACATCCGCCCCAAAGCCTGAAGCTTCCCTCATGGGATCCGAAATTGCGCTCACCATATCAATTCCATACTTTTCGCAGCAGTACAGATTGCCCCTCACCAGTTCCCTGTAGTCGGTAACATACTTGCCATACTTTACTCCTATCTGTGAAGCGGCAAACTGCATTATTATGTTGGTATTTGGTATTCTGTCGCAGGGCTTGCCCTTTAACCGTTGCATTACCCGTTCCTTAGGATTCATTTCAACCCCCCTCTCAAATACTCCCATATTCCAGCAATGCGTCTCTCATTGCCATCACATTCTCAGGTTTGCAGTAATTGGTAATGGTGTTGGCACTGCAGAGTATATAGCCTCCGTCTTTTCCGATCTTTTCAATCCGCTCTTTTACCTCCGCCTTTACCTCGTCCACAGTGCCACTTACCAGAGTATACCTCAGGTCTATATTGCCTACCAGGCAAATGCGTGAACCGAACCTTCTCTTGACATCCTCTATATCCAAAGCTGACGGATCAATAGGATGTATTCCGTTTATTCCCAGATCAATGAGGTCATCAATAACCGGAGCAATATTACCATCGCTGTGATAGATGGTGGGAACTTTTACCCTTTCCATGACCTTTCTCAGCCTGGGCATGGCAATTTCCCTAAAGAATTGGGGTGAAAACATCAATGTGGTATTAAAGGCGATATCATCGGTAAACCATATTATGTCAACTCCACAGTCCTGGAGCTTCTCCACGGTATCTGCAGCCCAATCGGTATAGATATCCAGTATTTTCTCCACGAGACCGGGATCGTCCACCAGGGCGTAGGAAAAGTTATCCAGACCCATACCCAGGAGCAATGGATCAAGCCCTATGTTGGTGGCCCCAAATACAGCCAGTCTGCCGTTGTTTTCCTCAACAATCCTCTTTACATGATCGTACTTGCTGTCATCCCGCGGATCATCCAGTTGTATTCTGGCAAGATCGGATTCATCCTTGAGCGTGCCCCCGACTATATAGTTCCTGCCGTCTTCCCCCTTTTGATACTGGGCATATAATATGGGATAACAGGTCGTGCCTATACCGTCCAGCTTCAAGAATTCTGCCAGTTCGAACTGGGTATAGTCATTCTTTCCAAGAATCCTTGCTCCGATGTCGTAGTCTATGCCAAGTTCCATAAACGGCACCCTATCCGGCTTTTGCAGTTTTAACGCGGTCAGTACCCTCTCCCTGCTGTTCATTTTTCTTCTCCTCTCCTCTTTGCCGGCACAATGCAAAATGCATTTTAAATCTTAAACATTTTGCATAATCCTGCTTTGCATAATCTTATAAGATGCGACTTTCTGGTTTTGCATGTTTGTGATCAACATTGGAAGCGTTGGCGGAATTTAATGGATAGTATGTTTAAATTTTAACTGATTTATCGGACATTTGCAATATTAATCTTGCTTTTTTGCTTTGAAATGCAATATAAACGCATGTTAACCAAGGGCATTTTACATTGATTTTTTATTTTTTAGCATGCAAAAAGCCGGACGAATTTCGAATCCGGTTAATCCGGCCTGTTTTAGTGTTTTTTGCCTTATAGTTTGCTGAAAGATGCCACTTTTTTAATTCCATAGGAATAAGACTCATCGATCAGGGCTTCCAGGCTCTCCACCCTGCAATCCTCCCTTATGGCATTTCCGGCGGTTAATATCAGCATTCCTTCAGGTCTCAGATATGTGTCGATCATGAACCGCACCTCTTTTCTCACTTCATCGGGAGTACCATAGGGTATGATGCGCTGGACATCAAAGCCTGCCCAAATGCAGATGTCCTTGCCATACTTTTCTGCTATTGCCTTTTCATCCATTGTATACTTCTGTATCGGATGAATTACATCCAAACCGATCTCTATGAAATCCGGCAGGAACTTTTCGATATTTCCGCAGGTATGCAGCCAGAAGTGCATTCCCAGGGAATGAGCCTTGTCAATGAGTTCCTTATAGTAAGGTTTGAAAAACTCATTAAAAATCGCCGGTGAGAAGAACGGTCCGGTCTGGGTTCCGATATCATCGCTGGTAAAGATGCCGTCCAGTCCCATTTCCTCTTTTCCTCTTTCCATCACCCTCATGTAGAAATCCGTGAGGGCCCTGAACAGGCGGTGCACACTGGCCGGGTCCGTATAAAAATCCGTCAGGGCGTTTTGCATACCCCTGAGACTCCAAAGTCTCTCGAACAGGCAGTACCATATGGTCCCCAACCGGTATTTGCCATCATCCGCCGGCTTGTATGGAAACATTCCCTTGTATTCGGGATCGGGAAAATCATCCAGTATCCCATCCAGGAGTCCCCAGTCATGTATGGCACATTTTGAGTCCAAAGCGACAACCCCGCCCTCATTGGGGTCATCGTAATTTACCCAGCGATATTCAGGATCATCCTCCGGTGCTGTAAATATGTCAGGCATTCTGATACCTATGGAAGATATGTCATTGGGGTACGTGTCCAATAAGATCCGGGCTTTTTCCTCATCTTTTCCGTAAGTTGCCGGAGAGGTCCAGAAATGATAGGTCATTGGAACCCGTTCAGCGATCGAGCGGCCCTCAATTACTGATTTTAGCTGTTCAGCAGTTAACTCATTAAATTTCATGCGATACCCTCCACTTATTGATTTGGTTTGAATCCAGCCAATACAAGGGATGATTGTTTTTCCGAAAGGATTCATAGCCAAAACAATCAATGTTTCCAAATTTGTCGAATTCATTCCCGAAATGCAAGTTAAAACAAGACCGTGCTTTTTTGATCCAACGACAATATTATATAATTTTGGCGCAAACAAAAAAATATTCTTTGTTGTCATATACTTTACTATATTGTTCAATTTCTATAGAATACAATTGTAAATCACTTTTTTAGGAAAGGGGTTGCCGCTTGGATTTCAGATTTTTAAATTCCATCGTGCCCAGGCTTATTTCTGTTTCCCGCATAAACAAGTTCAATTGCCTTCCTCCGGGGTCAAGTTACGGTAAAAGGGTGGTTGAACACTATGAACTGGATTTTATCACCTGGGGAGAAGGGTTTATAATAACCGATGGACAGAGGATACCGGCAAAAAAGGGAAGCCTGTTTTTCAGGAAACCCGGTACCGTTGTTGAAGGTCTTCCTCCCTACTACTGTTTTTATGTCGTCTTTGACCTGTTGGAATACAGCAATGTTCCCATTGAATTCCCTGGGGTTACAATTATTGAAGATACCGCATATATTGAGGACCTTTTTTCCAGGCTGTTCAATGAGTTCATTGAACAGAGAAGCATATGCGAATTTGCTACAAGAACATATCTGATGCAGATCATGCTTTACATCCACACCCAATGGGAGTCAACAAACAGATTTGAGAGTTCAGGCAGGTCTTTAAGGCTGAATTACAAAAACATACTCAATGTCAAGGAATTTATAGATAAAAACCCGGGCATGCATTTTAGCCTTGATATGCTTGCATCCGGTGCAGGTTACAGCAGATACTTTTTCTGCAGGCTTTTTAAGGAAGTAGTCGGAGAGTCACCTATAAGTTATGTGAACATCTCCAGAATAAATCATGCCAAAAGAATGCTTCTTGAAACAGATAAAAGCGTGAAAGAGATAATGACGGAATGCGGTTTTGAGAACGAGTCCCACTTCTTCAAGCTGTTTAAAAGGCATGTCGGTATGAGCCCGTTGCTCTTCAGAGAAAAGAACAAACCATGGAAACAGTTCGGAGCGGAATCGTATAAGGGTGGCGGTGACAACTTTGCACAATCGGAAAGAAATATATAAGCCATTTCTCCGGAAAAGCTTATTAGTTTACAGACATATTGAAAACAAGTTGAAAAACATCAATGTCGTTTTCACCTGAGGCTCATCCTGACTACTGGCATATATTCAAGATTTGCATTCTTAAACCGATTTTCTGTACTTCAGTGAGGCATAATATTCCACCATTGATGAAAAACGGCAGATAGCCAGTTGGCGGCTACCTGCCGTTTTTTTATGATTCAAAAACCTCACCCAAGCTCTTTACCGCTGCCATTACATTTCATTAAGCCTCTTTTCAAGAGCATCCAGCTGAGCTATCAATTCTTTAGGCATGCGTTCTCCTAATTTTGCATAGTGCTCTCTTATGGAAGCAACTTCTCTTAACCACTCATCTTTCTTGACTCTGAGCAGTTCTTCCATATCTTCCTTGCTCACATCGAGCCCTTCCAAATCTATGGCATCAGTAGTAGGCATATAACCTATGGCAGTTTTTACTGCTTTGCCTGTACCGTTAACTCTTTCAACAATCCACTTGAGAACACGGCTGTTTTCACCAAATCCGGGCCACAGCCATTTTCCGTTCTCATCCTTGCGGAACCAGTTAACATAGAATATCTTCGGCAGTTTGTCGGGATCGGCTTTTTTTCCGATGTCCAGCCAATGCTTCAGGTAATCACAGATGTTGTAACCGCAGAAAGGCAGCATTGCGAACGGGTCACGACGTACCTGTCCTATGTTTTTGGAAATTGTTGCTGCAGTTATTTCAGAACCCATTATGGAACCCATGAATATGCCATGCTCCCAGTCAAAGCTCTGATGAACCAGAGGAATAGTAGTTGGACGGCGTCCTCCTATTAAGATGGCTGAGATGGGCACTCCCTGTGGATCTTCCCATTCTGGAGCGATTACAGGGCACTGGCATGCAGGAGCCGTAAAACGAGCATTGGGATGAGCTGCAGGAGTTTCGGAACCCGGAGTCCAGTCATTGCCTCTCCAGTCGATGAGATGGTCCGGAGCATCATATCCTATGCCTTCCCACCATACATCGCCATCATCAGTCAATGCAACGTTGGTGAAAATGGTGTTCTTTTGTATGGTGTGCATAGCATTTGGATTGGATTGCTCTGAAGTACCGGGAGCAACACCAAAGAAACCTGCTTCAGGATTTATAGCGTACAGGCGTCCGTCTTTGCCGAATTTCATCCATGCTATATCGTCACCTATAGTCTCAACTTTCCATCCAGGAATGGTGGGAACCAGCATTGCCAGATTGGTCTTACCGCAAGCACTCGGGAAAGCACCTGCTATATATGTTTTATTTCCGTTAGGATCAGTGATGCGGAGTATCAGCATATGTTCTGCCAGCCAGCCTTCATCGCGGGCCTGAACGGAAGCAATACGGAGAGCAAAGCATTTCTTTCCCAAAAGGGCATTTCCGCCGTACCCGGAACCGTAGGACCATATGGTTCTTTCTTCAGGGAAGTGGCTTATATATTTCTTTTCCATTGGTGCGCAAGGCCATGCAACGTCTTTCTGACCTTTCTCCAGGGGAGCTCCTACGGAATGCAGGCATTTTACAAATTCTCCGTCACCCAGCACTTCAAGAACCTCTTTGCCCATACGGGTCATTATGCGCATATTAACTACAACATAAGGGCTGTCAGTCAACTGCACACCGATCTTGGCTGCCGGTGAACCTATAGGACCCATGGAAAATGGGATTACGTACATGGTTCTTCCTCTCATACACCCGGTGTACAACTCTGTCATTGTTTTCTTCAGTTCGACAGGGTCAATCCAGTTGTTTGTCGGACCTGCATCTTCCTTTGTCTTTGATGCGATAAAAGTCCTGTCTTCAACACGGGCAACATCGGAAGGATGGCTGCGGAACAGGTAACATCCAGGACGTTTTTCCTGATTCAGGCGGATTGCCATTCCGGAATCTACCATTTCCTGCAACAAGCGGTCATTCTCTTCCTGAGAACCATCACACCAGTAAATGTTATCAGGCTGACACATTTCAGCCATTTCTTTTACCCATGCCAGCAATTCCTTGTTTGTGGTCATAACTTCGTTTGAACTCATAATCTTCTCTCCTTCCAGGTAAGTAAATTAAAATGATACTACAAAATAGCAATATCAATGTTTCCTATTCTTCTTCAAAATATCCTGCAATAAGTAATAGTTAATTTTTTCACTATCATACCACAATGACACAAAAATATCAATAAATCTTTTGGTATATATACCCTAAATCATTCTTTCGTATAGATGATTTATCCTGTGATGCCGGCATTTTCATTGCGAAATTTCTGGTTGCAAAAAGATATCCGGAAAACCTTTCTTACAAGCCTGTGCCATGCTGCCTGCTATAGGGTAGCAAATGAAATATAGTATTATGTATAGATTTCTCACAAAACATGATTTCCTATGCAAAATAAAAAGACGATTTGATGCTGCCCATTTCTGCCAGGTGGCAAAGTTTGCATAAGAAAGCATATTCATCAAATACTTTTACTTATTATACCACTGGGCGATATTATTTCAATACTTGAATGGGCTTTTATTTTACTGAATTTTTTAACTATTTTTATTATTTTTATGAATATTGAAAAACCCCTTGCCTTTTACCCATTTAAGTGATATGCTTAACAAGCTAGCAATTTATAACCATGGGTTGATTATTTCTGATCTGAAGCCTCTTAATTTTATTTGGAGCAGTAGGTCAAGAATTAGTTAAATCCAAATAAATTTAGGAGGTATATAAAATGGCTGACAAGACTTTAGTTTGCAAGGATTGCAACAACGAATTTATTTTTACACAGGGTGAACAGGATTTCTACAAGGAAAAGGGCTTCGAAAACGAACCCCAAAGATGTCCTGATTGCAGAAGAGCCAGAAAACAGCAGAGAAATAACAGCAACAGAAACTATGGCAACAGATGGTAAATAATAAATTAAAAGAGAGCATAAAGCTCTCTTTTTTGGTTTTTGGTATACCGCAATATTTATGTCTACTTCTTTTTCCAAAACATTTAGTCCTTTCTGTCTTTCTATATTTTCTAGTTTAACATTGCGTATATAAACAGTTCTCTTTTGACCTATGCATTCCGGATTTTCATACAGCTTTGCCTTAAAGCTGTACAGATGCTTGGGTTCGCGAACTGCCACTATTAGTTTTCCTCTTGGCTTTAAAACCCGTATGAGTTCCTGCTCATCCCGTAATGAATATTGCTATTTTCAATAAATCAAAAACGATATCTAAGTGTGATAGCATAGTGCAAGTACAGGTTTAATACACGCACCCGTGCAGGGTGCGACTAACCAATATCGGGAAAGAAGCTTTGGGAACATGAGTTTCAATCCACGCACCCGTGCAGGGTGCGACTTTCCGCAGCTTGAGGATTCAAGCTAGTGTATAGTTTCAATCCACGCACCCGTGCAGGGTGCGACCTAGCCTATAACAGGCTAACCGTCCAAAGTCGGTAGTTTCAATCCACGCACCCGTGCAGGGTGCGACTTCCAGATATTGAAAGAGTGTTGAATGATTATTATGTTTCAATCCACGCACCCGTGCAGGGTGCGACTGACCGTATTCTTTCATCTTCTCAACGATACGA
>ENA-UPSB01001554-UPSB01001554.1-bioreactor-metagenome-genome-assembly--contig:-NODE-1554-length-26263-cov-5.581693_pt1 | contig 26263 bp, 24 predicted proteins | sample MGYA00238182_ERZ773286 | MGnify/ENA primary metagenome ERZ773286 (study PRJEB29026, sample SAMN07631240) | bioreactor metagenome | isolation source: Switchgrass digestor | place: USA: Dartmouth...
TGAACCTTATAATAAAGAAAGTATAACCAAAATTCATAAGATCCTTGGCAGCGAGATGATTGAAGTTGTCCAAGGCCATGAAATAATTCCCTTGACGGATGGAGCTGAACCGGCTCCTGCCTTGGAAAACGCTACTGAAAGGAATATTGCCCAAGACAGTATTGCTTTTGAGGCAGTGGCTGAAACTGAAAAATCGGGGTTTTTCCAACGCCTGGCATCCTTCTTTAAATCCATCTTTAACTGGCTTTTCAAATAGCTGAACGGACTGACAATTGTTATAAATTAAGCCTTATCCCCTTATGGAGTAAGGCTTAATTTTTTTACGGTATGGTAGGGTAACAAAAGTTATAAAATTTAATTTGCTTAGACATGATAAGCAGAGAAGAAATATAAGCACTTTTATCCGGGGTGAAAAAGTTTTTTGAATAAAAAATTTTTGCGCAACTATATTGAATACTGTAAAAACTTAGATGACTATAATTATCTTTTGCAGCGTATTGCTTTTCAAACCGCACCAACAGTGCTGGGGATTAAACCGGCCTGTTTGGTATCTATAGGAAATAGTACCAGAAATTTGCCGAACATTTGGGATATTTGGAAAACTGATATTTGCGGCAGGTTAAAGCTTGACTTTCTGGAAATGAAAAGATCTCCCCGAAGGATTCTGGTTTTATTTTATAGAGAAGACGTATTGGCCCAACACCTGGCGCTTATGGAGAACAAAAAATTCCTTTGGAAACTGGGATATGGGGACGATTTAAAAAATATGCTCTATTTGCTTAAAGCCAAATTTAAGTCCGGGTGCCCTCATGAAGTTGGGATTTTTTTAGGATTTCCCTGGCAGGATGTCAAGGCCTTTATGGAATGCCGGGAAAAGGGATTTCAGAGTCAATTAAGTCCGCAAGATGAGCAAAGCCCCAAAGTTCTTTTATGTGGTTATTGGAAGGTTTTTCATAATCCGGACTTGGCCTTAAAGATCTTTCATCATTATGATGTGGCCAGATTGATGGTCATAGGGGCAATTCTTGATCCGGATTTGGTCCTAAAAGTGTTAGCATGTCCTTCGGTAGCGGAGCTTTGATTACGACAGGCTCCCCATTTAAGGGATGGGGAAAACTGCAATAATAACAGTGTAAGGCTTGCCTGGTAATTAGAGTTGTATCTCCTCCGTACAAATCATCGCCCAAAAGAGGATAACCGCTGTGTTGGCAATGGACCCGGATCTGGTGGGTTCGCCCGGTTATTAAACTGAATTCCATCAGGGTGAAATGTTCGTAACGTTTGAGGGTTCGATAGAGGGTAAGGGCAGATTGCCCCTCCTCGTGGACTTCCCGCTGAATAAAGCTGCCGTTTTTTAGTCTTATGGATTGGTCAAATTGTCCTTCATCTCGGGGAAATTGGCCTTGCACAAGGCCTAGGTATTTTTTAACTATTTTATTGCGGGCGGTCAGAACATTCATTTGATGATGGGTATACCTGGATTTGGCGATCAGTACAAGGCCTGAAGTGTTTTTGTCGATGCGAAAAACCGGGCGGAAAATGCGGGGTTCTCCTTTTTCTAGCCAATAACCGGTGACAGCGTTAGCCAGGGTTCCCGTTTGGTAGCCCCGGGTAGGGTGGACAACTTGGCCGGGGGGCTTATTCACGGCCAGGAAAAAACTATCTTCGAATAATATTTCCAGGGGAAGATGCTCTGCCCGGATAGTGGGAATTTCCTCTTCCTCAATATTGGCCACCAGGGTTTGACCTGCTTGGCCTCGAACATTGAGAAATGTGAATTTCCCGTCAACCCATACCTTTTCCCCTATTTTTAACCGTTGGATCAATTTGGCCGAGAAACAGAATCGCCTGCGCAGAATATCTTCGTATTTTTTTCCATGGTCCTCAGGTTTTAAAACATAAGTGAACAGCTTACCCGTTGTCATTTGACACCTACGTATTAAACATTTATTCTGGATAAAGGAAATTCCATTGAAGGGAAGAGTCGTATGAAAGATCAAAGAATTGAACTTTTGGCTAAGAATATTATCAACTATTCCTTGGATTTAAAACAGGGTGAGAAAGTATTGATTGAAGTATCAGGTGTGGAAATACCTTTGGCTCAAGCTTTAATAAGAGAAGCATATAAGGTAGGCGCTCAACCTTTTCTTTCTTTAAGCAATCATACCTTACAGCGGGATATTTTAAAAGGGCTCTCCGTAGAACAGGCCCAGGCCATGGCCAGATGGGATTTGGCCAGGATGAAAGAGATGCAGGCCTATATTGGGATCCGGGCCGGGGAAAATATTAATGAATTGGCCGATGTACCCAGTGAGAAAATGCAGGTTTATATGACCCATTATTCAAAACCGGTCCATTCCGAACAAAGGGTTAAACATACCAAATGGTGTGTCTTGCGCTATCCGAATGCTTCCATGGCCCAACTGGCTGAAATGAGCATCGAAGGTTTTGAAGACTTTTATTTTGCTGTTTGCAATTTGGACTACTCGAAAATGTCAGCAGCCATGAATCCTTTGCAAGAGCTGATGGAAAAAACGGATAAGGTAAGAATTATCGGTCCGGGAACAGAACTGGAGTTCTCCATAAAAGGATTGCCGGCCGTCAAATGTGACGGCAAGATGAATATTCCTGATGGTGAACTGTTTACGGCACCAGTAAGAGACTCAGTCAACGGGCGTATCACTTATAACACACCGGCAGTCTATCAAGGTTATACTTTTGAAAACATCGTTTTAGAATTCAAAAAGGGCAAAATTATTAAAGCCATGGCTAATAATACGGAAAAAATTAACCAAATCCTGGACACCGATGAGGGAGCGCGTTTTATCGGCGAATTTTCTTTGGGTTTTAATCCCCATATTCAAAAACCAATGAAGGATACATTATTCGATGAGAAAATCGACGGAAGTTTCCATTTCACCCCGGGTTCGGCTTATGATGAATGTGATAACGGCAACCGCTCAGCCATTCATTGGGATTTGGTATGCATCCAGAGACCGGAATACGGTGGAGGAGAAATATATTTTGACGACAAATTGGTCCGTAAAGACGGTCGCTTTGTTTTGCCCGAATTGCAGGGATTAAATCCGGAGAACTTAAAATAAACGTTCCAGTCGAAGCGGACAGGCAGAATTAAAAATATAAAAATCAAAATAAGGTGTTTCAGGTTGGTGACGGGAGGGTTTGGCATGCAAGGTTTTCATCAAGAGGTCATTGGGCTGCTTGCCGGGTATGCTCCGGTATGGTTGGTTGGCGGAGCCGTTAGAGACTATTTGTTAGGAACTGAATCCAAAGATATGGATTTGGTAAGCACCTTGGAAATTGAAAAAGCGGATGAGATTTTACGAGAGCATGGATACAGGCCTCATAAAATAGGAGCCAAATTTACAACCATTAGTCTATTTCAAGGAGAAGGGAGAATAGATATAACTTGTGTTACCGACCTGGAACAAGATGCTCGTCGCCGGGATTTTACCATCAATGCAATGTATATGAACCCGGACAATGGGCAAATTTTTGATCCTTTGGATGGCAGGCGGGATCTTAAAGAAAAAATCCTGCGCACCTGTAATCAACCCGAAATCACTTTTAAGCAGGATCCAGTACGGATATTGAGAATGGTAAAACTGGCAGTAAAACTGGGATTTAATATTGAAGATAAAGTCTGGTCTCAGGCCAGGGAGCAAATAAATTTGCTGGTTCAAACAGCCAAGGAAAGGGTTACGGCTGAACTGGCCGAGATTTTAGTTTTATCGGAAGCTGAAAAGGCGGTAAACATGCTTTGGGATTTAAGCTATTGGCATGTTTTTATTCCGGAATTGGCCAGGCTTAAAGGGGTAGTACAAAATCAGTATCATTCCCTGGATGTCTGGGACCATACTATGGCAGTGTTCAGGAACACTCCGCAGGATCTTTTTTTGCGCTTGGCCGGGCTGTTCCATGATCTCGGCAAATGGGAAACTGCTTCTCGGGAATATTATTTGGCGGGAAAGCTGGAATACAGGGATGACAATTATTGGCTTGAAGGCTGTCAAATAATCGGTACCAGGGGAAAAAATGAGTTGGATTATAAATTGCATCCGTTACTTGGCAAACAGGTCAAGATGTTGGGGGCCAGGTTGGATCATTTTCCCCAAGTCGTACAGTTCAAACGCCTTTTAAGCCATGAGGAAGTACCGCAAGGCTTAACACAGGTTGAGAACGGTAAAAGGCATTTCCTTAATCATGAAAGGGCAAGCGCAAAACTGGCGGCCGAGATTCTAAAAAGGTATTCCTTTGCCATGTTTTTTCCGGGAAAAGGGGAAAAGAGGGAGAAAGACCTGGTGGAGCTGATTGCCAATCATATGCAGGCTACTTTAATCTTTATGCCCGAACTAAGAGGTGAACCAACTAGAAAGCCTTTTAGAGACAGAGCGGCAGCTTTGGTTTGGCAAACCTGTTGGAACGGTAGAGAATTCGAATTGCAGAAGATCCATGATTTCATTCTTTTGTGGCGGGCCGATTTTCAAGCGGGAAAAGTCCATACGGAGGAACAGAATGAAGTATTAGATAAAATTACCGGTGAATTAATCCAAATCGCACTATGGCAAAATGAAAACCTTCCTAAAATTAATTGGAAAAACTTCCGGCAGTTTTCAGTGTCACAAGGAATAAAAGGAGAAGAACTGGGTATTTTTAAGAGCCGTGTTCGAGCCAGAGCCATGCAAGAAATGCAAATTGAGCTTAACTCACATTTTTTAAAGAAAGTATATGCCGAGATAAAACGCTGGGGCTAAAATTAGCCTAGACTGTGGTCTAGGCTAATTTTTTATTCTTTTTTGGACAAAGCGTTTTATCCGGGTTAAGGCTTCGGAGATTTGCTGGGTGGAATAAGCATAGGAACAACGAATATGTCCTTCTCCGCCCGGTCCGAAGGCTGTACCCGGAACAACAGCCACTTTCTCCTCTTGCAGCAATTGTTCTGCAAATTCTTCTGATCTCAAACCTGTAACTGTAATGTCAGGAAAAACATAAAATGCTCCCAAGGGTTCGAAACAGGAGAGTCCCATTTCCCTAAAACCGTGAACCATAAGGCGGCGACGGCGGTCGTATTCCAAAAGCATTTCTTTTTTGGCCGATTCACCTGATTTAAGTCCTTCCAAAGCAGCAACTTGCGACATAATGGGAGCGCACATGATTGTGTACTGATGGATCCTTGTCATGGCCTGAATAATATCGGGGTGACCGCAGGCATATCCTATTCTCCAACCGGTCATGGCATAAGCTTTGGAAAAACCGCTGACATGAATGGTTCTGTTGTGCATTAAGGGCAAACTGGCAAAGGGAGTGTGCTTTCCTTCATATGTGAGGTCGGAATAAATTTCGTCGGAAACCACAAGCAAATCATGTTCCGAGACAAATCGGGCTATAGGCAACAGGTCGTCCCTGGTCATAATAGCCCCAGTGGGGTTATTGGGAAAAGAAAGGACCAATACCTTGCAATTAGGTGTGTAGGCCATTTGTAAGTCCTCTACTTGCAAGCGAAAATCATGTTCGGCCCGTAAAGGTACATAGTGAATATCAGCCCCGCTCATGGCAGCGCAACCGGCATAAGCTACATAGGATGGATCTGGAATGAGTACGCCGTCTCCCGGTGTGATTAAAGCCCGCATTGCCAGATCCAGCGCTTCACTGGCTCCCACGGTAATAAGGATTTCATTATCGGGATTATAGATGAGTCCTTGCTTTTTGGCCAGGTATTTTGCCAATTCACGTCTGAGCTCGATTAAACCCGCATTGCTGGTATACATGGTCTGCCCTTTTTCCAGAGAAAAGATGGCCGCTTCGGTCATAACCCAAGGAGTTGAAAAATCAGGTTCACCCACGCCCAGGGAAATAACGCCTTCCATGCTTGAGGCTAGATCAAAAAATCTTCTTATACCTGAAGGTTTCAGTTTTAAGACTAAAGGTGACAAATATTGTTTCATGGCGTAATCATCAGACGTTGAGGTCTTTCTCCTTCTCCTACAAATTCTACCCCGTCTTGTTTATAACGACGCATGATAAACCGAGTGGAGGTGGCTTCGATTAGATCAAGAGGGGAAAGTTTATCGGAAACAAATTGGGCAATTTCATGCATATTCTTGCCGTCGACTATGAGACAAAGATCATAGTCGCCGGACATCAGGTAAACGGATTTAATCTGCGGGAATTTCAAAAAACGTTGAGCAATTTTATCATATCCCTGGCCACGCTGGGACATGACTTTAAGATCAATAATGGCGGTAACTCGTTCTTCTTCTAAAAGGTCATAATTTATCAGTGGGCTGTATTTTAAGATAACCCTGTCATTTTCCCATTGCTCGATTTTGGCCTTGATGTAGTCCTGGGTCAATCCGGTTTGAATTGATAGTTCTTCCAAGGTTAATCGGCAGTCTTGGGACAAAACATGAAGGAGCCTTCTGTCCTCTTCACTAAGCATAATCATTACCCCTTTACTGGCTTATTTGTTAGCTTCGCGAGTGTAATTCAAAAGCCCTCCGGCCAGCAGGATGCGAGCTTGGCGTTCGGTAAAATCATGTTGCAAGTATATGGTTTTGTCTGTGTTGTCTATTTTTACGGGAATTGGCTCAGAGGAGAAAATGGCTTGTGTCAGGTTATCAAAAATAAGCTTACTGTCCGGAGTGAGGAGATCATAATCCTCTTCTTGTTTAAAGGTAAGCGGTAAAATGCCAAAATTAATTAAGTTGGCTTTATGAATGCGGGCAAAACTCTTAGCAATAACAACCCTGATTCCAAGATACATGGGAACTAAAGCGGCGTGTTCTCTACTCGAACCCTGGCCATAATTATGGCCGGCGATAATAATGCTTTGACCTAATGCTTTGGCCCTGGCACTGAAACCTTCATCAATTTTGCTGAAAACATATTCTGACATGGCCGGGATATTGGAGCGCAATGGTAAGATTTTGGCACCGGCCGGCATAATGTCATCGGTGGTAATATCATTGCCCAGTTTGATGGCAACCGGAAGTTCCAACCTGTCAGAAAGTTTGGGAGCCACCGGCAGAGGTTTGATATTCGGACCGCGAACAATTTCAACTTCCGAATTGGAAGGGGCCAGGATTAAAGAATCATCCACCCGATAATATTCGGGTAATTCGATTTCTGGATAAGGGCCCAGAGTACGGGGATCGGTGATGGTTCCCGTTAAAGCGCTGGCTGCGGCAACTTCCGGACTGACCAGATAAATGCCGGCATCGATGGTTCCACTACGGCCTTTAAAATTACGGTTGAATGTTCTGAGTGAAACTGCGCCGGAAGCTGGAGCTTGTCCCATACCGATACAAGGTCCGCATGTGGATTCCAGGATTCTGGCTCCGGCGTCCAGTAAATCCGTGAGAGCACCGTTATTGGCTATCATGGTCAAAACCTGTCGAGATCCGGGAGAAATAACTAAACTGACCTCGGGATGGACGACCTTGCCTTTGAGAATAGAAGCAACGGTCATAAGATCACGGTAGGAGGAGTTAGTGCAACTGCCTATGGCAACCTGCTGTACTTTTGTTCCGATCAGTTCTGTGACCGGAACTACGTTGTCCGGCATATGAGGCTTGGCCACCAGGGGCTCTAATGAAGATAAATCAATAATTATTTCTTCATCATAGCTGGCATCAGGATCGGCTTGCAAAGGAATCCAATCCTTTTCCCTGTTTTGGGCTCTCAAAAATAACTTGGTTTGTTCATCACTGGGAAAGATCGAGGTTGTAGCACCCAGTTCGGCACCCATATTGGCAATAGTGGCTCTTTCCGGCACGCTTAAAGTAGCTACTCCCGGTCCGGCATATTCAAATATCTTACCCACACCGCCTTTAACTGAAAGACGACGCAGCAATTCCAGGATTACATCTTTGGCTGAAACCCAAGGGGGCAATTTGCCGGTGAGCCAGACCTTGACAATCTTGGGGTCTTTGATATAAAATTCACCCCCACCCATGGCAACGGCTACATCCAGACCACCGGCCCCTATAGCCAGCATGCCCAAGCCGCCGCCGGTAGGGGTATGACTGTCGGATCCTAGTAGAGTTTTACCAGGTATTCCAAATCTTTCCAGGTGAACCTGATGGCAGATGCCATTACCCGGGCGGGAAAAATAAACGCCGAAACGGGAGGCGCAGCTCTGCAGGAAGGCATGATCGTCAGCATTTTCAAACCCTGTCTGCAAGGTGTTATGATCAACATAACTTACGGACAATTCAGTTTTAACTTTTGGAATACCCATGGCTTCAAACTGAAGGTAGGCCATGGTTCCGGTAGCATCTTGAGTTAAAGTCTGATCAATACTAATACCAATTTCTCCGCCGGATCCAACTTTACCGGATCGAAGATGGCTGTTAAGTATTTTTTGAGTAAGATTAAGTCCCATCAGTTAGTCCCCCTCTATATTTACCAAATTATTAATGTACCAAAAAAGCACTTGTTCATCCATAAAAAATAATATGTATACATAATATCCGTTATTGGGTCGGAATTCAAGAAGACAGTTGTCAGAAGACAGACTGCCATGAAAAGATAATGAAAAACAAGATAGGTCTTAAATTTAATATACTTTTAAACTTTTTCAGGTTATAATATATGAGAAATTGTGCTTTTAAAAAGAAAATTAGGGAAAAATGGCAAAAGAGATGTAAAACCATGAATAGTCGGCTTAATATTGTTCTAGTTGAACCAGAGATTCCTCCTAATACAGGCAATATTGCCAGACTGTGCGCAGCAATCGGTGCTGACCTGCATCTGGTTAAACCTCTTGGCTTTAGTATAGATGATAAGCATCTGAAAAGGGCAGGGCTTGATTATTGGCATCTGGTAGATGTTTATCTTTACGAGAACTTCTGGGATTTTGAGGAAAAAAATCCCCAAGGGGACAGATTCCTTGCTACTACTAAAGCCAGTCGTTTTTATAATGAAGTAAGATACACCAAAGGGTGTTATCTCGTATTCGGTAAAGAAACAAAAGGGCTAAGCGACGATATTAGGAACCGTTATCCCGACAGGCAAATACGTTTGCCTATGATAGCCGAGGCCAGGTCCCTTAACCTATCCAATTCTGTTGCCGTGGTTGCCTATGAAGCGCTGAGACAACTTAACTTTCCTGGGCTTTGTTGAAATTATTGAAGTTTATTTCTTGGGGAGGATATAGAGGATAATAATGATTCCATATTTATTGACCTTTTTTCTTGCAACTGTTTTTGCTTTGTTCTTGACTCCCGTTGCCATAAAATTAGCGGCTAAATGGGGTATTATGGATTACCCCGGAGAAAGAAGAGTGCATGAGAGACCTGTGCCCAGACTGGGAGGATTGGCAATCTACCTTTCCTTCTGGTTGGTAGTCCTGTTACAAATAGTTTATAACAGGGATTTTAACAGCGATGGCTTTAGAGTTATTTTGGGCTTGTTTGTCGGCAGCACAGTGCTCTTTGCTGTCGGTATTGTCGACGACATAAAAGGAGTAAGACCGCGCTACAAATTTTGGTGGCAGTTGGTTACAGCCATTATTCCTTTATTATTTGGACTTCCCGTTCCCTTTGACATTACGTTGCCGTTAATAGGAACTATTCATTTTGGCTTTTTTGGCTACTTATTTGTTGTATTATGGATAGTCGGTCTTGTTAATACCGTAAATATCTCTGACGGTCTTGATGGTTTGGCTGCTGGGATTTGCTTTTTCGCTTCTCTTATTTTATTCTGGTCGGCAAGACAAATAGAGATGGTGACTGCCTCGCTTATGATGTTGACTTTGGCGGGAGTGGCCTTTGGATTTCTCTTTTTTAACTTTAATCCAGCCAAAATTTTTATGGGCGATTCGGGGAGCATGTTTTTGGGTTATATTATCGGTGTGGTATCCATTTGGGGACTGTTAAAGACTCCTGCCGTTATAGGTCTTGTTATTCCTTTGCTGGTTATGGGGATGCCGATTGTTGATTTGGTTTTTGCAATTATAAGAAGGAAGTGGAAAGGGCTTTCAATAGCCAGAGCTGACAGAGGGCATTTGCATCATCGTTTGTTGGATGTGGGTTTGACCCAACGTCAAGCAGTATTGGTTCTTTACAGTATTAGTATTGGTTTTTGTTTATCCGCTGTTTTATATGAGTGCGGGCTATGGTATTTGGCTCTTATTCTGGTTGGGATCAATTTAGTAATTCTTTCAACTATAGTTTTGCGCAAATTTAACCTGCCTTATATCGGGCGCAAGAGCAAATCAAAAATAGGTAAAAAGTATTATGCACAAAAACGGTGAGCTTCAGCCTGATAAACTGATTTGTCAATAAGACATTATCCTGCCAAAGGGCAGGATAATTTTTTCTTTATGCGGGAAAAATACTAATGGGTGATTAAATTGACAAAACAAATGAATAATTGTATGACCAAACAAAAAACAGTCAGAGAATGTGCCCATAATTGTATTTATGCCATTGATGGAGTGTGTCGTTTGGAGTATATGCACGGGCCTAAACAACCGGAATGTCCATATAAGGAAGGCAACCAAGCCGTAACCTCGGTTTTATAGTGACTTCTATATCAGGGAGGGTTATCTATTATTAAGCCACAAGAACAAATGGGAAATAAAAGTCAACAGCTGCCAAAAAACGATACGAAAAAAAGAAAAAAAGATAAAGTCAGGGATAATTTCATTGAAGAATTAAAAATGGAAATTGCTTCTGAATTAGGACTTATAGACGAAATACGGGAGAAAGGATGGGATGCTCTAAGCCCTAGAGATTCAGGAAAAATAGGGGGAAAACTGGCTCAACGCCTTAAGAAAATAATGAAATAATAATGATGAAGAGTGAATAACGCCAACAAGATAGAAAATAGTTTTGCGCCCCACCTTATGGTATAATTAGAAAAAAACAGGTGGGGTATTTTTATTATATGACTAAACACCAGCAAATACTTAGTTTTATAGAAAGTTTGCCTATTGGCAGTAAAGTTTCAGTTCGTTTTATTGCCAGAGAATTGGATGTCAGTGAAGGAACGGCATATCGGGCTATAAAGGAAGCGGAAAACAAAGGTTTGGTCAGATCAATTGCCAAAGTCGGGACCTTAAGGATTGAAGGGGTTAAGGAAAGACAGATTGAAGATTTGACGCTGCGCGAAGTGAGTCAGATTGTTGAAGGCATTGTAATCAGCGGTGAGAGCAGGCTTAATGAACGCCCCAATAAATTTATTATTGCTGCAATGGAATTGAAAAACATAGAAAGATATTTGGAAGAAGATTCTTTGTGCATTGTAGGGAATAGGGGCGATGTTCAAAAGCTCGCTTTGGAGAAAAAAGTACCGCTGCTTATCACAGGCGGATTCGAACCTGCACCTGAAATTGTAGAACTGGCAAGGAAAACCGATACAGTGATTATCAGTTCGCCTTATGATACCTTTGTGGTGGCCACCCTTATTAACAGAGCAATTTTTGATCGTTTGATAGATAAAGAACTGTTGCTGGTTGAAGATATTATGGTCCGCGATGTTAAATATTTGACTCAGAATGCCACCGTCGGTGACTGGCATAAGCTGGCTAATGATACAGGACATAGTCGGTTTCCGGTTGTTGATGAGAATTTTAATGTTGTGGGCATTGTCACGGCAGTGGATGTGGCTAGAGCCGATCAGAATGTGGCTATATCTGAGGTTATGAATACCCAGCCTTTCGTTGTGGGCCGAGATGATTCCGTGACACATATTTCCCGCAGGATGGTTTGGGAAGGTTGGGAAATTGCGGCCGTGGTGGAAAACGGCAAACTTATAGGTATAGTCAGCTTGCAAGATGTGCTCGAGGCTTTTCAACAGGTCCAAAAACAACCTCAATTTGGAGAAACTGTGGATAACTTGGTTTTAAGCGGATTCCGTTATGTTGACGAATCGGAACACCTGACTATCAAGGGAGAAATCACCCAATTTATGGCCAATGAATTTGGTTCCGCCAGTTGCGGTAATCTGGTAACGTTGATGAATATGGCCGGTTATGTAGCTTTGCGCAAAAAATATCGGCTTGATGCCATTACGGAAAATTTTTCCTTCTATCAGCTTCACCCGGTACCTGTGGGGACCGAGATTAAAATAACAGCCAAACTGCTCTTGGTGACAAAAAAACATTGTACCATAGAAATTGATGTGTACAATGACCAGGGAATATTGGTAAAAGGCTTGATGACTGCCAGGATGGGGGAAAAAAAGTAATCTAATGTTTATACATTTGCATGTACACAGTGAATATAGCCTGCTGGATGGTGCCGCCAGGATTAATGAGTTGGTAAAAAGAGCAGCGGAGCTGGATATGCCGGCTCTGGCCATTACAGATCATGGTGTTATGTACGGAGTTATCGACTTCTATAAAGCTTGTCGGCAAAAAGGAATTAAGCCGATTATTGGCTGTGAAATCTATATGGCTCCGGGGAAAAGAACGGAGCGGGTTCTGGGTAAAGAAGACAGGAACAATCATTTGGTATTATTGGCCGAATCCGTTGAAGGATACCGTAATCTCATCAAAATAGTATCCCAAGCCTATATCGATGGATTCTATTATAAGCCCAGAGCCGATAAAGAACTATTGCAGGCCAACAGTAAAGGCCTGATTGCTTTAAGCGCTTGTTTGTCCGGTGAAATTCCCGAATATTTATTGCAAGACAATTTTGAACAAGCCAGGGCTTCAGCTTTGGAATTACAGGAAATTTTCGGCAAGGAAAACTTTTACTTGGAAATCCAGGATCACGGTTTGAGCGAGCAACGCAAGGTCAATGCCGGTTTGTGGAGACTGCATCGGGAAACGGGCATACCTATAGTGGCTACAAACGATGTTCATTATGTAAAAAGAGATGATGCTTTTCTTCAGGACGTATTGCTTTGTATCCAAATGGGTAAAACCTTGGACGATACTTCAAGAATGAGCTTTCAAAGCAAGGAATACTACCTCAAGAGCCAGGAGGAAATGAATCTTCTATTTGGTGAATATCCGGAAATCTTGCATATAAGCGGTGAAATCGCCGAAAGGTGTAACGTGGAGTTTACTTTTGGCCGTCATTATCTGCCTATTTATGAGGTGCCTGAAGGCTATAGCCTTGATGAATATTTACATAAGCTTTGTTGGGAGGCATTTCCCAAAATGTATCCTGAGGCCACCGATGCTGAAAGAGAGAGACTCGCCTATGAACTGGACATAATTACCCAGACCGGTTTTGCCGGATACTTTTTGATTGTTGCCGATTTCTGCCGTTTTGCCCGGGAAAACGGAGTGACTGTCGGTCCCGGTCGAGGATCGGCGGCAGCCAGTATGGTGGCTTATCTTTTGGGGATAACTTCCGTGGAACCTATGCGCCATAACCTGTTGTTTGAGAGATTTTTAAATCCGGAAAGAGTATCGATGCCGGATATCGATATAGATTTCGATCCAGAAGGCAGAGAAAAAGTTATCAATTATGTAACGGAAAAGTATGGAGCAGATAAAGTTTGCCAAATCATTACTTTTGGAACTATGGGAGCCAAAGCTGTACTCAGAGATGTAGGGCGAGTCTTGAATATTCCCCTCAGTAAAGTGGATAGGGTGGCCAAGGCCGTACCTTTTGAGCCGGGCATGACCTTGGAAAGGGCTTTGGCGGTATCTCCCGATTTGCAAAAATTGGTGCAGGAAGAAGAAATAAAAAACCTTTACGAAATAGCCAAGTCTTTGGAAGGTATGCCCAGGCATGCATCCACCCATGCCGCAGGGGTAGTTATTGCCAGAGAACCTCTTACTAATTATTTGCCCTTGCAAAAAACGACCGAAGGTTATCTAATGACCCAGTTTCCGATGAAAACGGTTGAGGAAATCGGCCTGTTGAAAATGGATTTTCTGGGCTTAAGAAATTTGACTATTATCACTAAAACCTTAGAAAAAATAAATAAAGTCAGAGGAATAGAACTGGATATTAATAACTTGCCTTTGAATGACAAAGCTACCTTTGAGATGTTGTCCGAGGGTAACAGTACCGGGGTTTTCCAACTGGAAAGCAGCGGGATGAGAAATATACTCAAAGAATTAAAACCAAACTGTTTTGAGGATATTATTGCTGTCGTAGCTCTTTACCGTCCGGGACCAATGGAACAAATACCGGAGTTTATCAGGCGCAAGAGGGGAGGACAGGTAAGTTATCTTCACCCCAAGTTAGAACCGATCCTCAAATCTACCTACGGAATCATTGTCTACCAGGAACAGGTTATGCAAATAGCCAGGGACTTAGCAGGATATTCCCTTGGTAGGGCCGATCTTTTGCGCAGGGCTATGGGCAAAAAAGATCGTAAGATTATGGAAGAAGAGAGCCGCAATTTTGTGCACGGCCTGCAGGATGAAAATGGGGAATGGATTGTGCCCGGCGCAGTTCGTCTGGGGATAGAGGAAAAAGATGCCATTGAAATTTTCGAGTTGATGGCCAAGTTTGCTGAGTATGGTTTTAATAAAGGTCATGCTACAGCCTATGCCATGATAGCTTACCAGACCGCTTATTTAAAAGCCAATTATCCCCTGGAATTTATGACTTCTTTATTAAGTTCGGTAATCGGATCCCCTGAAAAAGTGTCTTTTTACATTCAAGAAGCAAAAAACAGCGGGATCGAGATTCTTCCGCCCGATGTGCAATTTAGTTATAATGATTTTACTATTGAGAATAATGCCATCCGCTTTGGTTTGGAGGCTATTCGCAATGTTGGCAGCAACCTGGTGGAGGCGATTGTTAAGGAACGCCAAAAGGGTCCCTTTACTTCTTTCTATGATTTTGTGGTACGTATTGACAGCAGACTGTTAAACAAAAGAGCTTTGGAAAGCTTGATTAAGGCCGGTGCTTTCGGTTCTTTGGGTAATCGGGCTCAAATTATGAGGGTGGTTGATCAGGTTCTGGAACTTGCCCAGAACCGGCAAAAAGATCAGCAAAGAGGGCAGATTTCTTTATTTGACTTGGATCAGAATCTGGACCAGGGGATAGAATTGCCTGATGTTCCGGAATTCAGTGAAAAAGAAATCATGAAGATGGAAAAGGAGTTTATGGGGATTTATCTAACAACTCACCCTTTGCTCTCTGTGCGGGATTTTTTGCAAAATGCGACAACTTCGGATATAATATCTTGTTTGGAAAGCAATGAAGAAAGAAAGGTTATTCTTGGGGGAATAATTACTTCTTTTAGACCGACAATAACCAAAAAAGGCGAAATGATGGCCAGCTTCCTGCTTGAAGATCTTACGGGTACAATAGAAGTTCTTATTTTCCCTAAAATCTTTGCCGAGGTCGGCTCCTTGGAAAATGATCAAATTGTTCTTGTCCATGGCCGTTATTATATTAACGATGAGGAGAAGAAAATTATTGCCGAGAAAGTGGTGTTAGTAGAAGAAAATGTTGAACAGGATGTAGAAAGTTTAACTTCAGCTGGTGTAGACCCACAGGAGCATGTTCTCCAACCGAAATCAGAAAAATTGTTTTTAAAACTTGAACACAACAGCAAAGAGTTGACAGACCCAATCTTGAAAACCCTAAAAGCCTATCCTGGAAACAAACCGGTTTATTTCTACTTTGCTGATTCACAGAAAGTATTTGAAGTTAACAAAAACTATTATATTGACTATAAACCGGAATTGGAAAAAGAATTGGTTGTTTTATTGGGAAAAGAAAATGTAAAATGGAAATAATATCGAATGATATTTTAACTTTTAAATTTATTAAAGAGGAGAGAAATTATAGTGCGAATTGCAGTATACCCGGGAACATTTGATCCTGTAACCAATGGACATTTAGATATTATCAAGAGAGCAGTAAAACTTTTTGATAAAGTTATTCTGGCTGTGGCCCAGGATAATAACAAAAATCCTCTTTTTACTCTGCAAGAAAGAAAAGAACTACTGGAAGAAGCGATCAAAGACATCCAAAATACAGAAGTATCATCTTTTTCAGGTTTAACGGTAGACTTTGCTCGCAAGTGCGGGGCGATAGCCATTATTAGAGGTTTAAGGGCTGTTACGGATTTTGAATATGAATTTCAGTTGGCTTTAATGAACAAAAAACTGGACCCGACCTTAGAAACAGTGTTTCTAATGACCAAAAGTGATTTTTCCTATATTAGTTCCAGCACCATTAAGTGGGCTGCCAGCCTTAATGCCAAGATTTCGGAATTTGTGCCTGAAAATGTAGAAAAAGCTTTACTGCGTAAGTATAATAAACTTGTATAAATCAATCTTGGAGGGTATTGTTATGTGGACTGTGATTTACATTGCTCCTACCCGAAGTGTTGCTGAAAAATACCAAAAGGCTTTAAGCGAGGAAGGAATTTTGGTCCAACTGAGAGCGGTAGGCGCTTATCAACAGTCAAATAACAATTCTGTGGAGATTTTGGTTCCGGAGTCTGAAGCCGAGGAAGCTCATGAGATTTTGACTACTATAATCGGTAGAAAATAGTGTTAATTAGCTTTAGATAAAATTTTTGTTCTTATTTATACTGTAAATAGGAAGCAGATATGAACATTGATGGATTAATAATAGGTATATGTTCTTTTTAATTATTGGGTTATTTCATCCAATTGTCATTAAATCCGAATACTATGTTTGGAAAAAGATTTGGCCCTTTTTCAGCCGCCAGGCTTATTTGACACCAATCATTATTATGGTTGGTGTCATTTTTTGTTTTATTAATTGGTATTGAGGGTAAAGAATTCAAAGCATTAGTAAGAAAATTTAAATTTATTTTATTCTATTAGCTTCAAAGGACAACTTATAGATTTAATTGAAGTTGTTTTTAACAAATTAAAATTGTATAATATATTTCATGATTGTCGGAATATTATCGTTGGCAATTAGAATTAGGGAGCAATTTTATTGAGTGGTTTTATGATTGAATTTGAAAATGTCAGTAAAACATACGATGATGGTTTTGAAGCGGTAAAATCGCTTAATTTATCGATAGCCAGAGGAGAAATCCTGGTGTTGATTGGTCCGAGCGGTTGCGGAAAGACCACCACCTTGAAAATGATAAACCGATTGGTTCAGCATACTGACGGGAAGATTTATATTGACGGGAAGGATATTACGAGTTTGGATCCGGTTTATTTGCGTCGCAGTATAGGTTATGTAATCCAGCAGATCGGCCTATTCCCTCATTATACAATTGAAGAGAATATTGCATTAATTCCCAGATTGAATAAATGGAACGAAAATAAAATAAAACAAAGAGTCATTGAACTGATGGAAATGATCGGGTTGGACCCCAATATTTACTCCAAACGTTATCCAAGAGAACTTTCCGGAGGGCAGCAGCAGCGGGTAGGAGTAGCCCGTGCCTTGGCAGCCAATCCGGATATTATTTTGATGGACGAGCCTTTCGGTGCTTTGGATCCGATAACTCGAGAACAATTGCAAGATGAATTATTGCGAATTCAGTCTGAGATGCATAAAACTATTGTGTTTGTTACCCATGATATGGACGAGGCCTTGAAGATAGGAGATAGGATTGCCGTCATGAAAGACGGCGAACTTTTGCAATTGGATAAACCGGATAAACTCCTCAGCCATCCCGCTCATGGATTTGTGGAAGAATTTATCGGTAAAAAACGAATTTATCAAAATCCGGAGTATGTTTCTATTAAAGATATTATGCGAGAGAATCCGGTCATTACTTTGCCTTCTAGAACCCTTAAAGTGGCACTAAATCTTATGCGTCAGCGAAAAACCGATACTTTGTTAGTTGCTGATGGAAACGGAAAACTCTTGGGTATTGTTTCCGGTCAAGAGTTGCAATCCAATATTGATAAGACCGAAACTATAGCCGAGATTATGAGACCGGCAGAACCGGTATTACAGGATAATGCCACAGCCAGAGATGCCTTGCTTAAAATAACACAAGCGGCTTATGGGATTATCCCCGTGGTTGATGCCGACGGTAAAATTATCGGAGTTGTAACCCGTGGTTCATTATTGAGCTTTTTTGTTAATGGATTAAAGGGGGAGGGGAATGAGTAAATTATCACTTTGGGATCAGATAGTATATCAACTTGAAATGCGTTGGCAGGATTTGTTGCAGGCTTTAATCCAACATATTGAACTCGTCTTTATTTCCATGATGATTGCCATTTTTATCGGTATACCTCTTGGTATTTTGATTACCAGAATAAAATCAATTGAAGCGATTGTCTTAGGAATGGCCGGTATTTTGCAAACAATTCCCAGTTTGGCTTTATTGGGTTTTATGATTCCTCTTTTCGGGATTGGGCAAAAAACGGCTATTGCAGCTTTATTCTTATATTCTTTACTGCCAATCATCCGCAATACTTTTACGGGGATCAAGGATGTAGATAAATCAATAATCGAAGCAGCCAGAGGAATGGGAATGACCGATAGACAAATCTTGTTCAAAGTAGAATTACCTCTCGCTTTTAGTGTAATAATGGCCGGTATTCGAACCTCAACCATTATTAATGTGGGTACGGCAACCCTTGCTGCTTTTATCGGAGCCGGCGGTTTGGGAGACTTTATTTTCCTTGGTATTTCGAGGAATATAGATGCCTTGATATTAATAGGAGCTTTTCCGGCAGCGGTATTGGCACTGGTTCTTGATTGGTTGCTGGGTCGTCTAGAGGAAATCACGATCCCGAGAGGCCTAAAAGTTTGATTCCAAACTTTTACCAAAAACTGAAAGAGAAAGGAGAAGGGAAGATGAGGAAAAGGATATTTTCTTTGCTTTTGGCAATAATTTTTATCATTAGTCTAAGTGGGTGCGGTCAGGGCGAAGCTGTAGGAGAGGGCACTATTACTATTGGCTCCAAAGATTTTACGGAAAATATTGTGTTAGCTCATATCATGGCTGATATAATTGAAGCAAAAACAGCTCTAAAAGTCGAACGAAAAGTCAATCTCGGTGGTTCCAATGTTGCATTGAAGGCTTTGCAGAATAACGATATTCAAATGTTCCCGGATTATACGGGAACGATAGTCGCCAATTATTATCAAGAGGAAACAGGCTCTTCGGAGGAAACCTTGGAAAAGGCCAGGAAGTTGACTGAGCGGGATGGGTTTAAGGTGTTGGAACCCTTTGGGATGAATAATACCTATACTTTAGCCGTGACCCGGGAAACCGCTGAAAAATATAATTTGAAAACCTTCAGTGATTTGGCCCAGGTATCTGAAAACCTTATATTGGGATGTGAGTTCGAGTTTCAAGATCGTCCCGACGGATATCCGGGGCTGCAACAAGTTTATAACATGAATTTTAAAGATGTTAAAGGAATGAGTCATGGCATTAAATATCGTTCAATAAGTGAAGGAGAAGTCGATGTCGTCGATGCTTATTCTACAGACGGGCAACTGAAAGTTTTTGATCTGGTAATATTAAAAGACGATAAAGAATTTTTCCCTCCTTACGATGGTTTGCCTTTGGTTCGTCAAGATATACTTGAGCAATATCCGGAAATTGAGGATGCTTTAAACTTATTAGCCGGATTGATCGACGATAAGACTATGCAGGAACTCAATGCGAAAGTTGACTTCGAAGGGCTGAAAGCCGAAAAAGTAGCCAGTGATTTCTTGGTCTCGAAGGGTTTAATAGATGAATAGTTAACACTTTTTTTAGCTAATGTCTTGCATTTTAAATTACTATCAGATATAATACAAAAGCGGCCAAAAAAGCTTAAACATCAGAGTTTCAGTTTTATAGGCCATTAGTTTAATTTAAAAATTTATTTGCCGAAGTGGCGGAATTGGCAGACGCGTCGGTCTCAAAAACCGATGTCCTAACAGACGTGTCGGTTCGACCCCGACCTTCGGCACCAATGAAAATAAAGGCTCGGATGAGCCTTATTTATATTTTGTACCCCAACAAAACCGAAGGGAACATGCCCAAAACATTCCCTTCGGTTTTGTTTTTAAGTTTGCTTCTATACAGATCAGTCTAGTTTTCTTCTATATCCTTTAAACATTCTTCGGATATAATATTTTGCAACAAGGGGATGGACGGGTTTTGGCTGTTTTTAAGCCAAGAGACACAAAAATCGATTGTCATGTCACTATCAAGCTCAATAAAGCGAAGTTCCGGGCTCGTATATTGTTTCAGACAGCGCGGTAGAAGCGTAATGCCGATTTCCGACTCTACCATCATTATTAAATTGTTATACTGGGTGGGCTGGCTGATAATGTTAGGCTTAAAGCCATTGCGCTCAAAATCTTTCAGTAATTTGAGATAGTCCCGGGGGTCTTGCATATCCAGGAACACAAATTTTTCCTGGCTAAGCTGCTTAAGGCTTATTTTCTTCTCCTTGGCCAGAGGGTGATTTTTATGAACGACAACACATTGGGCACTAGTGCCCAATAAAATGCAGGTAATATCCTCTCGCCCTTGAAAGGGATAGGGAGAAGAAAAAACGACGTCAATTATTTCCTTTTCCAGTTGGGTAATGAGAGCTTTGTTATTATCTTGAATGATTGTCAGGTGGATTTTAGGATAAGCCCGGTGAAAACGGCTTAAAAACTTAGGAATAAGGATTTGTTCATAAGGCCCCCAATACCCTATACGTAGGGCACCTTCTACACCGCTGGCTACCAATTGCGTTTTTTTTACGGCTTCTTCAAATTTGGCGCTAATCAGTTTTGCTTCTTCGTAGAATACCTTGCCGGCTGGTGTTAAGGTCACAGTACGGTTGTTGCGAACAAACAGCTTGGTGTTCAACTGTTTTTCCAAAGAAGAAATGATTTGACTCATTGATGGTTGAGAGATATGGTGGTCTTCGGCAGCCCTTGTGAAATTCAAATGCTCGGCCACAGATATAAAGTATTTCAAATGTTGAATGTCCATAATGATTCACCAACGAGATATATTACATTTGGAGAATATTTTAGCAAATTTATCAATCATAGTTTTTTCCTATAATACCACATAAAATTGATATTGTACATCTTACGGGTAGAGGAATAGACTTAAAGTAGAGTTTTCGGTAGAATTATCTTTTTTCCACATAACTAGGTAAGGGAGAAAGGACGGTAATTAAAATGCCAAATATTCCCAAGACATGCAAGGCCGCAATTCTGCCTGATTATGGTAAACCGTTGGAAATCCGGGAGGTTCCCATACCGGAAGTACAGGACGGCGGGATTCTAGTAAAGGTGGAGATGGCCGGGGTTTGCGGTTCTGATCTGCATATTTTAAACGGTAATCTCGGTATAAAAGCGCCACCACCCTTTATCATGGGTCATGAGACAATTGGTAGGATTGTAAAACTTGGCAGAGGCCGCACTCATGACGCTGCCGGCGAGCCGCTGAATATCGGCGATAGGATTATTTGGGCTCATGCCGATTGCTACGATTGCTATTATTGTGATATTGTGCGTAAACCGATGCTTTGTGAACATAGGATTGGTTACGGCATGGCACCCCCGTCAGAGCTTAGAGGTGGTTTTGCCGAATATGAATATGTTGTTCCCGTTACCAAAGTTGTTAAAATCCCCGATGAAGTAACAGAAGAAGAAGCAATCGGTGTTGCCTGTGCTTTTAGAAGCGTGATGGCAGCCTTTGAAAAACTGAACGGTGTTGGCTATGGCGATACCGTGGTTATTCAAGGGGCCGGGCCGATTGGGCTTTATTCGTTGCTTCTAGCACGTGAAGGCGGAGCAGGAAAAACAATTGTTATCGGTGCCCCTGCCAACAGGCTTGAACTGGCTAAAAAATGGGGAGCAAATCATGTTATCAATATCGATGAAATCAAGGATCCGGCAGAAAGAAAAGCTATTGTTATGGAACTAACCAATGGCAAAGGTCCTGAATTAGTAGTAGAATGTTCAGGATTCCCACCTGCCTTTGCCGAGGGTGTGGATATGGTTCAAAAAGGAGGCAGATATCTGGTTATTGGCCTAACTTCCCCTGTTCCCGTCACTTTTACCCCATATGCCCTGGTCCAGAAAAACTTGCAGATTATCGGTAGCGGCGGCGCTATTATTCGCCACTTTTACAAAGCACTGCAATTTATTAAAACTCATAAAGACAGATATTCCTTTGCTGATATCGTCACTAAAAAATATAAGCTGGAAGAAATCAATGAGGCTCTTGCCGATATGAAAGCAGGAACCCAGATCAAACCTGTTATTGACAATAGAAACAGATAAAGGATAGATAGGCTTCTGTGAATAATAATTATGTAACAAAAGAATTTATTTGCCATAGGTTTTAGGCTATCTTTAAACGCTGAAGATAGCCTTATTTTTTGCAAATTCAATAGAATTGACAATTAAGGGGTTAAGTCTTATTATACTTATTGCAAATAATTTGCATTTGCATTTCCATATTCAAAAATAAGGGTGTATTCTTTTGAAAAGGACTAAAGGAATTCTGGTCTTGATTTTTATAATATGCTTTCTGTTTTTAGCGGGCTGCAACAAAGACAATAGCAATGAAAAAGAATCTGCCGAGGTTGCGGGTATCTCCAAACCGATAATCGCCGTTACCATTGTACCGCAGCAAACTTTTGTCCAGGCCGTATGCGGAGATTTAGCTGAAGTTATTACCCTTGTTCCTCCTGGAAGCAGTCCGGAAAATTACGAACTCAAACCCCAGGAAATAGAAAAATTAAGCAAAGCTTCATTGTATTTTTCAATCGGAGTACCTGTGGAAGAAGTCTATATACTGGCAAGATTGGAGAATATGAAAGTAGTCCCACTCCATGAAAAAGTAGCTTTAAAGTATCCGGAAATATTGCTTTCTTCAGGAGAGAGAGATCCGCATATTTGGCTGTCTCCTAAAAGGGTTATGGCAATGATAGATGCGATTGCTGAAGAAATGTCTCTGCTTGATCCCGAGAACAAAGAAACATATTACCAAAATGCTGCGGCGTACATTGACAGGTTAAAGGAGCTGGATCAGGATATCAAGTCTATTCTGGGGAAAGTAAAAAACAAGAAATTTATTGTTTTTCACCCCGCTTTTGGTTATTTGGCCGAAGATTATGGGCTTACAATGTATGCTCTTGAACAGGACGGAAAAGAAGCGACTCCCAAGCATTTGCAGGATATGATTAAACTAGCCAAACAGGAAAATATTAAGGTTATTTTCTATCAAGCGGAAATCGACAGCAGGCAATCCTTGGCTTTTGCCGAAGAAATAAAGGGTCGAACGGTTCGCCTTGATCCTCTTGCCGCCGATTATATTTCCAATATGAAAATGATGGCCATGACAATTGCGGAGGCGGCTCAATGAGAAAAATTGCTGTGAGTATAGATAATTTAACGGTGTATTATGGGTCAACACCGGCGCTTAAGGATGTCTGTCTTAAGGTGGATGAAGGTGATTATCTAGGCATTATCGGACCCAATGGGGGCGGCAAGTCCACATTGTTAAAGGCAATCCTAGGACTTATTCCAGTTGCGGAAGGGAATGTGCAAATTTTTGATGAAGTACAAAAAGATAGCAGGACCGTGATAGGATATGTTCCGCAATTCGCAGCCCTGGACAAGAGTTTTCCAATAACCTTGTTCGAAGTGGTGTTAACCGGACGTCTAAGAAAAAAGTTGACCCCCTTCTTCCGCTATAGTTCACATGATAAAGAAATTGTCCATGAGCTTCTGGCCAAAGTCGGCCTTGCCAATTTGGCCAACCGGCAGATAGCTGAGCTCTCGGGCGGAGAATTCCAGAAAATGCTTTTAGCCAGGGCCTTAGCGGTTAATCCTAAAATATTGCTTTTGGATGAACCAACGGCAAATGTTGATGCGGTATCCCGCGATCAGATTTTTAGCATGCTGGCCGAGCTTAATAAAGATATGACCATAATTTTGGTTACTCATGATTTGCTGGCAATTTCTTCTGAAGTTAAACATCTGGCTTGCCTAAACAATAAGCTTGTCTATCATGGCCAACCTGAAATCAATGAGGATGTTGTCAACAACCTATATGGTTGCCCGGTTGACTTAATTGCCCATGGGGTTCCCCACCGGGTACTCAAAGAACATAAAGAATTAATAGAGCTTGAAAGCACCGGATTCCCCAAAAGGCACCGGGATAATCAATGTGCCGGGAAAAATGAAGTAGCAAAAAATATGGAAAGGGGAAGGCAGAATGCTTGAGGCTCTTTTGGAATACCAGTTCTTACAGAATGCTTTTTATTCAGGTATTTTAGCCAGTATAGTATGTGGTATTATCGGTGTTATCATAGTAGAAAAAAAATTGGTTATGATGAGCGGCGGGATAGCACATACGGCTTATGGGGGCGTAGGTTTGGGTTATTTGGTCGGTTTTGAACCCATCGTCGGCGCCTTTTTATTTTCCATAGGAGCGGCAATAGGTATAGGATTAATTAAAAGAAAAGGCGGTGGCCAAACCGATGTTGTCATTGGTTTGTTTTGGTCCTTAGGAATGGCTTTGGGTATCCTTTTTATTGCCTTCATGGAAGGATATCCGCCTGATTTAACTTCTTATCTGTTTGGCAGTATTTTAACTGTGACCAAAGCGGACCTGCACTTGATGTTCTGTTTAACTTTGTTGGTAGTATTGGTGGTCACCTCATTGTTTAATTATTGGAAAGCATATTTATTTGATGAAGAATTTGCGGCTATCATAGGCTTGAAAAAGAATTTTATGGAATATTTGCTCTTGGTTTTGGTTGCAATGACGATAGTTGTTTTAATTCGGGTGGTTGGAATTATTTTAGTTCTTGCCCTGCTTACAGCACCGGCAGCAATTACGGCCATGATGACTTCCAGCTTAAAAAAACGTATGTTTTATGCCATCTTGTTCGGTATGTTTTTTTGCCTGGTTGGGCTCTGGATTTCTTATACTTTGAATATTGCTTCGGGAGCTGCTATAGTAATATTAGCGGCAATATGTTATTTCTTCTCATATATGGTTAATGCTTTTGGGAAAAAAATGAGAAGAATGCATCAACAAAGCAGTTAATAAATGATTGGGTAGTGAAGCCATGAAAGAAAAAAAGGAGTTTAGAGATGATTTAAAATTATGCGGATTGAAGAATACCAAACGGCGTGCCGCCATACTGGAGATTCTGGAAAAAAGCGACCAACCGTTGGCAGCTGAACAGGTTTTTTCAGAACTTCAAAACAAGGGTATGCCAATAAATTTATCTACAGTTTACAGAACACTAGAAATTTTAGCGGAAAAAAATTTGGCTATTAAACTAAATATCACGGGAGAAAACAGAACACTTTTTGAGTATAATGAACAAGTGCACAGACATCACTTGATTTGTCTTGAGTGCAAGAAAATCTTGACCATAAAAAATTGCCCGCTCAACGGTTATGAGAAATCCTTGGCCAAAGAGACGAATTATTCCATTGCCGGACACAAATTGGATGTTTACGGTTATTGCCCGGAGTGTAACCAGAAAGGGAAGGGGCAATAATAGGGCGGAAAAGAAGTCTTCGGTAAGGACCAGAAAGAATCATGGAGAAATAAGCTCAAAAAAATCCTCCCTGAATATTGTACTTAGGGAGGTGATAATTTTGGTCGGACAAAATATGAGGAGTGCGCTTGATCATAATCATGGCAGCGTTACGCATACTTCTTGTGATCATAACCATGCTCATCAGTGTCTGGATATATCCGGACCTGCAATACCTATGGGCAATAGTCATGTCCACCGCTCAGAAGGTTATGTCTTATATGAATACGGCCATGCTCATTATTATAGTGCTTTATCTGGTCCTTCTATACCCTTGAAAAACGGGTGGCATGTCCATAACTGGTATTTTTATACCTCCCTGGACAATGGGCATAGACATCGGGTCAGTGGTGTTGATATGCCGGCTCCTGGGATATAGTAAATCTTTTAGATAATTACTAATAAATGTTTAAAATATACCGGGAAAGGGGCGATTGTTTTGACTGAGCGACTGACAAAACAATTGAAAGATATGGGTGCCCGCTTGTCAATATTACGAGAGTCAACGGGTTTTACACCTGAAAAAATTGCAGAAATATTGGAGATCCCTCTCGCCGATTATCTACAATATGAAGCCGGAGAAAAGGATTTCACAATTGGTTTTCTCTATAATGTAGCCGACATATTAGGAGTCGATGTATTCGATATTATCAGTGGGGAAAATCCTAAGTTCTCCACCTGCTGCGTTACCAGAGCGGGAGGAGGATATTCAATTAAGCGAAGAAAGGATTATGACTATAAGCATTTGGCTTATACTTTTCACCATAATAAAATGGAACCTTTCCTGGTTACCGTGGAACCGAAGAACGATGTCCAACCGGAACTGCATACCCACGACGGGCAGGAATT